>JACCED012360848.1_pt1 | contig 10255 bp, 5 predicted proteins | sample 7455021 | NCBI WGS metagenome assembly JACCED01 (sample SAMN15323456, study PRJNA562643) | freshwater metagenome | isolation source: river surface water | place: USA:Blue River Watershed | collected 2017-08-19 | reverse complement strand
TCATTTTGGAAGCGATATATAGAAAGCCATGTTAGCCCATTGTTCCCTTTTAAATTTTTTAAAAGCTCCATTGTTAGTGGTTACTTCTTTATTGCACTCCTGATAGGAATCGTTAGCTTTTTTTCTGACTTGTTTTTGCAGAGAAACATATTTTTCACTGCTTTTTTAGTAATTTTCTTATCAATATTTGGCTTCGGTACATTAGCTATCTGTTCTGTGCAATTCTCTAAAAAGGTGTCAAGAGAAAATGTAACTTTTGCAGATGCTAAGTATGGAGTTTATTTTTTAATTTACACCGGTCTTAGTGGGATAGCACTAATTTTTTCCGATCATATATTGGCATTATTTTGGGGACGATAGGTTAGGCGCATTGTTGTGCGGATTAACGTGGTTGATAAAGACCTGACTGTTCAAATGCGCAAAAAAAGCCCCGCAGTAGCGGGGCGAACAAAGGAGAGGAGATCATCAGTTGGGGGAATTGCTTCCCCCGGTCATACTTAGAACTTGGCGCGTACACCCAGGGTGTAACGAGCTTCATACACGTTTTGGTTAACCACTACGTCTTCCCATTGCATGTAAGTTTCTTCGTACTCTTCGGTGATGTTGGTGCCTTGCAAGTACACAGTCAGGTTGTCATTGATGTCGTAGCTGACGGATGCATCCACGTAAGTGGTTGGTGCTTGCCACCAGGCCGCCGGGCTACCGTCATTCCAGGCGCGACCAATGAAGCGTTCACTGCGATAGTTGTAAGCAACACGTGCTTGCCATTGCTCATACTCGTACCACACTACAGCGTTAATCTGGTTTTCAGAGTTGTCGGCCATTGGCATGGTTTTGCCGTAGAAGTCTTTCTCGCCACCAGTACCGTCAGTGAAGGTGTAGTTGATGGTAGTACCCAAACCGCTCCATGCACCCGGCAGGAAGTCGAAGGCTTGTTGGTAGCCCAGTTCCAAACCTTTCACCACTCCACCGTCGGTGTTGTCGCGCGTCGTCAGGTCGATCGTTTCGCCGGGTCTGCGGTTAACGCCATCGGAATCCGCGACAGTTGGAATTTGCACGGTAGTGGTGGCAATAGAAGTTTCTACATCCACACGGAATGCACCCAGGCTGACCATGCCGCTATCGCTGAAGTACCACTCGTAGCTCAGGTCATAATTATCCGCACGCCAAGGCTCCATATTCGGGTTGCCGTTTTGTGAGGCGCTCACCACCTGGAACACACCCAGTTCAGGGTTGTTATTGGTGGTGTAGGTGCGCCCCAGACCCAGATCGTTAGCGTCCAGTTGAGTCATGGTTTTTGAGTAAGCCAGACGCAGCTTGGTGTCATCGGTGGTATCAAAAGCAATATTGAAACGCGGCAGGAAGTCATTGAAAGTGCGCTCAACCACATCGCTGCTGGCGATCGTCGGTGCAACGCCATCCAGCGCCGGGTACACGGTGCCGTTGACGGTCACTTTGGTGGTATCAACCGATGGAATGAACTGGGTGATATCCAGACTGGTTTCAATGTACTGCATGCCGAAGTTAGCCTGATAGGGCAGGCCGGCTTCCCCTTCAAACGAACCCTGGAAGTAGAAAGTTTGGGTTTGGTCTTCAACGGTATAGCTCTGTGCGCCGTCTTTTTGCTTCACGTTGCCCGGATACAGGGCTTCGTGGAAGGCAAATGCATTTTTCATCGCTTTAGGATTGATGAAGTAATAGCTATTGCCGTCACTTGCCGGGCCAAAGTCGCTTACCTGATGGATGTAACCCGAGTCTTGCAGCTCCGAAAAGGTGAAGGTTTTGGCAATGGTGTCGCCGCCAGAAACGCCGGGAATTCCTGAGTCTTTCCATTTGGAATAGACGGTGACATTGTTGCCGCTCGCGTCTTTTACCGTGAATGGTGCGATCAGGTCATATTGGTTGCGCTCGATTTCACGATCGCCAAAACGGTAGCCGAAATCTACTTTTACACCATCATCAAACTGATAGGTACCGTCGAAACGGAACACGTCCAAGGTAGATTCTTCATCGCGGTTTTGATGGGAGAACGCAGATACCAGGCCGTAGCTGTCGATGTCCTGGCCAAAGCCTTGTGGGTATTGGATGCTCGGATGTTCACCTGAGAAATCGGCGACTACGGGTACACGTTCACCGTTAGGGCCGTAACCACCCGGGTTAACGGGTGCTTTTACGCCGCCATAGCTGGTTTGCAAGCCAGATTGCATACCGCTGGTGATCAGCGCATCGGCAAAGCTACTGGTATGGTCGTTGGTGGCATTGCCATGGGCGTAGCGCACTTTCCCGCTGAAGTTATCCGTGAAATCGATATTGGCTTGCAGGTTGAAGTTCAGGGACTCGCGGTCGTCCATTTGGGTTTCGCTTTTGGCGATAACGCGCAGAGCTTCCAAATTGGTTACGGATGAGGTGTAGAAGTCTTTGCCATTGCCACCCACAGCCTTGCCGCGGTTAACCAGGGTATTCAAATCCGGATTTACCCAGTCATATTGGGCCCAGGAGTTGTCCGCAATCAGGCCATTTACATAATCGCCCTGGTCCATCTTGGTGTAGAACACATCGGCAACCAGCTCAACGCTGTCGTTTACCTGGAATTGTGCGGTGCCGGAAATGCCGGTGCGCTCGCGCTCGGCGGTACGGTTGGTCACACCGTAATCGATGGTGCCAAATACCTGGTCATTGGTGTCGCCGTCGCCTGTCAGGTCGGCAGCAGTACCTTGGCCCGGCCAGTCGCCATTCTCGTTGTAACCGCGGAACCACCAGTCGCTGTACATGCCGTAGCGGAAGTTCGCGAGGGTGGCCTTGGAGTTGGAAACGCTGAGCAGGGCGCCGAAGTTATCGCCGTTGTTAAAGCCAGCGAAACCGGAAATTTTGTGGCCGATATCGTCATCAGTGTATTTGCCCTGTGAGCCTTCAGCGGCACCGGCAAATGTCCAGCCATCATCAAGGTCAAAAGGGCGGCGGGTTTTCAGGTCGATAGTACCGGCAACACCGGCGGCCAGGGTTGAAGCCTGGGCGGATTTCACTACGTCCACACGCGACAGCAATTCTGCCGGGATATCGGTGAAGTCTGGTTGCGCGGTGGTAATTGAACCCGCACTCAGGAATTGTTCACCATTCAGAAGGGTACTGACTTGCGGCATACCGCGTACGTTAACGGTTGATCCTTCCCCCGCATTGCGACGGATCTGGATGCCGGGAACACGTTGCAGCGAGTCGGCAATGGTAGTGTCGGGCAGTTTGCCAATGTCTTCCGCGCTGATGGCGTCAACTACTGAGCCTGAGTCGCGTTTAACGCTTACGGAGTTGGTTAAGGATGCCTTAATACCGGTAACCACAACTTCTTCAACCTGATCCCCCTGGGCAAAGGCGGTGGTGGCAACACTGGCGGCGATGATGGTGGACAGTAACTTTCGGTTAAAACTTGCAGAAGTTTTCATGCGTGCGTCCTCTAGTTTGTGCTTGTTATTAAAAACAACCCCACGTTCCGAAGGCCGAAAAGGCGGGCTGTCTATTGGGATGATTTGGGTATCTGCGTACTCATGGCATCCATTAAAACGGCGCAATCCTAGATGTAAACGTTTACATTTTCAAACGATTTGTCGTGAAGTTATGGTAGGTGTCAGGCTTTTACGGATGAAGTTGTTTATGGTTAATTTTTTAACAGCTGCGATTTAAATATTTATGTATATGAAAATAAAGGACTTTAATTTTTTAATTTATTTGTATTGGTAAATGAATGGTTGTTTTGTGCGCCAGTAAAAATATCCGTAAATTTGCAAACGTTTACAAATATCAACTTTTGGTGACAAATTTTTCGACAGTTTTTACCGCCTGGTTGGCCATGGTCAGATCGGCCAATCCAGCCTGAATAAGCGGGTCACTTGGCGGGTTCCATGCGCAAGTTATCTTGATCTCTCGCCACTTAATAGATATGTTATATTATAACGTTTTATTGAGGTGCTTTATGATCCCGTTACCTGTGACACTCTTATCCGGCTTTCTCGGCGCCGGCAAAACCACCTTGCTCAATCACTTGCTGAATAACCGCGCCGGTCTGCGGGTCGCGGGGATTGTGAATGACATGAGCGAAGTCAACATTGATGCGGCACTGGTGAGCAACCAGGTCGAGTTGCGGCGCGCCGAAGAAAAACTGGTGGAGCTGAGCAATGGCTGCATTTGCTGCACCCTGCGCGAAGACCTGCTGGTGGAGGTGCGCCGTTTGGCGCAGGAAGGGCGGTTTGATTATCTGGTGATTGAATCGAGCGGCATTTCCGAGCCGCTTCCGGTAGCTGAAACCTTCACCTTTGCCGATGAAAATGGCCAAAGCCTGTCACAGATCGCCCGCTTGGATACGCTGGTGACAGTCGTTGACGGTGTGAATTTTCTGGAGGACTACTACGCCGCCGAATCGCTGCAGCAAATCGGTGCGAGCCTGGGTGAAGATGATGAACGCTATCTGGCGGAATTGTTGATCGAGCAAATTGAGTTTTGTGACCTGTTGTTAATTAGCAAAACCGATTTAATCAGCGCGGAAAAATTACACGAGCTGACGTGCGTGTTGCAGCGTTTAAACCCGACGGCAGAAATTATTGCTATCAGTAATGGGCAGATACCAATAAATAAAATTCTCAATACCCGCAAATTCAGTTTTGAAAAAGCGCAGCAGGCAGCGGGTTGGTTGCAGGAGTTGCGCGGCGAACATCAACCGGAAACCCTGGAATACGGGATAGAAAATTTTGTGTATCGCGCGCGCCGGCCATTTCATCCGCAAAAAATTTACGAATTTTTTAACGCGAGTATGGCACAGGCGAATGCAGAAAATTCGTTAACGAAACAAAGTCGTTTGTTGCGCTCCAAAGGTTTTTTTTGGCTGGCCTCACGTCCGCAGGTCGCCGGTTTTTGGCAACAGGCCGGCGGTGTTGCGCAGCATGGTGCAGCCGGAATTTTTTGGAGTGGAATTCCTGCCGATGAATGGCCGCAAGACCTGGAGCAGCGTGAAAATATTTTAAAAAACTGGCAAGAACCCTTTGGCGATAGACGGCAGGAATTGGTATTTATTGGTCAACATTTGGATCAAAAATCCATGAATGACGCATTGGATAACTGCTTGCTGAGTGATGCGGAATTCGCGCGCGGTGAACAATACTGGGCGAACTTGCCTGATCCATTTCCAGTGTGGATTGACGGTTAATTCTCGGCTTTGTCGGTGTGAAAAAATCACAAAAAGTCGCCAAATTCATTCAGAAATCGTTCATGGCGCGAGGCTCATTCTGATATCAACACAAAGGAAAACCTCCGCTGTGTAACACGATGTCTAACGGCGAAATGCCTAACCAAGAATGACGAACCACGAGGAATGCATCATGAAAAAATTAATTAGTGTAAGCAGTTTGATGTTGAGTGTTTTGTTCTCCGCCAATGTGCTGGCTGCAGCAGATATGTTTATCAAAATCAGCGATGTTAAGGGGGAGTCGCGCGTAATAAGCTGCCCGAGCAGTATGTGTAGCCTGAGCGATGTTGCTGCCGGTACTTACCAGGTACAAGTGTGTGATGAAAAAGGTGGCGCTGTGAGCTCCAGCGTGAGTTTGTCGCATTCAGTGGTGAGTCCGCGCGATGCGGCGAGTGGTTTGGCGACGGGTAAGCGCATGCATAAACCAATGACGTTCACTAAACGTCTGGATAAAAGCTCACCGCAATTATTTAGTTTGGTAGTGGTGGATTCTGGCTCCCGTGTGACTATCCAGCCTCAGGCCGGTGTGAGCGAAGCTACAGCGCCTGTGTCGAGTGCAGTGTCCGGCGGCAAGGTGAATGTGCAGGATATCAGCATCACGCGTTAATACCGGGTTTGGCTGGCGCAAGCGGCTGTGTAGAATGCTGGCCTTACGCTTAACAAGGCCTTCCCCATGAGTGACCCGATTATTTCTTCTAGCTCCAGCGCAACGCCCGGCAACCCTGCCGGGCGTTCGTTAATTCCCACTAATATCATCACCGGCTTTTTAGGTGTAGGCAAAACCACTGCCATTCGCCATTTGCTGTCGATTAAACCCGCGGATGAAGTCTGGTCGGTGCTAGTGAATGAATTCGGTGAAATCGGTATTGATGGTGCGTTGCTCAAAGAAGTAAATGCTCACGTGCGCGAAGTGCCTGGCGGATGCATCTGTTGTGTGGCGGGTCTGCCGATGAAAATGGCCTTGAATATGCTCATCGCCAAAACCAAACCCGATCGCATTTTGATTGAACCAACCGGCTTGGGCCATCCCGAAGAAATAATTAATACCCTTATTGGCGAGTACTACGACACGGTGTTGGATTTGCGCGCGACGATTACGCTGGTGGATGCGCGCAAACTCAGCGATGAGCGCTACTACACCAACGCTAACTTCAAGGATCAGATTGCGGTAGCGGATGTACTGGTTGCTAACAAAATCGATTTGTCGTCCGCAGAGGACCAGCGCAAATTTAACGAGTTGGTCGCGCAGTTCCAGCCGCCCAAGGCCGCCGCGTTTGCGGTTAATCAGGGCGGGTTGCAACGGGAGTGGCTGGATTACCCTCGTCGTTCACATCAGCTTACTCACCCTCAGCATCATGAGTCCCAGCGTGACAATCGTCTGCGGCCTTCGCGCGAGTTGTATAACAACGCCATCCAATTGCCAGAGGGAGAAGATTTTTTGCGGCGTGAAAATGCCGGCCAAGGTTTTTACTCCTGCGGCTGGATGTTCAAACCGCAGATTCGCTTTGGTTTCAACCAGATTTTTGGTTGGCTCAGTGGCTTGCCGGCAGTGCGTGCGAAGGCAGTGTTAAACACGGATCAGGGCGTTTTTATGTTTAATGCGGAAAATGGTGTTCTCAGTGTCAATCAGCTGCCTATCGACGCTGAACTGGATCTTGCGGATAGTCGTATTGAGATAATCGACGATCAACCTATTGATGGGGCCAGTTTTGAACTGCTGTTGCTCGCCGCACGAGTGTGAAACTTTCTGGCGATAAAACCAAAGCAAACATTATTTGCACAATGTGGGTGCAACTCCTGCGCAAAGGCTCCAGTCTGATACAGGAAATCTCACCAACTTAACGGTATTAGTCTAAGGTTAAAGGTAGAGTTCGCACCGGAAACTCACTACAACAAATACCATTTCAGGGGTCAAATAATATGATGTTACTCCTTTCTTTACTGGCGATTTGGGCCCTTGTGGCCGTGCTGGTGTATCGGCAAGTGGCCCTGGCCGCAGCCTCTGCCATAGTGTTAATCGCCTGGTTGGTGCTGGGTGCGGTGACCCCCATTCTTTATTCGCCCTGGCTGTTGACGCCGTTGGCGCTGGTATTGGTGGTGTTAAATATTCCCGGAATTCGCCGTTCGGCACTGACCAAACCGGTCTTTAACGCGCTGAAAAAATCCATGCCGCCGATCAGTGCGACCGAGCGCGATGCACTGGAAGCCGGTACCACCTGGTGGGAAAAACAACTCTTCAGCGGCAAGCCTGATTGGAATGAGTTTGCGCAAATCAGCCTGCCTCAGCTCACTGCCGAGGAGCAGTCGTTCCTGGATAATGAAGTGAGCGAGCTGTGTTCGCTATTGGACGAGTGGAAAATCCAGAACGATCTTAAGGACCTACCGCCTGAAGCCTGGCAGTACCTGAAAGATAAAAAGTTCTTTGGTTTGATCATTCCCAAGGAATACGGCGGGCTGGATTTTGGCCCCCACGCCCAAAGCCGGATCATGAGCAAAATTGCCAGCCGTTCCGGCACCGCGGCGGTGACGGCAATGGTTCCCAACTCGCTCGGCCCAGGGGAGTTGTTAGTCAAATACGGGACTGAGGAACAGCGCCAACGCTGGTTGCCCGGTTTGGCTAACGGTACCGAGATCCCCTGCTTTGGTTTGACTGGCCCTGAAGCTGGTTCTGATGCAGGCTCAATTCCCGATACCGGTATTGTGTGTAAAGGGATGCATGAGGGCCAGGAAGTGATTGGGCTGAAGCTCACCTTTAGCAAACGCTGGATTACCCTTGCACCAGTGGCCACGGTTGTTGGTTTGGCATTCAAGCTCTACGACCCTGAGGGTTTGCTCGGTGATCCCTCTAAAAAAGAATATGGGATTACCTGTGCGTTGATTCCCGCGAAGCATCCCGGTGTGGAAATCGGTCAGCGCCATAACCCGGGTCAGCCATTTATGAATGGCCCCATTTTTGGCACCGACGTGTTTATCCCTCTGGATTGGATCATCGGTGGCGCCGCCATGGCCGGTAAAGGCTGGCGCATGCTGATTGAATGTCTGGGGGCAGGCCGTGGCGTGTCCTTGCCATCGCTGTCTACCGCCAGTGGCGAAATGAATTACCGCATGGTGGGTGCTTACGCGCGTATTCGTCGCCAGTTCAATACCGAAGTGGGTAAATTCGAAGGCGTACAGGAGGCGACCGCTGATATTGCCGCGAGTGGTTACGCGCTGGAAGCTATGCGCCAATTTGTCACCAAAGGCTTGGAAACCGGTGCGCCGTCGGTAATGACGGCCATGGCGAAATACCACGCCACTGAAATGATGCGCAAATCGGTTGAGCACTCCATGGATGTTGTGGGTGGTCGTGCGATTCAAAAAGGCCCGCGCAATTTCCTCGTTGCTTCCTATCACGCTGTGCCGGTGGCAATTACCGTGGAAGGGGCAAATATTTTGACGCGTTCGTTGATGATTTTTGGTCAGGGCGCGATGCGTTGCCATCCATTCCTGTTTGAAGAAATGCAGGCGATGGAATTGGCTGATACCGATGAAGCTTTGAAAAAATTCGACAAGCTATTTACCAGTCACTTGGGTCATATCGCTAATAATCTGTTGCGCGCAAAACTGCTCGGTTTCCTCGGTGGTCGTTTCAGCAGTGTGCCGGCGAATGCGGATGACTTCAGCAAGCGCTGGTATCAACGCATTAATTTGCTGAGTGCCTCCTTAGCCTCAATGTCAGATATCGCGCTGGGAATTTTGGGCGGCAATTTGAAACGCCGTGAATTGTTGTCGGCACGTTTGGGTGATGTGCACAGCCAATTATTTATTGCCTGTTCAATTTTGAAGTTCCATTCGGCGCACCCGCGTACCCGTGCCGAAGATGCCCACGCCGAATATGCGCTCACCCGATCGCTCTATATTGCGCAGGAGGCTTTGCGCGATTTTGCCGATAACTTCCCGCAAAAGTGGATCGCGAAAACCATTCGCTTTATCACTATGCCGTTTGGCAAAGTTGTTAAAAAACCCAGTGACAATTTAATTCGCGAATTGGGTGATTTGATTATGGAAGAAAATCCGGTGCGACAAATGCTGGCGCAGTATTTGTACATCAGTCACGACCCGGAAGATGCCGCCGGTCGCGTGGAAAGCACTTACCAGCTGTTGTTGGCACTGGGCCCTGTGTGGCACGCGTTCCTGAAAGCCAAAAACACCGGCAAAATTTCTGGCGCGACCACCGAAGAACTGGCCAAAGATGCAGCAGCGAAAAATATTATCCAGCCACACGACGTGGCGCGCGTAGTGGAATACGATGCGCGTCGCTTCGACTGCTTGTTAACCGATGCGTTTGATAAGTTGTAATCGGTAGGAACAGCATTGCGCTTTTATAATAAAATGTTGTTAGGATAATAAATAAAAAACCCGCTGCGGCGGGTTTTTTATTGGCTGTTGAAAGGTGTTAATTTTTTGAATAGCTCGTCAGGGGTTATATCAACGCTGCGTAAAATCCAAAAATAGTTAAACGACGAAATCGCTTTCTGCTAGCAGGCAACAGTTTCGTCCCTGTTCCTTGGCTTTATAAAGTGCGCAATCAGCGCGTTTGAAAGCGCTGGCAAAGTCTTCATTCGGCAATTTGTCGCTGATGCCAAAGCTGGCCGTTACCGCTAGCGGGTTAAGAGGCTCAAACACCGTATCGTATATTTTCAAACGAATTTTTTCTGCAAGGGCGATTGCAAATTCTTTGCGAGTGCTAGGTAAGATGACGACGAATTCTTCCCCGCCCCAGCGCCCCAAAAAATCCTGTGGGCGAATAGCCTTGCTAACAATATTGGAGACTTCCTGGAGCACCCTGTCTCCCGCATCGTGACCGCGCCGGTCGTTGATTCGCTTGAAAAAATCTATGTCGAGAATAATCAACGCGAACTCTGGCGCACCCTGGTGTTGTTCGCGTTCGATATTGCAAATCATCAAGGTCGATACAATTTGGTCAATACCGAAACGGTTGTAGGCCTGAGTAAGTGGATCAACCGTCGAAAGGCGACGGAATTT
>JACCED011761108.1_pt1 | contig 10255 bp, 12 predicted proteins | sample 7455021 | NCBI WGS metagenome assembly JACCED01 (sample SAMN15323456, study PRJNA562643) | freshwater metagenome | isolation source: river surface water | place: USA:Blue River Watershed | collected 2017-08-19 | reverse complement strand
GCCGCCACTCCGTGGCCAGGCCCATCTCGGCAAACAGGTTGGGGACCTGGCCGCGGGCCAGGTCGGCCACCAGCCCCTCTCCCACGTTCACCCGGTCGGCCAGGAGCAGCAGCATCCAGTGCCGCAGGTCCCCCTCGCTGAAGCGGAAGGCCAGCGACCGCAGCCGCCCGCTCAGGCCCGAGGGCGGCACGGTGGTGCCGTAGACCGGCGTCAGGCCCGGCCGCTCGAGGGAATGCAGCACCTTCACGCCGGAATGCTGCTGCGGCAGGTGCGAGGCGGTGTCCATGGGAGGCTCCTGGCCGGTGTCGTTCAGTGGAGGGATGCCGAGGGCGGCACGAGGACCGGCTTGATGCAGCCGTCCAGCTTGCTGGAGAACAGGTGGTACGCATCGGCCACTTCCTCGAGCGGGATGCGGTGGGTGATCATCTCGCTGGGCTTGACCTCGCCGGACTGCACCAGTTCCACGAGTCGGGGCAGGTGCCGCTTGACCGCCGCCTGGTTCATCCGCATCGTCAGCCCCTTGTTCAGGGCCGTGCCGATCGGCACCGCGTTGAAGGTGGGTCCGTACACGCCCACGATGGACACCGTGCCGCCCTTGCGCACCGCGTTGATGGCCCAGTGCAGCGCGGTGGCCGCGCCGGCCTGCAGCTTCAGCCGCACGCCCAGCAGCCGCTGCATGGCGTTGCCGGCCGCCTCGGCGCCCACGGCGTCGATGGCCACGTCCGGGCCGAGGCCGTCGGTCATCTTCTTCAGGTGCAGGGCCATGTCGGACACGCCCTTGAAGTCGACGGTCTCGCAGCGGGCAAAGCGCCGGGCGAAGTCCAGCCGGTACTCCAGGTGGTCCACCACGATCACCCGGCCCGCGCCGAACAGTCCGGCCGAGCGGGCCGCGAACAGGCCCACCGGCCCGGCGCCGAACACCACCACCGTGTCGCCGGGCAGGATGCCGCCCATCTCGGCGGCCTGCCATCCGGTGGGGAAGGCGTCGGTGAGCAGCACGGCATCGTCCACGTCCATGTGCTGCGGGATCGGCAGGGGCCCCACGTCGGCCATGGGCACGCGCACGTACTCGGCCTGCCCGCCGTCGTAGCCGCCGGCGGTGTGCGAGTAGCCGAAGATGGCGCCCACGGCCGTGGCTTCCGGGTTGGTGTCGTGGCAGTTGCCGAACAGCTCCCGGCGGCAGAAGAAGCAGCTGCCGCAGGCGATGTTGAACGGCACCAGTACCGGATCGCCGCGCTGCAGGTTCTTCACCTGCGGACCCACCTCCTCGACGATGCCGGTGAACTCATGACCGAAGGTGCTGCCCACCCGCGTGTCGGGCACCAGCCCGTGGTACAGGTGCAGGTCGGAGCCGCAGATGCACGAACGGGTGACGCGCACGATGGCGTCGTGCGGGTGCTCGATGCGCGGATGCGGCTTGCGGTCGGCGCGGATGCGGTAGGGGCCGCGGTAGTTCGTCGCCAGCATGGGACCTCCGGAGGGCGTGGGTGCCACGCAGGCGGCAATCGGCATGCCGTGCCTCCCGCGCCCGGCGGCTTCCCACGGCGGCCCGGAACGCCGCACAATGGACCGCATGGATTCCCGCACCGTCTGCCTCATCGGCGCGCCCACCGACGTGGGCGCCAGTGTGCGCGGCGCCGGCATGGGGCCCGACGCCCTGCGGGTGGCGGGCCTGGCGCAGGCGCTGCGCGAGCACGGCCTGGCCGTGGTGGACCGCGGCAACCTGGCCGGTCCGCCCAACCCCGCCCTGCCGCCCCAAGGCGGCCTGCGGCACCTGGACGAGGTCGTCGCCTGGAACCGCGCCGTCCACGAGGCCGTGGAGGCCGCCCTGGGCCGCGGCGAGTTCCCCCTGCTGATGGGAGGCGACCACTGCCTGGCCATCGGCTCGATCAGCGCCCTCGCGCGGCACTGCCGCCGGCAGGGCCAGTCCCTGCGGGTGCTGTGGCTCGATGCCCATGCCGACGTCAACACGCAGGCCACCAGCCCCAGCGGCAACCTGCACGGCATGCCGGTGTCCTGCCTGCTGGGGCACGGCCCGGCGGCGCTGGTGGGGTGGAGCGGCGAGCGCGCGACGCTGGCCCCGGGCGACATCGACTTCATCGGCATCCGCAGCGTCGACGCGCAGGAAAAGCAGGCGATCCGCGCGCTGGGCCTGCAGGTGTTCGACATGCGCCACATCGACGAGCACGGCATGCGCAACACCCTGGTCGAGGCGCTGCACGACATCGACGACAACACCCACCTGCACGTGAGCTTCGACCTGGACTGCCTGGACCCGTCGGACGCCCCGGGCGTGGGCACCGCGGTGCGCGGCGGGCCGACCTACCGCGAGATGCAACTGTGCATGGAGATGATCGCGGACACCGGCCGCCTGCGCTCGCTGGACGTGGTGGAGATCAACCCCGCGCTGGACGTGCGCAATCGCACGGCGGAACTGGCGGTGGATTTCATCCGCAGCCTGTTCGGGGCGTCTACCCTGGCGCGCTGAGCCACCGGGTGCCGTCCCCGCAAGGCGGGCGTGGCGCCGGGCTCGGTGGCGGGTCAGGCCTCGTCGTCCCCGGCTTCGCCGGCGCCCGTGTCGCCATCGAGGTCGGTGAGTTCCTCGTCGGACAGGTCGCTGTCCCCCAGGCCCTCGTCACCGCCCAGGCGCACCACGCGGTCCGGCAGGATGTCGCCCCCCTCCTTGGCCTCGGGGCCGGACACCGCGCCCCGCTCGCCGGTGCCGAAGGAGTCGCTGTCGCCGTAGCTTTCGGGGGTGCCCGACGCGTCGCTGCCGCTGTCGGAGTTGTCGCTGGGCCCCAGCAGGTCGCTGCTGCGCCCGCTGGGCTGGACCGGCGCCTTGTCGGCGCCCATGATGCTGCTGTAGGCCATGGGCCTCTCCCGTGCGCAAACCGCGCGCACGGCCAGTGTGTGACGGCCGGGCAGGCCGTCAAGTCGGACGGGGCCGCCGGCTGCTGTCCTCAGGCGGCCGCCGCGGCGCCGCGCCCGCCGAAGATCGCCGTGCCCACCCGCACCATCGTGCTGCCCGCGGCCACGGCCGCCTCCAGGTCGCCCGACATGCCCATGGACAGGGTGTCCAGCGGCAGGCCGGCCGCACGCAGTTCGTCGAACAGGGCCCGCGTGCGCAGGTGCACCGCCTTCTGCGACTCGAAGTCGTCGCCGGGCTCGGGAATGGTCATGAGCCCGCGCAGGGCCAGCCGGGGCAGCGCGGCGACCTCCCGCGCCAGGGCCAGGGCCTCGCCCGGCGCCACCCCGGCCTTGGTCGGCCCGCCGTCGATGTTGACCTGGATGCACACGTTCAGGGGCGGCAGGCCCTCGGGCCGCTGCTCGGACAGGCGCTGGGCGATCTTGAGCCGGTCCACCGTGTGCGCCCACTGGAAATGCGTGGCCACGAGCCGGGTCTTGTTGCTCTGGATCGGGCCGATGCAGTGCCACTCCAGGCCCAGGTGCTCCAGCAGGGCGATCTTCTCCACGGCTTCCTGGATGTAGTTCTCGCCGAAGGCGCGCTGGCCGGCGCCGGCGGCCTCGCGCACGGCGTCGGCGCCGAAGGTCTTGGACACGGCCAGCAGCGTGACTTCGTCCGCCGGGCGTTGCGCGGCCGCACAGGCCGCGGCCAGGCGGGCCCGCACCGCTTGGAGCTTCTCGGATATCGTAGTCATAATGGTTCAGCGAACTGAACGAAACGGGACATTTCGTGGATATTACCCAGCTGCTTGCATTCAGCGTGAAGAACAAGGCCTCCGACCTGCACCTGTCGGCCGGCCTGCCGCCCATGATCCGCGTCCATGGCGACGTGCGCCGCATCAACGTCGAGCCCCTGGACCACAAGCAGGTCCACGCCATGGTGTACGACATCATGAACGACACGCAGCGCAAGCACTACGAGGAGTTCCTCGAGTGCGATTTCTCGTTCGAGATCGAGGGCCTGGCGCGTTTCCGCGTGAACGCGTTCAACCAGAACCGCGGCGCGGCGGCGGTGTTCCGCACCATTCCCTCCAAGATCCTCACGCTGGAGCAGCTCAACGCCCCGCGCATCTTCTCCGAGCTGTCGCTCAAGCCGCGCGGGCTGGTGCTGGTGACCGGGCCCACGGGCTCGGGCAAGTCCACCACCCTGGCGGCGATGGTCAACTACCTCAACGAGTCCGAGTACGGCCACATCCTCACCGTGGAGGACCCGATCGAATTCGTGCACGAGTCCAAGAAGTGCCTGGTGAACCAGCGCGAGGTGGGCGGCATGACGCTGTCCTTCGCCGCGGCGCTGCGCTCGGCGCTGCGCGAGGACCCGGACGCCATCCTGGTGGGCGAGATGCGGGACCTGGAGACCATCCGCCTGGCCATGACCGCGGCCGAGACCGGCCACCTGGTGTTCGGCACCCTGCACACTTCCAGCGCCGCCAAGACCATCGACCGCGTGATCGACGTCTTCCCGGCGGAGGAAAAGGAGATGGTGCGCTCCATGCTGTCGGAGTCGCTGGTGGCCGTCATCTCGCAGACCCTGTGCAAGCTCAAGGACGGCTCGGGCCGCGTGGCGGCGCACGAGATCATGATCGGGACCTCCGCCATCCGCAACCTGATCCGCGAGAACAAGGTGGCCCAGATGTATTCCGCCATCCAGACCGGCGGCGCCTTCGGCATGCAGACCCTGGACCAGTGCCTGGCGGACCTGGTCCGTCGCAACATCATCAGTTCGGCCGAGGCCCGCAGCAAGGCCAAGATGCCCGAGAACTTCCCCGGCTGAGACGACGGAGACTTCCTTCATGAAAAGCGTGTTCGGCCTCTTCAAGCGGGTGGCCTCTTCCTCGGCGGGTGCGGGCGAGCCTTCGGGCGGCGGAGACTCGCTGATGTTCTCCACCGCCTTCGCCGAGCAGGGGCTGGACGAGGGCATGCTCATTCCCTGGGATGCCCGGGCCGTGGAGGTCGGCGCCCGGCGCCTGCCGGTGGCCCAGGGGTCCAAGCAGCTGCATGCCCTGTGGAGCAAGGACAAGTTCATGAGCCGGCTGTCCGCCGAGGCGCTGGGCCGGCTCGAGCGCTTCTTCGACTACGCCTCGGTGCCCGCGGACCGCGACATCATCCGGCAGGACGAGTACAGCAACTTCATGGTCGTCCTGCTCTCGGGCAGCGTGGCGGTGGACCGCGTGCAGCCCTGGGGCGAGCACGTGCGCCTGGCCGAGGCCCGCCCCGGCGACATCCTGGGCGAGATGTCGCTCCTGGACAGCGGCATGCGCTTTTCCCACTGCGTGAGCCTGACCGAGTGCGAGATCGCCGTGCTCGACCCGCAATCGCTGGACGAGATGATGGCGGGCGACCCGGCGCTGGCCGCCAGCCTGATCGGCCTGCTGGCGCGCAAGCTGTCGCTGCGCCTGCGCGCCATCAGCGCCCGCCTGAGCGACATGAGCCCCACCGGCACGCGCTGACCGCACCGCCCCCACCGCCATGGAACGCGACCAGGCCAGCAAATTCATCAACGACCTGCTCAAGCTGATGATCAGCCGGGGCGGCAGCGACCTGTTCATCACCAGCGATTTCCCGCCGGCGATCAAGGTCGACGGCAAGGTGACCAAGGTCTCGCCGCAACCGCTGACCGGCGCCCACACCCTGGCCCTGGCCCGCGCCATCATGAACGACCGTCAGGCCGCCGAGTTCGAGCGCACCAAGGAGTGCAACTTCGCCATCGCGCCGGCCGGCGTCGGGCGCTTCCGCGTCAACGCCTTCGTGCAGCAGGGCAAGGTGGGCATGGTGCTGCGGGTGATCCCGCAGACGCTGCCCACGCTGGACGGCCTGGGCATGCCGGCGGTGCTCAAGGACGTGGTCATGGCCAAGCGCGGCCTGTGCATCCTGGTGGGCGCCACCGGCTCGGGCAAGAGCACGTCCCTGGCGGCCATGGTCGACTGGCGCAACGAGAACTCCTTCGGCCACATCATCACCGTCGAGGACCCGGTGGAGTTCGTCCACCCGCACAAGAACTGCGTGGTGACCCAGCGCGAGGTGGGCCTGGACACCGACAGCTGGGAGGCGGCGCTGAAGAACACCCTGCGCCAGGCGCCGGACGTGATCCTCATGGGCGAGATCCGTGACCGCGAGACCATGGAGCACGCCATCGCCTTCGCCGAGACCGGCCACCTGTGCATGGCCACGCTGCACGCCAACAGCGCCAACCAGGCCCTGGACCGCGTGATCAACTTCTTCCCCGAGGAGCGGCGCGCCCAGCTGCTGATGGACCTGTCCCTGAACCTCAAGGCCATGATCTGCCAGCGGCTGATCCCCCGCCAGGACGGCAAGGGCCGGCAGGCGGCGGTGGAGATCATGCTCGGCTCCCCGCTGGTCTCGGACCTGATCTTCAAGGGCGAGGTCACCGAGATCAAGGAGGTCATGAAGAAAAGCCGCAACCTGGGCATGCAGACCTTCGACCAGGCCCTGTTCGACCTGTTCGAGCAGAACGTCATCTCCTACGAAGACGCCCTGCGCAACGCCGACTCGGTCAATGACCTGCGCCTGCAGATCAAACTCAACAGCCAAAGGGCCAAATCTCAGGATTTGTCCTCAGGGACGGAGCACCTCGCCATCGTATAAGGTTGGGGGATGAGCTCCACCAACCCCAAAACCTACGAATCGACCCCTTCGCGCACCGTGGCCTTCCTGGGCCTGGGCGTGATGGGCTTCCCCATGGCCGGCCACCTGGCGCTGGCGGGCCATGCGGTCACCGTCTACAACCGCTCCGCCGCCAAGGCCCAGGCCTGGACCGCCGAGTTCAAGGGCCGGTCGGCGCCCACGCCGCGCGAGGCCGCGGCCGGCTGCGATTTCGTGTTCTGTTGCGTCGGCAACGACGAGGACCTGCGCTCGGTCGTCCTGGGCCCGGATGGCGCCTTCGCCGGCATGAAGCCGGGCGCGGTGTTCGTGGACCACACCACGGCCTCGGCCGACGTGGCCCGCGAGCTGTCCGCCCAGGCCCGCGAGAGGGGCCTGCAGTTCATCGACGCCCCGGTCTCCGGCGGCCAGGCCGGCGCGCAGAACGGCCTGCTGACCGTGATGTGCGGCGGCGACAAGCCCTCGTTCGACGCGGTCCGGCCCGTGGCCATGGCCTACTCGCGCGCCTTCACCCACCTGGGTGACAGCGGCGCCGGCCAGCTGGCCAAGATGGTCAACCAGATCTGCATCGCCGGCCTGGTACAGGGCCTGTCCGAGGCCATCGCCTTCGGCCAGAAGGCGGGCCTGGACATGGCCCAGGTGCTGGAGGTGATCGGCAAGGGCGCGGCCCAGAGCTGGCAGATGGACAACCGCGGCAAGACCATGATCGCCGGCCAGTTCGAATTCGGCTTCGCCGTCGACTGGATGCGCAAGGACCTGGGCCTGGTCCTGGACGAGGCCAAGCGCAATGGCGCCCGCCTGCCGGTGACGGCGTTGGTGGACCAGTTCTACGCCGACGTGCAGGCCGTGGGCGGGAACCGCTGGGACACGTCCAGCCTGATCACGCGCCTGCGCTGACCCGCTTACTTCGCCGGCTGGGCGTTCAGGCGCGCGAGTTCCTCGTCGGTGATGATCTCGAACACCCGCACCACGCGGGTGACGCCGCCGATGCCGCGGGCGATCTGGGTGGCGCGCTCGGCCTCGCGGGCCGTCACGCGGCCCATGAGGTACAGCACGCCGCGCTCGGCCACCACCTTGAAGGCGTTGGACTGCAGGTCGCGGGCGTCGATCAGGGAGGCGCGCATCTTGCCAGCGATCAGCAGGTCGTTCGAGCGCTGGCTCAGCGACGAGGGCGGCATGATGCCCAGCTCGTTGACCACGGCGCGCACGTTCTCCACGCGGGCGACGATCTGGTCCACCGTCTGGCGGGTGGCCTCGTCGGGCACCTCGCCGGTCAGCAGCACCTGGCGGTTGTAGCTGGACACGTTCACGTGCGTGCGGTTACCCAGGCTCTCGCGGATGCGGGAGCCGGCGCGCAGCTCGATGGTCTCGTCCTCCAGCTGCGTGCCGGCGGTGCGGCGGTCGACGGCTACCAGCGCGCCGACGGCGGCGCCGCCCACGACCAGGGGCGCGCAGGCGGACAGGCCGCCGGCCAGGGCGGCCGCGGCGAGGGTGGACAGGGCGAGGCGTTGCAGGGTCTTCATCGTCATGCGGTGGGCTCCTGGTCGCCGAGCAGTTGGGCGTCGACGCCGTCACAGAGGCAGTGGATGGTCAGCAGGTGCACTTCCTGGATGCGGGCCGTGCGCTCGTGGGGCACGCAGATGTGCACGTCGGTCTCGCGCAGCGCCGCGCCCATGCGGCCGCCGCCGCGGCCGGTCAAGGCGACCACGGTCATCTCGCGCTCGTGCGCGGCTTCCACGGCGGCCAGCACGTTGGCCGAGTTGCCGCTGGTGGTGATGGCCAGCAGCACGTCGCCGGCCTGGCCCAGGGCCCGCACCTGCTTGGCGAAGATCTGGTTGAAGTCGTAGTCGTTGCCGATGGCCGTGAGGATGGAGCTGTCCGTCGTCAGCGCGATCGCGCCGAGCTCCGGGCGCTCGCGCTCGAAGCGGCCGACGAACTCGGCGGCGAAGTGCTGGGCGTCGGCGGCCGAGCCGCCGTTGCCGCAGGCCAGCACCTTGCCGCCGCTGGTCACGCAGGCCAGTACCGCCTGGATGGCGTCGGCGATCGGCTTGGTCAGCGACTGCGCGGCCTGGTACTTCAGGTCGGCGCTGTCGATGAAATGCTGTTGGATGCGTTGTTCAACCATGGCTGGGAATGATACCCGTCCGCCGTGTTACGAAACGTCAAACGCCGCCTGCAGCCACTGGAGGCGGGGGCCATCGATGGCCACCACGTCGAAGCGGCAGGGCGGGGGCGCCGGCTGGCGCATCAGGAAATGGCGGGCCGCGAACACGATGCGCCGGCGCTTGGCGGCCCCCACGCTGGCCGCCGCGCCGCCGAAGCGGGTGCTGGCCCGGGCCCGCACCTCCACGAACACCAGCGTGCCGTCCGGTTCGCGCAGGATCAGGTCCACCTCGCCGCCGCCGCGCCCGGGCGTCCGATAATTGCGGGCCACCAGCCGCAGGCCGGCGGCGCGCAAGTGGGCCAGGGCGCGAGCCTCGGCCGCATCGCCCGCCTGCTTGGTGGTGGCGGACCGGCCGGCGCCCCTCGGCGTGCCGGTTGCGGCACCCGTCCCGGCTTCCTGCCCGTTTCTCCCTGGAACCCTGTTCATGAGCGCTTCCTTTGCATCCGCCCTGAAGGCCGCCCGCGAGGCGGCCGGCGCGCAGCATTATCCGCAGGGGGCGCTCTACGTGGTGGCCACCCCCATCGGCAACCTCGCGGACGTCAGCCTTCGGGCCCTGCACCTGCTGGAGCTGGCCGACGCCATCGCCTGCGAGGACACCCGCCACACCCAGGCCCTGCTGCGCGCGCTGGGCCTGGAGCGGCCGGCCGGGGGCCTGATTCCCCTGCACCAGCACAACGAGGCCGAGGCCGCCCAGCAGGTGGTCCGCCGCCTGGCCGCCGGCGAGCGGATCGCCTATGCCAGCGACGCCGGCACGCCTGCCGTGAGCGACCCGGGGGCGCGCCTGGTGGCGGCCGTGCGCGAGGCGGGCCACCGGGTCGTGCCCCTGCCCGGCGCCAGCAGCGTCACGGCCGTCCTCAGCGTGGCCGGCGCCTGGAGCGGGGAGGCCGCCTTCGTCTTCGGCGGCTTCCTGCCCGCCAAGGCCGGCGAGCGCGCCGCCGCCGTGCAGGCGCTGGCGCAGGAGCCGCGCGCCGTGGTGCTGCTGGAGGCGCCGCACCGCATCGCCGACCTCGCCGCCGCCCTCGCGCCGCTGGGCGAGCGTCCTGTCACCATCGGGCGCGAGCTGACCAAGCAGTTCGAGCAGGTGGAGACCCTGCCCTGCAGCGCCTTTGCGGGCTGGCTTGCGGCCGACGCCCAACGCTCGCGGGGCGAGTTCGCCCTGGTCCTGCACCCGTGGGCCCAGGCCCGGGCGGCCGATTCCGGCGAGGCGCTGCTGAAGCTGCTGCTGAAGGAGCTGCCAGTCAAGACGGCCGTGCGCATCGCGGCCGAGGCCTCGGGCGGCTCGCGCAACGCGCTGTACGACACCGCCTTGCGGCTGCGGGGCGAGGCGGGGGCCGACGAGGCCTGACCCGGCCGCCGGCGGGACCCGCCCGGACCCGGCCGTCCCTGGCTCCTCAGACCGACAGCGGGTCCACGTCCACGGCCCAGCGCAGCAGCCCCGGCTCCCGCAGGCCGTGCAGCACGTCCTGCCAGGCGGCCAGGAAGCGCTGCAGTGCCGGCCGCGAGCTG
>JACCED010530872.1_pt1 | contig 10256 bp, 8 predicted proteins | sample 7455021 | NCBI WGS metagenome assembly JACCED01 (sample SAMN15323456, study PRJNA562643) | freshwater metagenome | isolation source: river surface water | place: USA:Blue River Watershed | collected 2017-08-19 | reverse complement strand
GGATTGGCGATAACCAATCAAGCTCCCTGCAGTTTTCAGTGAATGGACCGGGGGTGCTAAGTTTTTGGTGGAAGGTTTCGAGCGAGCCGAGAAATGACGGTGTGAGATTGCTGTTAAACGGAAGGAGCGTTGTGGATCCCGTTGCACGCGGAATTGTTCAACTGAGCGGAGAGTCCTCTTGGGAACAGCGCAGAATAAAGCTCCCGAGAGGCGCGTCCGCCGTGGAGTTTCGGTATTCCAAAGACGAGGTTCTTTCGGGTGGCAAGGATCGCGCTTGGGTTTACGGGATCAAAGTTGGCAAGCCACCAGTGATCGCGCGGGGCCTCGATCGGCTGGTCCGGTTACCGAAGGGTGTGCGCGACCTCACTTTGTCGGCGACGGTGACTGATGCGACCCGATACATTTGGAGAGTGAATGGTGTTCCCCTTGCGAACATTGCGTCACCAAACCGCGTGGTTGCCGGAGCGACTTCTGAAACTCTTTCAGTTAGGGGTATGGGCGGTGCAGACATCGGTGTTTACGAGTTGGAGGCGAGCAACGAATTTGGTTCTGTCACCTCCAGAGCAATCGTCAACGCCCCGCTGGCCCCGGAAATCGTTCAATTTCCAGTTGCTCCGGTGGGGCTTAAGGGCGGCCAGCCAATGATTTTGACTGTCCAGTCTTTCGGCCAGTGGCCCCTGTCTTACGAGTGGTTTAAAGACGGCCGGTCTGTCCAACGTGGAGCGAACCCGTCGTTTCAGGTTGCGAGAGCCAGTCCCTTACAGGCGGGAAAATACCGGGTGGTTGTCAGCAATCCCTCGGGGAAGGTTTCTTCGGATGAAATTCAAGTTGCGGTGGAAATGCCCGCCAGAGCCTTGCGCCGGTAAACTTTTTTGGTGATCGGTTTTGTCCGCAAGAAGGTTGTTTTAGACAGAGCCTCGTGTCCTGCGTAGCCTCCCCCTACTGTTATGCCTAGAAAGTGGGTGTTCCTTTGGTTGGTTGTATTAATCGGGATGTTCGGCTGGGCCCAACTCCGTCCCTTTCAACATTCTCGTAGCTCTTCTGATTCCAAGGTGGCTTCCCCCTTGCCTTCCGCGGGGGCTGTCCCTTCCCCCGTTGCAGTCGGTCGATTCCCTGCGCTTGCGGCGCTTGAGACCGATTACACGGAGCTTGTGAAATCGGTGGTTCCAGCCGTAGTGAGCATCACAACTCAGACCAAAATCAAGCAGCGTGTCCCGTATGTGCTGGATGCGTTCGATTTGATTTTTGGTCCGCGCGAGCGTGTTGTGGAGCAAACCAAAACGGGGCTGGGCTCTGGCGTGATTGTTTCCTCGGAGGGATACATTCTCACAAACCATCACGTAATCTCTGGGATGTCAGAAATCCAGGTTCAGCTTAGCGACGGTCGAATCGAGCACGCAGACTTGGTCGGCAGTGACCAGGGAACCGACATTGCGGTGCTCAAGATTAAAGGCCCCGTTGCTGCACTCAACTTTGGAGACTCGGATCTCGTGCGCGTAGGGCAGCCGGTCCTCGCGGTGGGCAATCCCTTTGGGTTTCAGGAAACCGTCACCCAGGGGATCGTGAGCGCGAAAGGGCGGGCTGTGCGCGACAGCGGCGTGGAGTTCCTGCAGACCGATGCCGCTGTGAACCAGGGTAATTCGGGAGGGCCGCTGTTGAATTTTCGGGGTGAAGTCATTGGCATCAATAGCGCGATTTACTCCGCGAACACCGGCACATGGCTGGGCATTTCTTTTGCCATTCCGGCAAACGTTGCAAAACAATCCATGGAAAGCATCCTGCGCACCGGCCGGGTGCAGAGGCAAACGCTCGGCGTCTCCACGATGGCGCTCACCCCCGAACTCGCCCGCCAGCTCGGCTTGCGCGCTCCGGTGGGAGGAATGATCACTCAGGTGCTGCCAGGTTCGCCTGCGGAAAAATCCGGACTCCAGCCGGGTGACGTGATCGCCGGCTTGAACGGGGTCATCCTTGAGAATTCAGCTGCTCTTCCAAAAGCCCTCGCCGATGTTGCACCCGGCAGCCGCGTGAAGCTCACCATTGTGCGTGATGCCAGGGAATACACCGTGGTTTGCGAGGTTGCGGAGGCGCGTTCCCGCTGAGCTCCTGCATATAGGCGGCACGCGCTTGGACTCGGCCGACGGGCTCTCCTACTCCTCCACGCCCTCGTTATCTTCCGTCGAGTTTGGAGTGTGACCAAGCAGCATGCGTTCGTGCTCGGCTTCCTCCATTCCCTCCCGCACCAATTCCTCGACAATGTTCACTTCATCCTCAGGCCGCAGCCGCGCGTGGATGCCGCTCACCCCGTCCCCTTCCACTTCCATCCGCGCGTTTTCAGCCCCAGTTCCCTCGGGAAAGCGGTGGCCGTGCAATTCCCGACTGGCCTCCTCCCAGTCGTTCGCGTCCGGGCTTGAGCGTTCTTGGATCTGCGCAATTTCAAAAGCGCGTTTTTTGAGGAGATCGGGGTCTGCAACACCCAGCCCTTTGGAACCTAAAAGAATTTTTCCTGATACGGGTCGCTTCATGTCCATGAGGCACTGGTACTCACAATCAGCCCGTCTGCAAGCAGGGGCGCCCCTGTGCTCGGCGCGGTGGCTTGTACACAGAGTCGCGCGTGGGCGCCTGATCCTATTGATCCGTGGAAATCCTGATGCGCGTCCTTATCAGGGCAGGGGAGCCGTTACATCAAACCGAAACCGGATGCCTCAGTCTCAAGTATCGCCTTAGAATTCCCGCGCCCATGCGGGACGGGTCCGCAGCTGGAAGAGTTTTTCCCCAGCCCTTGGAACATGGAGAATGCCCTCGTCTTCGCGGTCCATGTAGTCTTCAACGTGGATGTTCCGCGGATCCCTATACTGGAGGTTGACCGATTCGCAGACTTCCTTGGGAATGCCGGTAGCAAGAGTAACTTGGATACGGCATTTTTCCTGTCCGTTTTCGAATGTGCCGATGCCTCGCAGATGCGCGCAATGTGCCATCACGCCCCAAGGAAAGTTCTTGTAGCGCTCCCATTGTTTGAGAAAGAAGTCACGGCAGTGGTAGCCCAACTCGCGAATGTGACGCCCATGGGTGGCTGAAATCTCGCGGATGTGGGGTGCGTAGACAATCAATTCGCCTCCGTCTGCAACCACCGGCTCGAGCTTGTACAAGCATTTCGCGCCGACCCAAATCTCATCGTACATCATTGGGGCGCAGGAAAGTACTGTGTGGAATGGTTTTTCTCGTGTCTCAATGTGAAGCCTTCCGGATAGCTCACTCGCCTGATCCCATGCACTCTCGGGAGTTCCGCCAAACAATCCCGCAAGATTTCCCTCATGCACCACCATCGCAAGGCAGCTCTTGGGCACCTCCACCATGCCCGCCGCACGGTCGACCACCTTCCGCACCGGAGTCCATTTGTTTCCGATGATCATCGGATTGGTCACCACCGCGCCGAGCCAGTGGAAAAAGTCCAGAATTTCCGGCCCGCTCACGCCTGGGAACAGGTATTTGTTCCCGCCTGAAAACCCCACCACCTCATGCGGAAAGACGGGTCCGCAGATGATCAAGTGGTCGTAATCAAGCACCTTCGCGTTGACGTCCACCGGCACGTCCATGCCGAAGAGGCCGCCGCTGAGCTCCTCGATCTCCTCGCGGCCGATGACCCCGATCCGCCGGAGGGCGTCCGGGTTGTCCCATTCGTGGTTGTGAAATTCCACGCTCGCGTAGCGCGTCCTGCGCTCCTCGAGCGTGATTTCGAGGCGCGCGCAGATGGCCTCTTCGCTCATCGCCTGATGCGTGCCCAGAGCGATTATCACATCCATGCGCTTGGCGGACCGGCCCAACTGGGCGTGCAGGACGCGAAAGAGCAGCCCGACTGGGCAGGTTCGCGTCGAGTCCGGGACGATTAAGAGGAGCTTTTTCCCGCGGAACGAATCCGCGGGAAAGGCACCCGCAATGAGGCGATTGACTTCGTCCGGAGTGATTCCGGAAGGTGCTGAGGAGGTTTGAGCAAAAGGAGTAATGATCACCTCGGGAATCGCTCCTCGCTCACGCGGTGAGCGCTAGTGTTTTGAAAGGTACTCAGCGACGCCTTTAAAGTCGGCCTTCATTCCGTCTTTGCCGGCGGACCAGTTCGCTGGACATACCTCTCCATTCGTTTCGAAAAATGTCAGGGCATCCACCATCCGGAGCGCCTCGTCCACGTTGCGGCCGAGCGGCAGGTCGTTCACCAACTGGTGCCTCACCACTCCTTTCTTATCGATGAGAAAGAGCCCGCGGTAGGCGATCATTTCGCTCGATGCGGAAAGATTCCCGTCGTCGTCCACGCCGAACTCTCCGTTGAGAACATCGTAGGCCGAGGAAATGGTTTTGTTCGAGTCTGCCACAAGGGGGTATTTGACCCCTTGAATGCCACCGTGGTTTTTCGGGGTTTGCAGCCAGGCCCAATGGCATTGCTCGGTGTCGGTCGATACGCCTACGACTGCAGTGTCGCGCTTTTCAAACTCCGCGAGTTTCTCCTGGAATGCGTGAAGCTCGGTCGGGCACACGAAGGTGAAGTCTTTCGGGTAAAAGAAGAGAACGACGTTTTTCTTTCCCTGAAACTGGCTGAGCGTGAATCCCGATACGAGTTCTCTTCCGTTGATTACCGCTGCGGCGCTGAAGTCGGGGGCTGTTTTTCCTACGAGTACGGACATGATGTGTGGTTCTGGATTGGTTGTTTTTTCGGGCGTTCGCCGATGTGGCTACGCGCCGGTATTGTTGTTGAAGAATTTTTTATGCGGTAAGCGCTTTGTCCAGTTGAGCCAAAAGCTCTCCGACGCTCTCCAGGGTTTCATCCCCCATGTTTGAGAGACGGAATGTCTTGCCCTTAATTTTTCCATAGCCGCCGTCGATGATGAACCCGCTGTTGGATTTTAGCGTCGCGAGCATCGCCGCGACATCGATATTCCGGTTGTTCGCGACGCAGGTGAGTGACTTGGAGCGATAGCCTTCCGGTGCGAAGAATTCAAATCCCCTGTCTCGCACCCACTGATGCACCAGCGCGTTCGTCGCCGCATGCCGCTGGTGGCGCGCGGCGATTCCCTCGCTGAAAATATCCTCAAGTTTCGAGGCAAGGGCGTAAATGTGTGAAATCGACGGGGTCGATGGCGTCATGTCTTCCGCCTGATTTTTTTGAAATTCAATGAAATCAAAGTAGTACCCGCGTCCCTCGTTTGATGCGGCGCGTTCCATGGCCTTCTTGCTGGCTGCGAAAAGCGCGAGCCCTGGCGGCAGCGCAAGCGCCTTTTGTGAGCCCGTCAGCAGAACGTCGATCCCCAGTTCATCCATTGCAATCGGCACAACCGAAAACGAGGACACGCTGTCGACGATGAGCTGCACCTCTGGAAACTCTCGCATCACCTCGGCGATTTCTGCGATGGGGGACATGACTCCCGTCGAGGTTTCATTGTGGATGAGTGTCACCGCGTCGAATCCCCCCAATTTCAAGTGCTGGCGGATCTGTTCACCCCGGATGGGCTGGCCCCATTCCACCTGCAGGGCGACTGCCTCCTTGCCGCAGCGCTTGGAAACATCCAGCCACTTGTCCGAAAAAGCCCCGCACATGCAGTTGAGGACCTTGCCCCTGCCAACCAGATTCCGGATGGCCCCTTCCATGACTCCCCACGCCGAGGAGGTGGAAAGAAACACGGGCTGGCTCGTTTGGAATAGCTCCTTAAGTCGCGGTTGGATGCCACCGTAGAGTTTCTTAAAGTCCCCGCTCCGGTGCCCCATCATTGGTTTGCAGAATGCTGCGAAGGTTTTGTCTGAAACCTGGACGGGGCCTGGAATAAATAATTTCATTGGTGGAGTGTCTATGGAAAGTGGCGAGGTTGCGCTCCGCGTCGTCCGGGGCCGGTGCGGGATGTCATCCAATCGGAAAACCCCTGATCGCATCAACACCTTACTTCCCCGCCTCCTTGATCTCCTCTTCCGGCACCACTCTGTTCTGCGGTCGAGTTTGCGGAGGCAACCCAGAAGGTCTGGCAAGGAAACGGCTGCAGGGACATGTTCGCAGGCTTGCATTTGAATGTAAAAACATTGCAGTCAGAGTTTTAATGCAAAGCAGCTGGAAACTCTTGCGGCGCGCGCTTTGGCCTGTGCTTTTTTCCCCCGCAAATCCCCCGAGTCCGGTGGCTTAGCGTCCAGCGCCAAAGTTTGATCGATGGGTGCCGCGGGTGCCGCTTTTGCGTGCTTGAGTTTGTGCTTAGCTTTCGGATTCTTAGTTCATGCACCTCCTAGATCAATTCGCCGGGCATGTTCGAAACACCCCCCAGAAAGCGGCCCACATTAGCGATGCTCGGCAAATCACCTACGCCGAGCTTGCGGCAAGATCCGACGCGCTGGCGCTTTGGCTGGATGCTGAACTTGGTGAGAAGCGCTGTCCCGTGGCGATACTCGGGCACAAAGAACCCGAGATGCTTGTGACTTTTCTGGCCGCGGTCAAAACCGGGCGCCCGTATGTGCCAATCGACCAGTCCACACCTGCGGCAAGGGTGGATAGGGTGATGGAGGTCTCTGGAGCGGGCGTTCGCCTGACTCCGGAGCAGGTGGCGGCAATGCCCTCGGGGGCGCCGTATCCAGCGGCTCGGAGGGTTGAGGGGGATGATCCTTTTTACGTCCTGTTCACGAGCGGAAGCACCGGCGAGCCCAAGGGGGTCGTGATTACACTTGCCAATCTCAACCACTATCTGGCCTGGATGCGAGGGGCGCACCACTTTGAGGTTGGGGGCGAGGTGTTTCTCAACCACGCGCCCTTCACTTTCGACCTGAGCGTGCACGACATCTACCTCGCTCTCAGCACCGGGGGCACGCTCTTCTCCCTGACCAAGGAGACGGCGACCGATTTAAGAAAACTCTTCGAGACCCTTCGCTGTTCCGGCGCGACGCAGTGGATGTCCACGCCGTCTTTCGCCCAAATGTGCATGATTGAGAAGGGGTTTTCTGAGCAGATGCTGCCCAGCGCCAGAAGGTTCTTTTTTTGCGGTGAAACGCTTGCGCCGGAAACTGCTGCTCAGATGCTTGAGCGCTTTCCGGGTGCGGAAATTTGGAACACTTACGGACCGACCGAGGCCACCATCGCGGTGACTGAGGTTGCAGTGACACGCGAGCTCATTCAACAGCACAATCCTCTTCCCATTGGCCGCGTGATGCCCGGCACGCGCATACTCATCAGAGGGGAGGACGGTCAGCCGGTTCCCGAGGGGGAACGGGGGGAAATCGTGATTGCCGGTCCCAACGTGAGTCCCGGGTATTTGAACCGGCCGGACTTAACGGAGAAGGCCTTTGCCCCGCTCGGTGAAACGCGTGCGTACCGCACCGGCGACTGGGGGCGGGACCGGGGCGGCATGGTTTTCTGCGAGGGGCGGATGGACAACCAGATCAAACTGCACGGCCACCGGATTGAGCTGGGGGACATGGAGTCAAACCTGCGGGCGCTGGAGGAGGTGGCGGATGCGGTGGTGTTGCCTGTAAAAAAAGGCGATCGGGTGGACAGCGTGGCTGCGTTCGTGGTGCTCAGCGGGCCGAAGCAGGGAAGCGACTTCGAGCAGGCTGCCGCGCTCAAGACGAAGCTGGGGGAGCATGTGCCGCCCTACATGATCCCGCGAAAGTTCATTTTCCTCGAAAGCTTTCCGATGAATGCAAATGGCAAGGCAGACCGTAAAAAACTGGCGGAAACACTTGCTTGATTTTCACATTTGAAAGGTGTTGCTCCGAGCTTAACTATATTAGTTTACCGTTGTATGCCTTCCTGCCGTTCCACGCTCCTCATTCTGATCGCGGCCGCGCTCCCAGCCTTCTCGGCTGAGTCTTTTAATGATCCAGGCCCGCCTCCAAGTTGGAAGGAGCCCATCGATTTTTTCAAAAAAACGTTCTCCTCGGTCTTTGGGGTGGCGGGAAAAATCGGCAAAAAAGCGACGGGTCTTGTGTCCGGAGTGTTCGATATTGGTCCCAAAAATCCCGACGGCACTCCTCGGAAGAAAGTGAAGGTGAGTGTGCAGGTTCAGGTTGAACCCGCACAGGTGGTGCTGGAAAAAGATCGAAAACTCAACATCAAGTTGGTGGCAAGCAATCTAGGGAAGCGGGCGGAGATCATGGACTTTCCCTCTTCTCAGCGGGTTGATGCGGTGCTGCGCGACGAGGACGGGGCTATTGTTGGAAGGGCATCAGAGGACTTGGAGTTCTCTGACGAACCGGGCGTGCTCACGCTGAACCCTTCGGAACGCATCGAGTACACCATGAGCATCTCGACCCGCGGCCTCGCCGCGGGAAAAACTTACAAACTCGAAGCGGCTCTCACCAACCAGAACGGATTAAGCGCCTCGTCTGCGGTTTCAGTTAAATAGCTTGACTTCAGTGGTTTGCATTGAGAGTGGGTTCGCTTGCCCGTCCTCGGTTGGCAAAGGCGGCTGTCATGGGGGCGGGGGCGGGTACGGAAAAAAGGGCCAAAGAAAAAGACTGTCGGCAGATAGTTTGTATGCATACTAATTTCGGGCCACCCCAAGCCCCCCTTTTGTCCGGCTAAAGCCCGTTGCCAGCACTACTCCTGATCCCCGTTCCGCGCCCCTCAAGCTTCACACCCGAAACGCAAAACCTACCGCCATGCCATCTAATCCCCGCATTATCTCGCTGCTCTCAGTCGCGTTCCTTGGCGCATCACTTTTCGCCGCGGAAAAAAAGAAACCCGCCTCTGGACCCGGCGCCGACAAGGCGGGGGCCTCATCAAAGTCCGCAAACAGCATCGCTCCCGCATGGCTGGAGTGGCGTGGTCCTTTTCAGAACGGCACAACAACCGAGACGGGACTCCCATCAAAAATTGATGCGAAGTCGGCACTCTGGACTGCAAATTTTCCGGGCCAGTCCACTCCAGTCATCCACGAGGGTCGCCTTTACATCAATGGTTACTTGGGGGAGGCGGAGGACTTGCAGGAGGCGCTTACCTGCTTCGATGCCGAAAGCGGAAAACAGCTCTGGCAGCATCGCTTCAATGATTTTTTGAGTGACACCATTTATCTGAGATACTCAACCTCGAGTCCGTCGGTGGATGCGGAGACGGGGAATGTTTACGTACAGTGCACGCAGGGCTTGTTTTCCTGCTTCTCCAAGGATGGAAAGCTTCTCTGGCAGCATTCTTTGATGGAAGAGCTTGGGCGTCTGACTTTCCCCAACTCGCGGACTGCTTCGCCCCGCATCGACCGAGAGTTGGTGATTACTCGAGGCATCACCTCGAACTGGGGGGCGAGTGGCGCTGCGGGTGACCGGTTCTATGCATTCGACAAGCGTACCGGCCAGCTTGTTTGGAGCAGTTCGCCCGGTGAGCGTCCCCAAGACAATACTTTCTCTCAGCCTCTGTTGACTTGGGTGGATGGAAAGCGCGCTTTGATTTCAGCGGGTGGCGACTCCACCATTGTTGGAATCAATGCGAGAAACGGGGATCCAATCTTTCGATTTCCCGCTGCAAAAGCAGGCGCGAAAGGCGGCATCAATGCGGCAATTCAGCGCTATAAAGACACTCTCCTTGTGATTCATGAGTCCGAAAATCTCGACTCAAGCGAGGTGGGTCGTGCCGCTGCATTCAAGCTTCCGTCAGGATCCAAGGCGCCAGAGCCCGGGAAACCTCAGGTCTACGATCCCAAGGAGCTCGAGGTTTGGAGAAATCCCCTGGGCAATCTCGCAAGCTCTCCGTGTGTCGTTCGCGACACGATGTATCTGGTCACGGGTACTGGGGAACTTGCAGCAGTCGACTTGAATACAGGCAAGGTCTTGTGGAAGAAAAAACTTGCTGCAGAGCAACGCCAGAGCTCGCCATTCTTCGGCGATGGCAACATTTACGTCGCCATGTACATCGCGGACGCTGGATCGGCTGAAAAAGCGGCAGCAGGCGCGGACACAGGAGGAAACGGGGAGTTGTTTGTAATCAAACCCGGCTCCAATGATGGACAAATTATTTCGCGCACCGTCCTCGATGGCCGCTGCTACGGCTCCCCGATTGCATTCAACGGGAAGCTCTACATTCAAACGGATCGCAAACTCTATTGCTTTGGGAAAAAAGGCAACAACCCCAGCGTTGAGTCCGTTCACGCATCAGACGGATGGGAGCTTGCCACGCCGGGCCCGCTCGCGAGGTTGCAAATCATCCCAGGTGAAATGCTCTTGAAGCCGGGCGAGGCGCAAAAAGTCAGAGTCCGCGGACTTGATGCGAATGGGTTCACTGTCGACGAGGATATCGATGCGAGTCG
>JACCED010170223.1_pt1 | contig 10256 bp, 8 predicted proteins | sample 7455021 | NCBI WGS metagenome assembly JACCED01 (sample SAMN15323456, study PRJNA562643) | freshwater metagenome | isolation source: river surface water | place: USA:Blue River Watershed | collected 2017-08-19 | reverse complement strand
GAACTGTTTGAAAATGATTTTGCGCATCTCCAAATCTTCAACACCACTATGACTATAAGGACAGTCTTTTTCGAAACATCGGATACCAAACTTACAAGGAATCTTACCTCGCACAGGTTTAAATGCGCTAATAAGACTCATATGTTCGTCTGAAGTAACGAGGATATCGGATAATAACTGTCTTTCAGTCTTAATATGATGATGAACACAACGACAATTGTCATCAGTACAGAAGGAAGTAAATTGACAATACATTTTGGACATGGTTTGTTGATTACTCTCACGTTGTAGTAATGAAAGTATTATAAAAAAGAAAAAATCAGTTTTTATAGAAATTGTAAAAAATTAATACAAATTTAAATATTATTTAAAGATAAAAAGAAATGGTTTTTTAAAAAATGTTAAAGATAGGTTTTTGGTCTAATCAATTATGTGAAAGAGGAACGGAAATAGCATTATATGATTATGCTTATTATAATGAAAAAATATTAGGAAATAAATCATATATATTTTATGGAAAAAATGGTAATAATAATGAAGAAATTGTAAATAAATTTAAAAAAGAATTTGATATATTTGCAGCTGATAATTTTGATGAAGTAGATAAATATTTAATAGAGAATGATATACAAATAATATATATAGCTAAAAGCGGGACATTAGATGATAAATTAAGTAAAGTAGCAAATAATGTAATTCATTGTGTATTCGATTGTAGTGAACCACATGGTGAAGTATATACAGCCCTTTCATCATCTGTTACAAATTATAATAATAAAATATCAATATTACCTTATATAGTAGAATTACCATATCATGAAGAAAATATGAGAAAAGAATTAAATATTCCAGAAGAAGCAGTTGTATTTGGAAGACACGGTGGAAAAGGACAATTTGATATTAAAATAGTACAAGAAATTATATATAATATAGCAAAATGGAATCCAAGAATTTATTTTATATTTTTAAATACTAATACTTTTTGTGAAACATTAGCTAATATAATTCATTTAGAAACAATAATAGACCAGAATTTAAAAAGAAAATTTATAAATACTTGTGATGCAATGATTTGGGGTAGAAGTGATGGTGAAACATTTGGATTATCGATTGCAGAATTTTCAATATGTAATAAACCAGTAATTGCAGCAAATATAGGTTTTGATGCTCATTATAAATTATTAAAAGATAAAGGTTTATGGTATTCAACAACTGATGAATTAATAAAACAAATTAAATATATAGCTGAAACAGATAAAAAAGAATTAGAAAAAAAAGATTGGAATGCTTATAGAGAATATACACCAGAAAATGTAATGAATATATTTAATAAAATAGTAATTATGCCATTTATAAAATAAATAATAAAATTATTGTTGTTTTTTATTTTAAATTAAAATCTTTTAATTTAGCTTTCCATATCTCATAACCTGTTTTACTAGCATAATAATATGTAATTAATACTATACCTAGTCCAGCTACTACTTTTAACATTTTTATATTTAAAAAAACAAATCCTTAAATCATTTTTTAAGAAATAATTGAAGAATATCCAAACGCAAATTTAATTGATTATAATGAAATAGAAACTATTCATTTTGGTAGTACATGTAAAAATATTATTTTATCTAATAGTTCATTATCATCAATTATTGGTAATTTATCATTTTTATTCTAATATTTATTATCCTAAAATTCAAAAATATAAAACAATGGTATGATGATATATTTTCAATTCAAAATTTGAATGAATTATAATAAATATAAATTTTATTAATGTCAAAATAGAATCGGAAAAAATAATTAAAAACTATTGAACAATTATTTATTTTTTTTGAGGCTCCTCATTTGCTCAGTAAAAATGAGCAATTTATGTATAAATTTTCTATTTAAAAAAATAAAATATACATCATTTTATATATATAAATTTATGAGTTTTTTTTGTGAGGAATGCAATTATACAACAAATAAGAAATATAATTTAATTAGACATCAAAATGGTAAGCATTTTAAAAAAGAGCTAAAAATCCAAAATGAAGAAAATGTTATTCAAAATGAAGAAAATGTTATTCAAAATGAAGAAAATGTTATTCAAAATGAAGAAAATGTTATTCAAAATGAAGAAAATGTTAAGTCACATATTTATCAATGTAAAAAATGTAATAAAAAATATAAAACACAAAAATTTTTAATTAATCATGAAAAAAAATGTAATAATATTAATATTTTAACATGTCCAAAATGTATGTTTACTTTTTCTTCAAGGTCTTCTAAATCAGCACATATTAAAAAAAATAATTGTAAAGCAAGAAGTATAATACATTTAGTTAATAAAGAAACAGAAAATGATAATAAACCTAGTTTATATATTAATGGTAATAATAATAATAATAATAATAATATAATTAATAATACAATTATTAATAATTTCGGAAATGAAAGAACAGATTATATTACATTTGATGATATGATAAATATTTTTAAATGTGGTGGTGATAATATAATTCCAAAATATATTGAACTTGTGCATTTTAATAAAGAATTTCCAGAAAATCATAATATCAAGTATGAAAAAAATAAAGGTTGTTTAATTAAAAATGATGATAGATGGGGTTTAACAAATTTAGATATAATAAGTGATAAATTATTTAATAAAAATTCATATGAATTAAGAAATTATTACAATAACCAAAAAACGGATATTGAAGAAAAAATAATGAATATTGAACTATTGGAATTTATATATTCAAGATTAAATTATTTAGATTTATATCTAAATAAATCATTATTTAATAATATTAAAAACGAAATAAAAAATATTATTAAATATAATATTTTATTTTAATTATTATTATAAATATAATATGACAAATTGAAAGTTTATACGTCTTATTATGATTTTACACATCCGGGTGATAATAATATAAGTTTACGACCATATAGTGATTGTATTATTATTTAATAGTCATTAAAATATGTTATAAGTTCAATACTATTATTTATTCCAGAAGAAGCTATTATCAAATAATAATTACTTGATTTATTTTTAATTCATAAATTATTTTTTCATATACTTATTTTTGTTCTTCATATTTGTTTTATCTAAACCTAATAAAAACAATCATTAATTAAATAAAAATAATTTATGAATATTTATTTTATAATCGATTCATTTTAAAAAAGGTGTAAAAAAAGTTAAAAAAAATTCTCCCCCCTCCTTGCGTTTTTGCGTTTTGCGTCTGCGTTTTGCGTTTTTTTGTGTTATTTTATGATAAGAAAAACGCATACATAAATAAATAAATAAGAACATATATTATAATGGAAATAATATTTCATAATTGTACACTATGCAATTATAAGACAAAACGTAAATATGATTTAAAACGACATGAAAACGCTAAACATAATAAAATAAAAACTCAAAATAATAATACTACCACTTATAATAATAATACTACCACTTATAATAATAATACTACCATTGATAATAATAATACTACCATTGATAATAATAATACTACCATTGATAATAATAATACTACCATTGATAATAATAATATTAACATTGATAATAAATGTATTAAATGTAATAAAAATTTATCATCAAAACAATATTTAAATAAACATTTATTAATATGTAAAGGTGTTTCAAATGCTTTTGAATGTCATTTATGTTATAAAATATTAGCAAATAGTGGTTCAAAATCAAGACATTTAAAAACATGTAAAGAAAAATCACAACAATTGGTATTAATACCAGAACAATCAATACAACAATTAGAACAATTAGATTTAATATCAGATACTATTAATAATAATACACAAATTATATTAAATAATAATTGTAATAATACTACAAATAATATAACTTATAATATTAATTTAATTCATTTTAATGAAGATTAATTTAAAATTGTGTTTGATATCAGTCATTTAGAAAAAAATATTATAGTTTATAAATTATATGTAATTGAACCAGAAGATGCATTTCGTGTTTTTTATAAAAAATTATTTGATAATAAAAATAATCAAATGATTATTAAAGAAAATTTAAAACATACTTTTTCTAAAGTTCATACAGGTCAAAATATTTGGAAAAAGATATTGGATGATAATATTTATCATATTATTATGCATTTTATTTCAGAAACCATATTATCATATATTTATAATCACACAAAAAATAAAGAAGATATCAAATATAAACAATTAAGAAATTATTTAGAATGTATGGCAACAAAAAGTTATTCATACAATAATACAAAAGAAAATGAAAAATCTTATAAAAATCATATTAAAAGTCTTAAACTATTATTTAACTCATTTTTATAAAAATATTTAAGAATATTAATAAATAGTCCTTAAATGTTTTTAATAATTGTCTTTTGGCATTAGTAATAATATATGATGATATTATTAATAATGAAAAAAATTTAAATAATCTAAAAGATGATATTAAAAATTATATTATAAATTATGATAATGAAGATGAAGATGAAGAATAAATATTATTAAATTATTTCATATGAATATTTTAAATTCTCTTCATAAGAATGGTTCATCATTTCGGCTATTTCTCTATGTTGTTCTTCAGTCATATGACCATTCTTAACCTCATATTTAAGATAAGTGCAATAAAATCGTCTAATTTCAACAGCAGAAACAGAAAGTTTATATATTTTTTTAAAGACTAACATAATATCACGAGATAAATCGGAACCATATTTATAATGTTTATTATTTTTATTTAATAATAAATATTTATTGTTTTCTTCATCTATATCATTTCTAGATTTAATTTCATTTTCTATTAAAATACGCAATTCATGAGGAACATTATATTTCTGTATTTGTTTATTTTTGGTAATATAGAAATAGAAAACACCATCAAAATAATAATTATTTCTATCATTAATTTTTTTTCTAGTTTCAAATTTAGGTTTTTCATTAGGAATAATCATTCTATTATAATCAACAGGACGGCGAGTATGAAAAAGAGTAAATAGACCATATAATAATTTTTCTTTTGATGTTAATCCTAAATCATCATTATTCAAATTTTTAATAATATCATCTTTATTAAAAGATAATGTTTCATATTTTTTTCTAATAACATTTGTAAATTCTTTATTATTTCTAGCAATAGCATATTGCTGTTGATTATCATCAATATAAGGAGCTATTTTTTTAACAAGAGTAGAAAAGCCTCTAATACGAGTAATAATAGCATGTAGATTGCGAATATCAGCTTTATTAGAAGTATTTTTAATAATGTCGTAAATATTTTTATGAATAATATTAAATTCTTCTTTCATAAGATTAATATTATATTTTTGAACAGATAAAAGTTTATTTAATTCTTGTTTAAATTCTTCTGTTAGTTCTTTATGATAATAAGAATTATAAATTTTTGATAAACTTTTAATATAAGTTTTTTTTGTATCATCCATAATAATAGTTTTATTAAGTAGTGCTTGTCTCTTTTTAATAGGTTTTAATATAATAAATTCTTTTTCTTCTTGTTTAATTTCATTTTCAGTTTCTTGAGGTTCTTCACCATCTTTATATTTTTTTCTATATTGTTTTTTTTTATATTGACTTTGTGTATGTAAATATTCATTACGATTATTTAATAATTGTTTTTCTCTATATTTTTTCTGTCTTTCAGCATTAGTCATAGGCATATTTAATAAATAATATAGAATAAATATTAAAATGTCATTTTTTTAATATGACATTTAAAAACAAAAATAAAGAAATAATATTTATTTTTTTGTCTTTTTGGTGATTGTTTTCTTTTGACTATTATAAGTCATTTCAGAAACACCAGAAGTTTTATTATATTTGATTTCTGCTATTTCATCTATATTATCTTGTATCATATCAATATGTGATACGATTACAACATTATTGAAATATAATAATAAACTTTTTAAGAATTGTGGAACCATTGATAGATTATATTTATCAAAATTGACAAATCCTTCATCTATAAATATTTGATTACATAATATTTCATTTTTATTATTAAATAAACTCATTCTTAAAGCTAATGATATTGTGAAATGTTGAAAACCTGATGCTTGAGTAATTGATATTATTTTCTTTTCGTCATTATTTATATCATCATTAATCAACCAATTTATATGAATTTTATCATTTACCACATTAATATAATAATCTAATTTAAATGGTTTTGTATCTTTATGACATAAACTTTTAATAATACTATTAGCTCTTTTTGTTAAATTATTTAAAATATGTTTATCATATAATTCAATTTTAAAAGCTTGAAAATTTGTTATAATATCTTCTAATGTTTCAGATATATCATCTATATTTTCATAAATTTCACATAATTTAATATAAGTTTGTTTATTGTCATTATTATAACCTGCCATAGTAGATTTTTTAATATAAGTATCATTAAGCGATTTCAATTGTTTTTCAATGTCTTTTATTTGGTCGTTTAATATTAATTTCTCTCTTATTAATGATTTTGAAGCTTCTAATTTAGTATATTCTTTAAATTTATCATAAGTATCTATTAATTTTTTATATTCATTATAATGATAACATCTAACTATTAATTGAATTTTATTAATTTGTTCCCATTCATTATATAATTCTTTCAATTTATTATATTTGATAATTCTGGGTTTAATATTCTTATTATAATTAATATCTTTTTCAATTTCATTAATTATTCTTGAAAGATTACTAATATTATCATTAATTTGATTATATTGAATATTCCATTTATTCCAATTATTATATTTTTCATTATTAATTAGATTTTCATATAATTCAAATGATATTATATTAAATATATGATTAGTATCTTTCAAATCTTTTAATTTATCCTCTAATTTACTTATAGATTTAGTTAATTTATCTTTTGAACTTATTATTTCATTTAATTCCTTTGTTGTTTTATCTTTCAACTCTTTATTTTTATAATATTCATACCATTCAATATATGAATAATATTTTTCCTTCAATTGTTTATTCTTTTCATTACATTCATATAAATATAAATAATCATTTCCATCATTCTCAATATTATCATTTAATAATTTAATGTCAGTATCATATTTAGAAATAATAATAGTTAATTCATTAATACGATTAACCCACGGTCTTTTACAGCAATATTCGCAATTACGATTATATTTATATTCGTCTTTAGTCTCTAATAATACTAATTCTTGTTTATATGATAATAATTCACACTCTAATTTAGATATTTTATCTTGAATAGTATAATATGTATTCAATATTTCTTCATCTCTTTTAATATTTTCTTCAATTTCTTTAATATTAATTGTATTTAATGAACGCTTAACAGTTGTTGAAGTTTTGCAAGAAATAGGAATAGATGGGATATTAATGGTTATTTCGTTTTCTTCTTGTTGTTTTTTAAAACATAATTTAAATTTTGTTTCAAGTTGGGATAATTCTTTTTTATTTTTATTTATTGTTTCTTCCAATTTAATAATTTCTTTTTCATTTAATATATATTCATTATAAGTAATTTTATTATCATTAGTATAACTTTTAGTATCTTTATTAGTATCTTTAGTATCTTTAGTATGAGTAGAAATATAATTATTTAATTCATCAATTGATTTATAATATTTATTAATTTCAATAATACATTGTTTTTCATCTTTAATAGGTTTGCTAATGATTTCAGGTTTTAAAGATATTAATAATTGTTGTTCTTTGTCTAATAACTCTTTTTCATTATATTTTATTTTTAATTCTGATGATAATAAATCAATATCTTTATTATTTAATTCATTATAATGAATTAAATATGATTTAAGGAACTTTTCTTCATCTTCTAAAATTGATAATTCGCAAGGTTTATTAATAACTAATGATATTTCATTTTCATAATCTTCTTTATAATTATCTTTCAATTTATTTAATGTCTTAACATCAACATCTTTTAATAAATATTTGAGTTCATTATATTTAATTAAAATAGATTGATATTCTTCATCGTCAATAATCCTATAATTTAATTGTGTTATTTGTTTATTATAATCAGTATCAAGAATTATAAGTGTCTTGGGATTTTTAATATCAATCATAATAGAATTAAATTTTGTTAATAATTCTTCTTTTTGTTTTTGTAATTCACTTATTAAATTATTTGTCTTTTGTATTTCTTCTTCTGTTAATTCTTCAATTTTATTTGTTGATAGTAATTTTTCATAAACCTGTTTTTTATTTTCAATTGTTCGTTTAAAGTCTTTGTATTTATTACTAGCTGTATTAAATAAAGTTTGTAAATTAAATATATATTCAACATTACTATATTTATCAATTAATTGTAATGTTGTTAAATAATCCAATTTTAATATATCATTATCTACATTCTGTGTAATCATAGATGAATGCAAGAAATTATCCATACTGCCAAATAATTCTCTAACTGTTTCATTAGAACTTCCATTACCATCCTTATAAATTACCATATCAAAATCATTAATAAATTTATATATAGTTGTTGTATCATTATTTAAACTTGATTCTAATTTATTATTTTCTTTTTGTTTTTTAGTTTTTTCAAATTTACGAACTATTCTATAAACTATATTATTTATTTCTATATCTATAATTGTTAATGCTCTTTTTTTATTAGAATTAATAATACTTCCTGATAAATTATTATTATTTTTACTTTTTATTTTATTATTACCCCATATTGCTAATAATAAAATATTATATATTGCTGATTTACCTCTTCCATTTGCACCTTTTATTAAAAATGTTTTAGCATCTAAATCATGCATATTTAACCAATTTCTATTTTCATAACATAATAAGCCTTCCCATTCAATGTATTTAATTATAAATGATTTTTTTTGTTCTTTTATTTCAGTATCAGTATTACATAAATCAATTAATAATTTAATTTCTTTATTCTTTTTTCTACATTCGTCAATTAAATCATTATTAATAACTGTTTCATTAAATAATAATGTATCCTTATCAGTCATAAACATTGATAATAAATTATATTTTTTAGGTGTAAGCATTTTTTTAAAATAAGTTAATATATAAGCATCATTTACAATTGATGAAATTTCATTACTATTATAAATATCAGTTGTTATATTATCTATTAAATCTGTTCTATTGTCTGTAATAAAAGAATTATCATCTATTTTTGAAACAATAATAAAGTTAATATGGAAACTTTTTAATAAAATATTTAAATTATGAAAATTAATTTTTGAAAAAGTTTTAATTTCAAGTTTTTTCGGAAATAGTTCTTTATTCTGTTTTATTATATCTTCCAATAAATATTCATATTTGCCATTATGGCGAATTAATATTTCTTCTTTCTCATTTTCTTTAATATTTATATAACCAATATTATTATAAATATTAATTTCTTCAATTTTCTTATTTTCTAAATGCCATAATAAATATCCATGATCTAAAATATTTTCTCCATAATTTTGTTGTACTAAACTTCCAGAATAACCACATATAGTTTTTTTATAATTAAATACTTGTCTTAGGTGTATGTCTCCTAATAACATAAAATCTAAATTCAAATCTTTAATCCATTCTAGAGGATAAGGTTTTGTATCTTCTCTTATTTCTTCTCCATTATATAATTTAACTTTTGCAAATGTACCATGAAATAAACCAATTTTATATTTAACATCTCCTACAATTTTAGGAAATTCTGGTAATTCTTGTATTCTTCCACTATTTCTATAAATATCCAATGTTGTATTTATAGCAACATATGAAAAACCTATATTATCAATTATAAATGATTTTGTTTCATTTAAAACTGTTAAATTATCTATTTCAAATGAGGATGAATATAATAAATTTGGCATATCTATATCACTTTGTAAAAAACAATGATTGCCCGGAAATACTATTACTCGCCCTAATTTAGTTAATTCCTGAATAAAAGTTCTATATAATAATAAGCCGTGTGAGCCAATAATACTTTTATTATGGAATATATCACCAGTTATTATAATTAAATATTCATTAAATTTCATATGTAGTTCACTTATTTTATTTTTAATTGAATTAATAGTATTATCAAATACTAATTTATATTCATCATATCTTGATTGTATTTTATCACCGTTTCTAATATGTAAGTCTGATAAATGAAATATATATTGTTGGTTTGTTGTCATATGTTGTAGTTAATATTATATTTAATTATCATTTTTTTTATATAGTATTTTTCATAAGTTTTTCAGTTATTT
>JACCED010962138.1_pt1 | contig 10258 bp, 10 predicted proteins | sample 7455021 | NCBI WGS metagenome assembly JACCED01 (sample SAMN15323456, study PRJNA562643) | freshwater metagenome | isolation source: river surface water | place: USA:Blue River Watershed | collected 2017-08-19 | reverse complement strand
GAACCAGAGAAGATTCAATGTTTATTCAGTGATGATAGTGCAGGTGATGTTGTTATGAGAATCAGTTTTGTTCAAGATAATACAGGAAACTTCTTAGATTTTATGAGAGATATTGAGAAGAGATTATCAGATATGACTATTCGTGGTGTTGATGGTATTGAAGTCGCTGAATTAGTTGAAAAGAATAAGATTAAATATAATCCAGATGGTTCATATGTCGCAGGTAAAGAGTGGACTATTAGTACAAAGGGTTCAAATATGTTAGAGATTATGGCTGATGATGCAGTTGATTCTTCAAGAACATTAACAAATGATATTTTAGAATTCACTGAGATTTATGGTATTGAAGCAGCAAGAAGTCTTTTATGTATTGAATATGCAAATGTTTATCAATCAAATGGTTTTAATCCCCGTCATATTGAATTAATCAGTGATTTAATGTCATATCGTGGTAAATTAATGCAAATTGAAAGACATGGTACATTAAAGAACCCTGATATTGGTCCTATTGGTAAGGCATCATTTGAATCAGTTATGGATGTATTAACTAAAGCTGCATTATTTGCTGAAAAAGATAATATGAAAGGTGTATCATCTAATATCTTTGCTGGTCAATTCTGTAAAGCTGGTACAAATTCATTTGAGATTGTTTTAGATGATGAGAAGTTATTCAAACCTGTACCTAAACAAGATTATGTACCAGCCACTATGAGAAAAGAGTATAAAGAAGATGAAGTGGATGGATTAATTGATGAAGTATTTAAAGAGACTAAGATTGAAGAATCCGTGACTGATGATGACTTTACTTTCGGTTTTGGTTTAGAAGAAGGTAAAGAGACATTATTAACCGGATCTCATACCACAAAGATTAATCTTATTAATAAAGATAAAGGTACTGTCGAGACTATCCAATTAGAAAATACTATGATTGGAAAAGAGAAGATCAATATACCAGATATGAATGAAGAATTATTGAATGAAAAGATTGATATACCAGAGATGGTAAATATGGAAGAAGAGAAGATTGAAGTCCCTGAATATACAGAGAATACAACAATGAATAATGTTGAAGAAGAACTTCAAAATGAAAAGATTGAAGTACCGGTATATGAAGAAGAGACAAATAAGAAGCCTAAAAAGAGATCAACCAAAGCTTCAAAGAAGTAAATAAACAACTAAATTTTTTATAAACATTTTTACAAATAATATATTATTTATCATATAAATAATATTAAAACATTAAAATAAAATATATTACATTACACAAAAAAAGCCTTAAATAATAAATAAATATAACTTACCATAAAAAAACATATAAAATATAATTCAATTATATATTGATTTCTATATATCTTTTTAACATCAACATATCTTATATGTGTTATCTTTTTATCATTAAAATAATCTGAATTATTCGATAAATAATATGTTAATTTGTATATATTCCCATCAAGTTGGATTTTCAATAAATTCATTTTTAATTGTTTTTCTAATTCAGATACATAAACATCAGGACCATCAATTAAACGATAACCAATCCAATTTTCATACTTCTTATTATCAATTGGGTTTTTCATATACTCCTTTAAGAAGTAAAAAGATTCAAAATTTAAATCAGATAGATTCTCTATATTCATAACTTCCATTTTTTTACTTTTTTATATTAAATTTATTTTATATCCAAATTTAATACCATTTTACAAAAAAATTAATTTATTTAATTTTTGTTATTGTTTTTCTTGTTCTTCTTTTTATTGATTTGTCTTAAACTTGTTTTTAATTTATTAATTAATAATGTATTCATTAATACACCTGCTTTATTCTTTTGATGTCTCATTCTATATATCTCAGTTTGTACATTATTAATGTGATTTCTTAAAAGAATCTTCTTTTTTTGATCCGATAACATATTTGTTCTATCTTTTGCACTTATTTTTTTTTCTTGTTTTTTATTTTTATTTTTCATTTTAATTGTTTTTTTTATACCTTTTTCACCATTTTTATTCTCATCACCAATTTTAATATTTACACTTTCAAACGCACAACTTTCTATTTTAAATTCTTCTTTATCACTTTCTATTTCACTTTCTTCTATATCACTTTCTTCTATATCATTTTCTTCAATATTAGTGTTTTCAATATCCGCGTCTTCAATATCCGCGTCTTCAATAACCGTGTTTTCAATAACTGTGTTTTCAATATCTGTGTCTTCAATAACTGTGTTTTCAATAACCGCGTTTTCAATAACTGTGTTTTGAATATCAATATTTTCATTCTGAATAATATTGTTTTCAATATCTAATTCTTGAATAACGGGGTCTTGAATAACGGGGTCTTGAATAACGGGGTCTTGAATAACCTGATCTTGAATAACCGGATCTTGAACAACCTGATCTTGAATAACTGGTTCTTGAACAACTGGTTCTTGAACAACTGGTTCTTGAATAACCGGATCTTGAACAACCTGATCTTGAATAACGGGGTCTTGAATAACGGGGTCTTGAATAACGGGGTCTTGAATGGATAATAAAAAAGATTGATAATCAACATTTGGTATAATCGTTTTGTTAATAATCGATTTTATGTCATTTTCTATAAAAGTAAAATAAGGATATATTTTTTGTAAAAATCCCATAAATAATTTAATATTGTTTTCTTCATATTTTTTATAATCAAATAGATATATATTTGAATTAGTCAATAACCATTTATTTGTAAAATTTGTGTTATATATTTTATTCTCTTTAATCCAATTAAGTATTGATGATGAACTGATAGCATTTTCACCTAATTCAGATTTTAATTTAGGTATAAAATCTTTTTCTATCCATTCTAAATGATCACTTCTATAAAAAACACAATACTTATTTTCTTCTTTTATATCATGTTCCAAATTCGCATTTTTCAATATTTGATAAAATGAACCTTTTTTACAAGGAGATCTTTGACAACATATATCATATTCACATATTGAATAATCAATTGAATACTTTTTTAATATCTCTGTATAAATGGATATCAAATATTCCATATTACTTCCTGGATAAACAATTAAATAATACATCCTAATTAAAATTTATAAATTTAATATTTAGTTTAATCCAATTAAAAAATATATTTTTATTTATTATTATAAAAATGAGACAATATAGATATTTAATGTATTTCTTTGTACCAACTGTTTTTTGTTTAAGTCCTGAACTTTCTCCCGCTACTAACGTAAGTTTACGTTATGTACCCACTCCTGTTAATATAACTCGTATTAATAAAATGCCAGTTGTTAAAGAACATGTTAATCCATGTTTTATAGCAAACAATTTAGATGTATATATTGTACCTGATTGTTTATAACGTAAACATCCAAAATAAAAAAAAATGAATAAAAAAAGAATTAGATGATTTTATAATATATTTAAATTAAACAAAATTAATTTAAATTATTGAGATTAAGAGATTAAGAAAATGCAGAATTATGTGGTATATCAAGATTTAATAAATCAAAATATGATTATTGAAAATCCATTATTATTTAATCAAAATTTAATTTTGGATCCAAATAATGTATATAGTCAACAGTATTTACAACAGACACATATACAAAATAATCAAATGTATCAACAACAACAATTACCAGTTTTTTATGAACCAGATATAACACAATTATATGATAATGGTTTTCTTATTAAAGACATTCGTACTGGGGAGAATATAGTTTTCCCATATCAAATGAATTTACAACAATATGCTGATTATTATCAATTATTGAATATTTATTTTAAAGATCAACAATTGAAATTTAAGAGTCAAATTAGTCAACAAAACTTATTAATTCATAATTTGAATTTTAACTTTGTGGCTATGAAAAACCTCATTAACAAACTTGTTTTTTCAAACTTTGAAAATAAAGAAGAATTCTTACAAAAATGGGAAAACTTTAAAAGTTATCCACCACGTATGGATATTGATCTTCAAGATCAAGTCAATACCACTAGTCCAACTAACAAAAAGACTAAAAAACCAAAGAATTCACCTAAAAATAACAAAAAAGTTGATAACAATAAAACTGTTATTAATGATCAAACTGTTAATGAATCAGTTGTTAATCAAACAGTTGATAATCAAACAGTTGATAATCAAACATTTGATAATCAAACAGATGTTAATCAAACATTTGATAATCAAACAGATGTTAATGAACAAATTGTTAATAACACACTTATTAGTGATGAAATTATTAACCAAATAGTTGAAAATGAAGTGAAAATTGAAGAACTAAAACAGGTTTTTGTAAAAAAACCAACTTGGGCTCAAATTTTAAAAAATGAAGTATTAAAACAAGATGAATCAACAACTAATTTAGAAATAACAAATAGTTCTTATGAAGAGATAAATGTTAGTAATGAAGAAGTTGTTGATAGTAATGTATTAAATCAAAATATATTAAATAAAATTCAAGAATATAAATTTTTAAAATTAATACAAAATAAAAGTGATGAAGAAGTTCAACAAACTCTTATTCATTTAAACAAAAATTTAAATGATAACTTTTTATTAAATTTAGGAACTAAAGAATCCGATATTGTTAATGATGAATTAGGAATATTTTTATATTCATTTAATAATAATAATTCTAGATCTAGTAAAGTTATTAAAATTGTTAATGAATTCAATTCAACAAATTATTCAACAAAACAGATCTATCGTGATATGTTTAGCAGTTTTACTAAGTTTAATATCGAAACTCATATGAATAGTTTTGAATTAATGTCTTCAATGTATTTAAAGAATCAACATAAATTAAATAAATTTGTATTTATTTATAGTAATAAACCTATTAAATATGCTGAAGAATATATTCAATCCATTCGAGTTTGGACTTCACAAAAATTTGATTTAATGTTTAAATTAGAAGAATTTGGACCACTCCAAATTTTAACTATTTTTAACCATGAATCAAATCGCTTATTTTTCCAATTATTATTGAAAAAACATAATGAAGAAAAAAATGATATTATTTTTATTTGGTACTAATTTATATAAATTTTTGTATATACTTTAATTGTCTTATCATATTCATATTATTATAATCCGAAAATATCTTCAAACCATTCTTCATATAATTTAACATCAATTCATCATTATTGAATTGTACATATTTATCATATAAGGTTTTCACATTTTGAATACCCAGTCTTTTATAATTTACTTTTGGCGAATATCCATTTAATACACTCACTTCACACTTTAATATATCCCTATTCGATAATGCCGGTCTTCCATACTTTGTTAATAATATATTCATATTATTTACTCCCATTAATTTATGATATATTTTATATAAACAATATGTATCCGCTTTTGCACAATGATATAATACCTCCTCCTTCGGTACTATCAAATTCTCAAATACCGTTTGCAATTTATAATTCGGTTTTATATTCGGACATATCTCCTTTATATATGGATATAAATCAACAAATACAACATTATTCGGTACTTTCATACCCATTCTTTCAAAATGTGCCTCCATAACTATCTGATCATATCCAAAATTATTATATGCTATCATATATATCTTCTCTTTATCCCTATTATTCATAAAATAACCATACAAATTATTAAATACTATATTATAAGAATTCGCATTATTTTGAATCAACTTTGCCTCATCTATACCATGTATCTCCACACCTGCTATATTATTATCATATGGATAAATATATTCATTAAATACAAATTCACCATTAAAATTCATTATAGCTAACTGCATAGCTGCACATGTATCCGGTTGTATACCATTCGTCTCAAAATCATAAAATAAAAACAAATTCATAATTATATTATTATATTTTTAATTTTTCTTTATATTGAAATTATATTGTTATTTTATAGAAATGGAAAAAAAGAATAGAGTTAATGAGGAAAAGAAGAATTATATACGGAGAATAAAGAATGGAAATAGTTTTCGATATGAATATAAGAATAAAAGTCCTGTAAATGACAGAATAATATTAGAGAAGATAAAATCCATATATATAGCACCAGCATACAGGGATGTTAAGATATTTTTAAATAGTGATTTATTAGCAGTTGGTATAGATAGTAAGGGTCGAAAACAGTATGTATATAGTGATAATTTTAAGAAGAAGAGGGAAGATAAGAAGTATTGTCAAATGATACAATTATCAACACAAATTGAGAAGTTAAAGATGCAAATAAAGAAAGATTTAGCCCAAACGGAATATAATAAAGCGAAACTAACTGCGTTATTATTAAAAATAATGGATTTATGTAATTTTCGAGGAGGTCAAAAGAATATGGAAAAGAAGTATAAATCACATGGTATAACAACTTTACATAAAAAACATGTTGAATTTAAAAATAAAGGTGTTGAATTTGATTTTATAGGTAAAAAGGGTGTAAATAATCATTGTTTAATACAAGATAAACCAATACAGGAGATAATAAAGAAGGTATATAAATTATCAACTAAAAATGATCCATATTTATTTTCGATAGTTGATCCAAAAAATAGTGATGAGAAGATACAAGTATCAATACAGGATTTGAATGAATATTTAAAACCATATGAAGTGACAACAAAGGATTTAAGAACATGGAATGCAAATATTATATTTTTAAAGAATTTGTATAGTTTGGAGGATTTATATTTGGATGAATTAAAATCAATAAAAAACTTGACAGAATCAAAAGAATATAAATTAAGAAAAAGAGTAATAAAAGAAGCAGTTATAATGACAGCAGAGGCTTTACATAATACACCAACAGTATGTAAAAATAGTTATATTTATAAGAGTATATTAAGAGATTTTGAAGAAGATCCGGAACAAATAAAGGATTTATTTAAATTAACAAATAAAAGTACATTTGAGAAGTATTTATCACAATTATTGAAAAGATATAAAAAAGATTGTAAAAAATAATCAAACTTTAATGTAGTGAAATGGATTTTTTAGATAAAAAAGATAGAATCTATAATGTAAAGATAAAACCATTAGAAAAAAGAAGTAGAAGTTTTATTGATTTTTCATCAATGTTATATAGTATACCAACTGCTGTTGATTTAACAGATGGTTTAGAGAATTTTATATATAATCAAAAAAGTATTGGTTCATGTGTACCTAATTCAGTAGCTTGGTCAATGCGTTATCTTAAACAATCATTTAATCCTTCAAGATTGTTTATGTATTATAATTGTCGTTTAATAGATTATTTTGAGGGTGATAATAATCCATCAATAGATGATGGGACATATGTGGTGACAGGTGTAAAAGCGGCGGTAAGATATGGAGCCTGTCCGGGATCAGTATATCCATATTTTGTAAGAAATTATAAAAAAGCACCACCTCAATATTTATATCCAGCAGCTTATACATATAGAATTGGTAAAACAGGTGTTGTTCAACAGAATATAGATTCGATGAAAGCATCAATAGCAGCAGGATATCCATTTATTTTTGGTTTTTATATATATTCATCATTTGAAGATCCTTCAGTGGATGCAACTGGAATAGTACCATATCCAGATGTAAGTACAGAGACATATTTAGGTGGACATAGTGCAGTGGCAGTGGGATATGATGATAGTACAAGTTATATAAAATTTGCGAATAGTTATGGTAAAAATTGGGGAGATAATGGTTATGGATATATACCATATACATATTTATTGAATCCGGATTTAACAGATGAATTTGGTGTATTATTATCATATAACACAGATAATTTATTGATATGGAATGATAATAAATATAAATAATGGATTTTTTTGATAAAAATATTTTTATGGAAGAATAAAAATAAATGATAAATAAAGATAGAGATGCCGGATTTTGATATAAAAGATAAAAAGAAATCGATAAAAGATAGAATATATAATGTACATTTAAAATATGAGAAAGTGGAAGATGATGGTTTAATAAATTTATCAACTTCAAGTTTACCAACTAAAGTTGATTTATCAGAAAGTTGTAAATTAATATATGATCAACGATCAATTGGTTCATGTACAGCAAATGCATGTTCTTGGGCATATTATTATCAAAAAAGAAGTTTTTTACCATCAAGATTATTTTTATATTATTATTCAAGACTATATGATCAACAAAATGGAGATAATTCAGTAAAAATAGATGATGGTTCAACATTAGAATCTGCTGTTAGAACATTAAAAAACAAAGGTGTATGTCCAGAGGGAAGATATCCATATATAATAAGAAAGTATGGTAAAAGACCCCCACCAAGATTATCAAATATAGCAGTAAATAATAGAATAATATCTTTTTCAAAGATAGCTCAAAATATAAATAGTATGAAACAGTGTTTAGCAAATAATAAACCTTTTGTATTTGGAATATATGTATTTGATTCATATGAAAGTTCTTATACAGATAGAACTGGTATTTTAACAACTCCAAATACAAGAACTGAATCTTTTTTAGGAGGACATGCTATATGTGCAGTTGGATATGATGATGAGAAACAATTAATAAAATTTGCAAATAGTTATGGAAAAAGTTGGGGAGATGAAGGATTTGGTTATATACCATATAATTATATATTAAATCCTGATTTAGCGGATGATATGTGGGTAATAAATGAATTTTTTACAAAAAGATTAAATAATAAAAGTAAAATAAATAATAATAAAAAAAAGAGTGATAAAAGAGTATTTACAACACATTATTTGAAGATGTTAAAGGTGAAGAATATTTATAATATGAAATTAAATAGAAATATAAATAAGATAGGTTCAAAAAAATAAAAAAATAAATTTAGTTATAATAAAATGATTCAATTTTTATATGGTGTTGGTTTGGAAAAAAGAGTACAAAATAGAGAATATTCATATACTGATATAACTGAAAAAGTTGTACGTTTTTGTTTATTTAATGAAAAATATGTTTTAATACCAAATGATGATGTTATTCGTAGTGTTGTTTTTGGAGATCCTTGTCAAGGTATTGAAAAAGAGATTGTATTAATTCGATCAGAAGAAAGTTCAGATCTTTTTACTATTCAACATTTTAATATTTATCAAGAAATTGAAATAGAATTAAATGAAAGTGAATTATTATATATAAAAACAATGAATTTAACAACTAATACTTTAAAGAACTGGTTTAGATCCGAGATATTAAATGTGGATACTAAATTAAAACATATTCATAGTAATTTAAAATTTATTGGTGGAAGTTTAAATGATGAATATCCTGAACAAACTATGGTTGTTAAATATTTAAATCCAAATTCTAAAGTTTTAGAATTAGGTGCTAATATTGGAAGAAATACACTTATTATATCAACTATTTTGAAAAATGATAAAAATCTTGTAACATTTGAAACTGATATAAAAAATGTTGATATATTGAGAAAAAATCGTTTTATTAATAAATATCACTTTAATATTGAACATGCTGCTTTATCTAAACGTCGTTTAATTCAAAGAAATGGTTCATGGGATTCTCAACCTATTAATGATAATGAAAATGTACCAGAGGGATATTTTGAGATCAATACTATCTCTTTAGATAAAGTTCAAGAAAAATATAATATGCAATTTGATACTTTAGTGGCTGATTGTGAAGGTGCTTTATATTATATTTTATTAGATGATCCTAATTTTCTTAAAAATTTTAATTTAATCATTTTGGAAAATGACTTTAAAATTAAAGAACATAAAGAATATGTTAATCATGTTTTTAAAACTAATAATTTTACAAATATTTTTACACAAGCATTAGATAATGAAGGTATGAAACCTGTCTTTAAATATACTTATGATGAATTCTTCCAAGTTTGGCAAAGAGTTTAATTATTTTCTTAAACAATTTATATAACAATTTGATTTTACTTTATTATATTTTATATCATCAGTATCATTATATATTTTATCTTTAATACGATATGCATTATATATTATTGTTTTTTCTGAATTTTCTTTAGTACATTTTTCAATACATTTTCTAAAATCCATATTTTCATTTATTATCTTTATAAATTCGTTATTCATTCAAATATTATATAAAAATATATTATTTTTTTTATTTAAATTATTTTTTTAGTTTATTCATAAAAAATAATATTTTTATGTAACAAGAATGGATAAGAAAAATAATCAAACAAATACGAAAAATGATAAAGATATAACTGTTAATAATGGTCCTAAAATATGGAACGATAGTGAAGTGAAATTATTGAAAAAATGGGCTGAATTATCGGGAAGTTATCGTGTTTT
>JACCED010226097.1_pt1 | contig 10258 bp, 9 predicted proteins | sample 7455021 | NCBI WGS metagenome assembly JACCED01 (sample SAMN15323456, study PRJNA562643) | freshwater metagenome | isolation source: river surface water | place: USA:Blue River Watershed | collected 2017-08-19 | reverse complement strand
GGATGCGAAATATCGAACCATCCCTGCAATACTTGAGCAACTTAAAAAAGACCCTGGCTCGCTTTCCTTTGCAACAAGTGGTCGCGGCACAAGTGGACATCAGGCCCTGCTCAAAATCGAATCCGCTGCCAACGTGAAAGGCACTGACATCGCTTTTAAGGGAGCTCGCGAGTTCAAGAGTGCGTTGATTGGCGGACACGTCGACTTTGCGATTGCCAGCGTTGGCGAGTACTTGGCCGGTTATGGTGACATGAAGACCATCACGCCCGTCGCAGTGATGAACCCAACGCGTGTGTCAGCGATCCCTGACGTCCCAACAATCTACGAAGCGGGACTTAAGGTGCGCGTCACGTCTGAGCGTGCGATTGCAGGCCCTAAGGCATTACCTGATGACATCGCGAACCGTTTTCAGCAAGCCATCAAAGATACGATTGCTGACCCGGCCTTTGTTGCGACGGTTAAAAACGATGCGGCTGTCTTGGCTTATATGTCAGGTGCCGAATTTACCAAGTCTCTTGAAGTCATCCGTGAAGAACTAAAGCCTTTAGTGGCTGCAATGAAGTAGGGCACTTTGTGTCTTTAGAGATGAAAGACTATTACGCGGCTCGGGCCAAAGAGTATGACAAGATCTACGCGAAGCCCGAGCGGCAGCAAGACCTGCGTGCTATCGAGCAATGGCTACCGACGAAATTTGCCGATGCTGAAGTTTTAGAAGTGGCTGCCGGGACCGGTTATTGGACGCAATTCATTGCGCCTGTTGCGAAGCGCGTGGTCGCGTTGGACGCGTCGCAAGAGACCTTTTCGATTGCAAAAACTCGAGCTGGATGTGCGGGCGTGGATTGGGTGGTAGGAGACGCCTTTCAGATGCCTCTAGCGGGACAGAAATTTGATGCAGTCTTCGCGGGCTTCTGGTTTTCGCATATACCGCTAGAAAAACTATCTGCCTATGTGAGGTACCTCAATGGGTTCCTCACACCCGGTGCGCGCGTCATATTTTTGGATAATTTGTATGTTGAGGGCAACAGCACGCCGCTCTCAGATCGTGATGTGGCAGGCAATACCTACCAAACACGACCGCTTGCAGATGGCTCGATGCACAAGGTTTTAAAAAATTACCCAACTGAACTCGAATTGTCCGATCTCGTGTCCTCGTTTTCGCGACAGTTTTCGTATACGACGTGGCAATACTACTGGGCGTTTGATTATCGGTTCGAGGGATAAAGATGGCAGGCAACCTCGCCTTGAGCATCTCGCCGAAGGGTAGGGTGTGTGACTGAGCACTCGGGCTTGCGCTGCGCGCAGCGAGGGTGAAACGCACAGCCCGATGGCGGATGCAGCGGGTCTGGGAACGAGAGCCCTAGGCCCGTATCTGGAATGCCGAGCCCGGGTTCCGGTGTTAATACTGAGGCCAGCAACGCTTGCGTGTAGGGGTGGTGCGGATCTTTAAAGAGCTGTGCAGTTTCCCGTAACTCCACTACACGACCTAAGTACATGACAGCTACCTGCGTGGCGATATGCTCGACGACCGCCAAGTTGTGGCTAATGAATACATAAGTCAGATTGAATTCTTTGCGTAGGTCTAACAAAAGATTCAATATTTGCGCTTGCACTGACACATCAAGCGCAGACGTAGGTTCATCACAAATGACGATTTCAGGGTTGATGACAAGCGCACGTGCAATCGCGACGCGCTGCCGTTGTCCACCTGATAGCTGGCCGGGCGTATTGTTTGCGTACCGTGCTGGCAGTCCAACACGCTCAAGCATCTCCAATGATTTTTTGCGTCGCTCTGCGGGCGAGCCAACGCCCAGCACATCGAGCGGAAAGGATACGATGGAGGCGATTGTACGTCTCGGGTTCAGCGAGGAGTATGGGTCTTGAAAAATCGGCTGCACACGCCGGGCAAGCTCTCGTCGATCAATCTTGCTGATATCCTGGCCGTCGATCTGCACACTGCCGCGCGTTGGAGGCGTCAGCCCAAGCAACATCCGGGCAAGCGTCGATTTGCCACAGCCCGACTCACCAACGACACCTAAAACGTCTGATCGATTGACGCATAGGTCCACGCCGTTCACAGCATGAAGGGTTTGCTTTGGTTTGAACAGGCCAGCACTAACGGTGAAAGTGCGGTGTAAATCTGTTGTTTGAATCAGAGCGCTCATGCCACGACCTCCGCGTGTTCATGAATGCAACGCCATTGCTGTCTTTGCACAGTGTGTCGTAGGGGAATATCACCACTGCAGCGCTCCTCTGCAAGCGAGCAACGGTCTTTAAACGCACACCCCTTGATCTCACCGATTAAAGATGGCACAACGCCAGGAATCGTCCCGAGCTTGCCGCCGGGCATTGTCCGTCCGGGAATCGGAATGCAGCTAATGAGGCCGCGCGTATAGGGGTGTTGGGGAGCAGCGAAAATATCTTTTGTGAAACCTTCTTCCACAATCTGTCCCGCATACATCACCGCGACACGCGTGGCAATACGCGCCACGACACCCAGATCGTGCGTGATCAGTACCATCGCAATGCCGAGTTCGGCTTGTAAGTCAGCCAAAAGACGCAAGATTTGCGCTTGAATGGTGACATCGAGTGCGGTACTTGGCTCGTCGGCGATTAAGAGCTCAGGGCCACACATCAGCGCCATGGCGATCATGACGCGTTGGCGCAAACCGCCAGAGAGTTGATGCGGGTATTGCCCCAAGCGTTCTGCTGCAGACGCGATGCCGACTTTCTCGAGCAGAGCGACAGCGCGTGCTCGCGCTTCTTCTGCTGAAGCATGCTTGTGATGACGATAGTGCTCTGTGAGTTGGTCGCCAATGGTGTAGGCTGGATTCAGCGCCGTCATGGGCTCCTGAAAAATCATCGCCATCCGGTTGCCGCGCAAATCGTTGATGCGCCGCTTGTCCGCACGGGCGATATCTTCGCCTAAAAAGTTAAATATGCGGCTGCTGCGCGTGGCTGTCTTGGGCAATAGGCCCATCATCGAAAGTGAGGTGATGGACTTTCCGCAGCCAGATTCACCAACGATGCACAGCGTTTCGCCACGTTTCACTTGCAGAGAAATATCACGCACGACATGCAATACGCCGCGCGGAGTCTTGATATCGACCGTCAGACCCTGGACGTCGAGGACGATTTCGTTTGAGTCGATGGTCATGCTCGCTCACCCGGAGTCAGTACCTGATGCAAACCGTCACCCGCAAGATTGATCGCAAAAATCAGCACAGCAAGTGCGGTGCCAGGAATCGCAATTAACCAGAAAGAGAAGAACATATAGGATTTAGCTTCCGAAATCATCAGCCCCCATGAAGGCAGTGGAGGCTGTACACCGAGTCCGAGAAACGAGAGCGCGGCTTCCAGAAGGATGGCGCTCGCAGCTTCGAGTGTGGCGATCACGATTAAGTGCGGCATGACATTGGGCAGTACTTCGGTCAGCATAATACGTAACGTAGACGCGCCTGCCGACTGCGCTGCCGATACATACTCCATTGAGCGTACTTGCTGCGTCGCACTGCGCATGACAACAGCGAAGCGATCCCACTTAAGCAAGCCGAGCACCATGATGACGATCCACAGTGAGCTGCCAACTAAAGCGACGGTTGCCAGTGCAACCAGAATGACAGGCATAGATAAGCGCGTCGTTACAAAGAAGGACACCAACATATCAATCTTGCCACCGAAATAACCTGCAAGCATTCCCATGGTTGTGCCGATAAGCCCGGAGATGATGGCCACGCTAATACCGATCAGCAAAGAGATACGCGCACCGTAAATGAGGCGAGAAAGATAGTCTCGTCCAAGCTGGTCTGTGCCCAGAGGGTGTGTCCACGAGCCATTGTCGTACCAAAATGGGGGAATCGTTCTGTTAGTGAGGTCTTGAAAGTAGGGATCGTGTGGAGAGATCCAAGGAGCCAGCAGGGCGCACGCAACGATAAAAATAAGGAGCCCGCAACCAAATACTAAAGCTTTGTTGTTCAACATGTCACGCCACCCGAATGCGTGGATCAAGCCAAGCATTGGCAATATCAGACGCCAGTGTCAACAGGATATAGATGACTGACAGTAAAAGCACAATCACTTGTGTCACTGGAAAGTCTTTGTGTGTGATGCTTTGATAAGCAAGGTAGCCTAAACCATCTAGCGCGAAAATCGTTTCGATCACGATCGAGCCGCCCAGCAGAAAGCCTAACTGAACCGCCGCAAGTGCGACGACTGGCACGATCGCATTGCGCAAAGCATGCTTGAAGACAACAGTGGTTGTCGGCAAACCCTTTGCCCGTGCGGTGCGAATGTAGTCTGCGCTTAAGACTTCAATCATGCCTGCGCGAATTAAGCGCATAAAGGCAGGCGCAGCATAATAGCCAAGTGTGATGGCCGGCATCACAAAGTGCTGCCAAGTATCACTGCCAGAAACTGGCAGCATCCGCCAAGAAATTGAAAACAGCATAATCAGAATCAGCGCGAAAAAGAAATTCGGCATGGCCTGACCAACGACTGCGACCGCGAGGCACAAACGATCGATCCAGCTGTTTTTGTAGATGGCCGCGAGAACGCCCAAGGGCACCGAGATCAGTAACGCAAAAGCGAGCGCGTACAGGGCCAGCAACATCGTGGTTTGGAGCTTACTTAGGATGAGGGGACCCACATCTGTTTTGAAATAGATCGAGGTCCCTAAGTCTCCGCTGATCAGCTTGAGTACCCAGTGCCAGAACTGGACGATGATGGGCTGATCAAAACCATAGGTCTTTCGGATCATGTCGATGTCGGCCTGACGCGCGCCTTCCCCGGCGATCGCCAAAGCGGGATCGCCAGAAAGATATAACAGCATGTACGCGATGATCGAAACCGTCAACGCGACTAGGACGGCGAGTCCTAGTCGTTTAGAGATGTATCCCAGCATGGGGTGCTACCTATTCCGACTATTTCCAGCTCATTTCCCAGAAGCGCACGAGTTCGTCGTGGTAGGGTTTGAATTTAACTTCTTTACTGGCGACGTAATAGACTGGCAGTGACCAGAGAGGGACTGCGTAAGCTTGATCCGCAATGATACCGAGCGCTTTTTTATAATATGCCTGTCGGTCTTTAAGTGCGACAGCGTTATCGCCTTTGTTTAAGAGCTCAATTACTTCTGGGTTACGGCTAACGTCGTCGCTACCACCGCCGAAGTAGACCGGTGTGGACGCTGACAAGTCGTTCACTAGGTTTGAACCCCATGTTTGATGCGTCAAGGCTGTCTTGTTCGCACGGGCTAAGTCACGCATTGCTGCGTATTGCATGAAGCCAAGGTTGGCTTTGATACCGACAGCTTGTAAATAGTTGATCATCGCTTCTGTTTGCGGTCTTTCGCGATAGGCATTGATGCTAACCGTGAATCCATTAGGGAAGCCCGCTTCAGCAAGCAATTTTTTGGATAGTGCTGGATCGTAGTTGTATTGCGTGATTCCTTCGCTTGTGCAACCTACTTGCGAGGGTGTGCAAATCGAATTGATGATTTCGCCACCACCTACGATGTTTTTCAGAATAGCTTGGCGATCGATCGCGTGTGCGATCGCCTTGCGTACGCGAATATCTTTGAGCTCTGGTGCAGGTGTGCCGTCACGCGTGTTCATCTGCAAAAAGACAATGCGCATGGTGTTACCGCTTTCAACCTGCAGATGCGGAACACCTTTGAGCTTTTCAGCCTGGTCTTTCGGCACGTGCATGATGAAGTCTTCACCACCCGACATCACTTCAGCCATCTGCGTTTGACGGTCAGGGATGAAGCGTATGCGGACTTTGCCGATCGTGGGCTGAGTCTTAGGCGAATCCTTGAAGTAGTCTTTATTCAGTTCCATCGTCACCGACTTGCCTGGGATGTGTTCGATGATTTTGTATGGACCGGAGCCGACTGGCTTCAAGTTCATCCCAGTTGGGCCAACTTCTTTGTAGTATTTCGCTGGATGAATAGCCAGTGTCGTCGCGAGGTAGTCAATTGCGGCTGGAAAGGGCTCTTTGCTGACAATGCGGACTTTGAATTTGTCCAGCTTCTCGACACGCTGAATCCAGCGAACGTTTTGTTGAGTTGTTGCTTTGTTGGCTGGGTCAGAGACGAAGTTCAGCGTATAGACGACGGAGTCTGCATCAAACTCTTCGCCGTTATGAAACTTGATGCCTTCGCGGAGTTCAAACTCGAGCGTGCGGTCATCGATTTGTTTCCAGCTTTTTGCCAGCTGTCCTTTGTACTCGTTTGTATTAGGGTCGCGATACACCAGCGTATCCCAAACGTTAGCCGCGATAATGACGCCGATCCGGACGTTGTTGAAATAGGGGTCAATGTTTTCTGGCGTTTGGTCGTAAGCCATACCCAACGTGTTGGTTTTCTTACCCGCCATAACCGGTTGGGCCAAGGCCATGCACAAACCTAGTGCACAGGCGACGAGGCCAGCTCGCAGAGGTTTGTTGGCCGAAGGTTGTTTGGAAGCTGTGCTTACTGTAGTCATAACGTTCCTCGATCTGGGTTTACTGCCAATAAAGATTCATTTAACAGTCAATTGCGTAATCAGGCAACTGTATACCCTAAGCAAGACCTGTGCCAAACTTCTATGATTCGGTTATTTTTGCTCTAATGTCGCGGACCATCCGTCTCGACTCCTTAACTATTACGACAGGGCCTTATATGCAGAACCCAGCACTTGACCAGGCAGTACAGTTTGCGATTGACCATGAAAGCAAGTGGGACCGCGATTGCACGAGCGACAATTGGGGTGTGCATCACGGCGATCCAGCGCCGTACAACAAGCTATATGGCCCGGTGCACTCGCGCGGACCTAACTCTGGCACGATTTTGTTGCAAGGGAAAACCCTGGCGTCATGGGGTGAGCCAAAACGTGCGGATGTAACGTTTAGCGTTGCCAAGACTTATCTTGCCCTATTGGCGGGCGTTGCCGTTGATCGTGGTTTGATCACCGATGTCAATGAGCCAATCGGCAAAAAATTAAAGGGTATCGGTTTTGACACCGGTAACAATGCGCTGGTGACCTGGGCGCAGATGTTGCAGCAGACAAGCGAGTGGGAGGGCACCTTATTTGGCTTGCCCGATCAGGTTGATCGCTATCGCGCCGTCACGTTTGCGAAGGCGCCTGATGGTGTGAAGGGCGATGCGCGTCCGTTGCAAAAAGCGGGAACCTATTGGGAATACAACGACGTTCGTATTAATCAGTTGTCTTTAGCGCTGTTGCACCTGTTCCAACGGCCATTGCCAGATGTATTCCGTGAGGCCATCATGCGCCCTGTCGGCGCGAGCGAAGACTGGAAGTGGGTTGGCTATGACAATGCCTGGGTTGAGATAGCCGGACAGCGCGTCCAGTCAGTCCCAGGTGGAACCCATTGGGGTGGCGGCATGTCGGTCAGTGCCGAAGATCAAGCACTCGTGGGGCAGATGATGCTCGATAATGGAATGGCCAAAGGCAAGCGTGTTTTGTCAGAGGAGTGGATCAAGCGCATGCAAGTCCCGTGCGCACTGGCGCCTTTTTATGGTTACCTTGTCTGGCTAAACGGAGAACAGAAGGTGTTTCCAAGCGTGCCCGCCTCAAGCTACTTTGCTGTGGGCGCCGGCAGTTCATTTACTTGGATTGAACCTGAGCTCAAAATGGTAGTCATTATTCGTTGGTTGGATTCAGCCCATGCTGATGCTGTGTTCGGTAAAATCTATCAAGCCGTTAAGGCTTTGGCCTAAATCAATGTATTTAAGGACTTCCATGCACAATTTTGCACGCTCGGCTGCTTGCGCAGCGTTGGCCCTCTCGCTCAGCACCGGTACGTTTCTTGTCAGTACAGCGCTCGTTGCGCCAGCTTTTGCGCAGTCGGCCAATCAGTCTTCTAATTTGTCCCAGCCGCAACTAGAGTCGCTCGTTTCATCGATCGCACTTTATCCGGATTCTTTACTCTCGCAGATGCTGATGGCTGCGACCTATCCGCTTGAGGTCGCAGAGGCCGCCAACTGGTTGCGCAGCAATTCGCATTTGTCAGGCACGGCGTTACAAGATGCCCTCAAGCCTCAGACCTGGGACAATAGTGTCAAATCGCTGGTGACTTTTCCCGATGCGCTCAACCTGATGGGCAACCAGTTGAGCTGGACGCAAAAATTGGGTGATGCTTACTTAGCGCAACCAAAAGACCTAATGCAAGCAGTGCAGGCATTGCGTGCCAAAGCTAGGCAGGCCGGTAATCTCCGCTCGAACTCGCAGGTGACTGTGTCGAGTGATCCGCAATCGAACATCATTATCGTGCCCTCTAACCCCCAGGTCGTGTACGTGCCAACGTACAACCCCATGATGGTTTACGGTGCTTGGCCCTATGCGGCGTATCCACCTTATCCTATGTATAACCCTGCATGGGGCTTAATGAGCTTTGGTGTGGGCATGGCGGTTGGTGCTGCCCTCTGGTCGACCCCGCATTGGGGTTCTGGATCCATCACGATCAACAACAACAACTTCAACAATTTCAATAATCGTTTTAACTCGGTCGCTAATCAGCGTTCGAACTTTGTGGGTGATGCAAATACTTGGGCACATAATCCAGCCCATCGTGATGGCGTGCCCTATAACAACGCTGCGCTCAATAACCGTTTCGGTTCAAACAACCTGAGCGACATGGATCGTAATAACCTCGCCCGCCAGCAAGGTGCCGTCAACAACTGGAAGAATAACGCGACGCCAGAAGAGAGGCAGCGTGCTGATCAGGCGCGCCAGAACGCGCAAAATGAGTTTAAGCGTAATGCTGACTCTGGCGATCGCTTCGGTGGCGATCGAGGTTTTGGTGGCGATCGTTTTGGTGGTGGTGATCGTTTTGGTGGTGATCGCTTTGGTGGTGGTCGCGGTGGTTTTGGTGGGGGACATTTCGGCGGCGGTTTCCGGCGCTAGTGTTCTTTGCAAAGCAACCTTCTACCTACTTGGAGTCAACAAAATGAAAAAATATTTAGCAATGATCCTGATGGCCGCCTCACCGCTCTCAGCCGCCGTAGCGCAAAATGTGCCCGAGTCAGGTGTCACGACCGATGCGATGATCCAACTGTGTAAGAGCCGCACCGACATTGAGGCTCAGACATTCTGTTATGGGTTTGGTGAAGGTGTTTACCAAGGTTATCAATTGGGTCGCGATCCCAAGGCAGCCCCCACGATTTGCTTGCCTCCCCAGGGTGTTGCTCGCGACGAAGTGTTAGCTGAATTCATCAAGTGGGCCATGGATCGCCCTCAGTATCACCAAGAAAAAGCGGCCGTGACAATTATGCGGTTTTTGCCTGTTCGCTTCCCTTGTTAAGGTCTTCCTGAACAGTTTTGGCGCTTTCGTTACAATGGCGCCTCTGTCTGTTGCCCCGATGATGAAATTGGTAGACATATGAGACTTAAAATCTCAGGCCTTAGGGCGTGCCGGTTCGATTCCGGCTCGGGGCACCACGAATTGAAATACGTCTAGCTACGTAGCGCTTTGTCGGTCTCGGCAATCACAGCACGTAGTTCCTCACTAAAGGCGTGCGCAAGCATCATCGGTGCTTGTCCATCGGGGTAAATAATTGCATAGCGTGAGGTGAGGCTTTCTTTTACTGGAATCGCGACTAGGTCGACACCAGTGAAGGTCTCCACTGTCCAACGCGATACCAACGAAATCCCGGCACCAGCGGCGACCAAGGCGCACGCAATAGATGAGCTAGGTGTTTCTATCACAACAACCGGTGCTACACCAAGGTTGGCAAAGGCCTCGTCAATTTGATACCGGATGTATGTGTGCTGCGAAAGCATCACCATTCGCTCACCGGCAAGGTCCTTAAGCGAAATCGTTTTCCGCTTTGCCAGCTTGTGGCTCCTGGGGATCACGGCCATAGTTTGTATCGGATCAAGAGGCTCTACTTGTATGGCGGGCTTAACCAAGGGAAACTCAACGACGCCGACATCAAATTGACGAGTCGCTACGAGCTCTCCAATCTGTCGAGAAGGCAGGCTTTGAACAAACACACCAACGTTTGGACGCGTCGTTAAAAATCGAGTGATTGCTTTGGGAATGAGCCAGTGCGCGAGTGCCGGCAGGGTTGCGATGCGCAGCGCCCCCGCGCGTTGAAATCGAATGTCTTGCGCTACGTGGCTGACGCGTTCAAGGTTGCTGTAGATGGGTTCGATTTCACGGTAGAGAGATTCGGCCTCGTGGGTCGGGATAAGTCTGCGACCACGTCGTTCGAAAAGCGCATAGCCCAAGTGCAATTCCAGTAGGCCAATCGTACGGCTGACGC
>JACCED011935729.1_pt1 | contig 10259 bp, 9 predicted proteins | sample 7455021 | NCBI WGS metagenome assembly JACCED01 (sample SAMN15323456, study PRJNA562643) | freshwater metagenome | isolation source: river surface water | place: USA:Blue River Watershed | collected 2017-08-19 | reverse complement strand
GGGGCGGGTAAAACCACAACTTCTGGAAAGTTAGCGGCGCGACTAAAAAACAAAATTCACAAAAAAGTGATGGTTGCCTCTTTAGACACTTACCGCCCAGCCGCTGCCGAACAATTAAAAATTCTAGCCCAAAAAATTGGTGTTGAATGCGACGAATTTGACGCCGAAAAAAAACCTCTTTTCCTTGCCAGAAAAGCCAAACAAAAAGCTATTGAAGGTGGCTTTGAAGTTCTAATTTTAGACACCGCAGGACGCACGCATATTGATGAAAACATGATGCGAGAAATTGTCGAAATTCAAAACGAAATCAATCCGACAGAAATTCTTTTAGTTGTTGATGCAATGATCGGACAAGACGCCGTTAATGTTGCAAAAAATTTTGGCGAAAAACTGAACCTAACAGGAATAATTCTAACTAGATTAGACGGCGATTCTCGTGGCGGCGCGGCATTAACCATGAAAGCTGCAACCAATTGCCCAATCAAATTTATCGGCGTTGGCGAAAAGCTTGAAGAGTTAGAAGAATTCAATCCAGAGCGCGTTGCTTCGCGCATTATCGGCATGGGCGATGTGATTTCTTTAGTTGAAAAAGCTCAAGAAGTTTTCGACGCAAATGAGATGGAAAGAGCCGCAAAAAAAATGCAAAAAGGCAAGTTTGATTTGGAAGATTTGCTTTCGCAAATTCGTGGCATGAAAAAAATGGGCGGACTTGGCGGAATATTGAATTTACTTCCCGGAATCGGCAAAATTAAAGAGCAGATTGGTCAAATGGGAAATATCGAAAAAGACATTAAGCTGCAAGAAGCTTTGATTTTATCAATGACCAAAAAAGAACGTAGCAATCCGGACATTTTAAACTCTTCCAGAAAAAACCGCATTGCTGCTGGCGCTGGAAGCACAATTCAAGAAGTAAATCGCTTGTTAAAAAAATATAAGCAGATGCAAAAAATGATGGGTAAATTTGGAAAAATGGATCCGAGAAAAATGCAAGAAATGATGGGTTCGCAAGATCTGTCAAAAATACTCAAAAGTTGAAGTTGTTTCTTTGGTCGAGATTGTCGAGACCATTGGAGCGAAAAGCTCGACCAATGAAACACTATACCAAATCAGATCCAATACAAAAATTTTAAATGCAATGCCTTCACTTTCTCAAACCAGAAACTCTCCTTATAGCGCCAGCCAGATGTATTCTTTGGTTATGGATATTGAAAAATATCCAGAATTTTTACCTTGGTGCAAAAAGGCAAAAATTGTTAACGAAATTTCTACAACAAATCTTCACGCCGATTTACTAATTAATTTCAAAAACTTTCTCGAAAAATATCGCTCAGACGTTATTCACGGAAAAGATTCCGACGGAACTCATTTTGTTCGCGTTAACGCCATTGAAGGCCCTTTTAAAAAACTTGTTAACTCGTGGAAATTCCATGATTTAGAAAGTGGCTGCAAAATAGAGTTTTTCATTGAGTTTGAATTTAACTCTTTTTTGCTAAGCAAAATGCTCGGCTCAATTTTCGAAAAAGCCTCAGAAAAAATGATGTCAGCTTTTGAAGAAAGAGCGCGAAAAATTTTCACGCCTCAACTAACCGCCTAAATTTTCATCGGCAAAATTATCATGTTCAAACCTTTAACATGTAAGCGCCTTTGCATGATGTAAGGCACGTGGTTGTAAAGAATTTGAGTTGTGATGTTTTCATTATCGAAGATGAATTTTGTGCCAAAAAATATGGCGCTTGGATAATCTTTTGAAACTCGATCCGTAAGTTGCGTTAACTTCTCTACAATGTCTGTGCTATAACCAACATATGATTTGGCAAAGCGACCATTTGCGTGACAATAATTACGATATTTATGCAACGTATTTTTGGTTTTCCTGCGCATTTCACGCCATTTTCTTTCTTCGCGAAAAGTGTTTGAATCAACCTCGCCCACCGTTACAAAAATGAAGTTTTTGAAAATTCCAGGAAAAAGTTTTTTGATTTCCAGCAAGCAATTCATGCCGCTACCAAAGGTTTGATCAACTATAATTGCTGCAGTTGGCGCTGATTTGTCAGAATTAATCATTGAATCTGGACTTGGCGCAATGTCGTCGTAGCCGTAAAATTGCATCTCTTTATGGGTAAGGCGCATTTTAAGTTGGCGATATTTCGATTTTACCCACAAGCCAATCGCAATAAATAAAGAGGTGATTAGAAGCGTCATCCAACCACCTTCGTAGAATTTTTCAAAAACCGTAACCAAGAGAATTCCAAAACAAAGGACAAAGCCAATTGCTGAAATTATTAGCTTTCTTTTCCAAAGAGGCTTTCTGCGACGATTGCGCAACCAATAAATGCTTAAACCCAGAAGAGATAATGAAAAGGTAATGAATACGTTAATTGAATAAAGAATTACTAATGTATGCACAGCACCACCGGTTATTATTAAGGTGATAATCGCGGCAATTGCCATGAATAAAATGCCGTTTTTTACCACCAATCTACTAGAAAGAGAGCTAAAAGATTTAGGCATCCATTCATCGCTAGCCATGTTGGCAACAACGCTTGGGCCAGCTAAAAAACCAGTATTTGCAGCAACCAGCAATAATCCAGCTTCAAAAAGCAATGTTATTGGCACAATATACTTTCCCCATTCAACCCCGCCGTAATTCCAGCTTTGGGTAATAGCATAAAAAGTTGTGGCGTTAAGAGTTTGTCCGTCAACTTTATTTACACTCCAAAGCAAATAGAGCAAAATGATGCCAGCCGCCATAAACGCCAGAGAGATCGCCACTAAAAACATAGTTAATTTTGCAGTTTTTACCCTTGGTTCAGAAAGCGTGTTCACATTATTAGAAACAGCTTCTAAGCCCGTGTAAGTACCGCCGCCCATTGAGAAAGCTTTTAAAAAAAGCGAGAAAACAAAAATCCATCCCAAAGAACTTTTTAATTCGTTTGTTTCATTAACCGCTTGAGGTACCAATTCTTGTAAACCATAGTGGTGAGCCGCGATTCCATAAATTATCAAAATAAAGTGAGTGGCGATAAATCCTAAGAAAATTGGCAGTAGAAATTTTATTGATTCTTTCATGCCTCGCAAATTTAGCATCGCCAACAAACCAACTAAAAAAATCGCCAATAGCAATTTTATGCCATGATATTCTTTTGGCACGAAACTAAAAATTGCGTCAATGCCACTGGCAATTGAAATTGCGATTGTGAGCACGTAATCAATAATCAATGCAGATCCAGAAACTAAACCAGCATGCTTTCCAAGTAATCTAGTTGCCACGCGATATCCGCCGCCACCATTAGGAAAAAGCTCTATTACCTGAATGTAAGCATAAGAAATAATAAAAACCGTCAGAGCTGTGGCAATCGCAAGATAAACAGCAAGCGAACTGTGAGTTCCAAGAGCAAGAAACGCTTCTTCTGGACCGTAACAAGAAGACGAAAGTCCGTCGGCACCAAGACCAACCCACGCTAAAAAAGCAATTAACGAAAGATTCTCCCGTGTTTTTTTATCAAATACATCGCGCGGATTTCCAAAAATAAAATTTCTGATCTTTGTAAGCATGGTTGGTTATTTTTACTTTTTTAGCCGTAATTATTTACGTATATATTGAAACGCCAGATTATACCAAACTAAAAATCTATAGTCCTTTTTTTACAAAGGATTTTTGAGAGAAAATTGATATTTTGAAAAGCCTTTGTGGACTGATCCACTAAGGCTTTGAGAAATATTAATTTTTACCAAAAAGACAAAGTAAAAAGGGGCTATAGATTTTTAGTTTGGTATAGTCTCCATCATTAATTCCGTAATTAACTTTGGTGACTTCAGCCCTCGTATTTCTTCAATTCCTGAAGAAACGTCGATCATGTTTGCACCTGTAATTTTTACAGCCTCCAAAACATTTTTGGAGTTAATTCCTCCAGACAAAAACCAATTTTTGGCACCATGATAATTTTTTAAAATTGTCCAATCAAAACTGTTTCCACTTCCCGCAACCTTGCCATCAAACAAAAAATAATCGGCAGAATCTTCGAAATTTTTTGTCCGATTTAGATCCGACTCATTTTCAATTTTAAAAGCTTTGATAATGCCAATTTTGGGAAATTTATTACGAAATTCTTTTAGAAAATCAGTTGTTTCCGATCCGTGAAATTGAAAAAAATCAGGAGAAATTTCGTCAGATATTTCTTTTAGAACATCAAAATTTTCATCAACAACAACGGCAACTTTTGCAATATTTTGAGGGATTATTTTAGAGATTTTTCCAGCCTCTTTTGGAGAAATATATCGAATTGAACTCTTGCAAAACACAAACCCGATGAAATCGCAGCTCTGCGCAACTGCAACTGCAAGCGATTGTTTATCTGTAAAGCCGCAGAGCTTAACTTTCATATTTTAAAGCTTGAACCCGGGAGGTAGCGGCATGCCATTTGTTGCAGCTTTCATTGAATCGCTCGAACTTTCATCAGCTTTTTTTCGGGCGTCGTTGAATGCCGCAACCACTAAATCTTCTAAAATTTCTTTTTCGTCTTTTTCAATTAGAGAAGGATCAATTGAAATTTTCTGAGCAATTCCAGATCCAGTGATTATAACTTTTACTAATCCACCTCCAGATACCCCTTCGTAGGAAGAATTCGCCAAATCTTCTTGAGCTTTTTGCATTTTTTTTTGCATTTCTTGCGCTTGGCGCATCAATAGTTTTATGTCCATTTGAGTAAGTTTAATTAGTAATTATTTCTTCAAAATATACCCCGTCATTCGACGGGGTGACAATAAGAGAAAGAATATCAATAAGAGAGTATCAATAAGAAAAATCTTAATAAGAAAAAATCTCAATAAAAGAATATTAATAATCAATCTTCGAACTAGTCACCCCGTCGAATGACGGGGTCTAAAAGATTCCGTTATTTAAATAAATGAGAAAATTTGTAGCGCAAAATCTGGTTTACTCTTCGTAAATAACCACCCTTTTTTACTTCTTCTTTGGTAAATAAGGGATATTGAAAATTCTTATAACCCGGCACTTCCACATGAAGCATTGCAACCTCTTCGCCTTTTTTGATTGGCGTATAAAGCGGAGATTTATATTTCACTTTCACCTTCACTTCTTCAAACGATCTTTCTCGCGGCAAATTGAAAGCAACCTGCTCTTTTGACACAACTTCCAATTGAGAATCTTCGCCAAGCCAAGTTTCCAGAAGAGCAACTGTTTGGTTTTTTTCGAATAAAACAACTTTCTTGTAATGTTCAAATCCATAATCAACCAAATCAACAATTGCTTGAGCTCTCAACCTTGGTGTTTTTGATTTATTCACAACCGCAATCAAAGTTCGATGATCATGCTTTACAATGTTAGTGACACCATATCCTCCCTGATTTGTAAAACCAGTTTTACCCCCAATAACACCGTCATATTGCTTAAGAATTAATGGGTTATGATTATATTGTTTGATGTTGCGATATTTAAATTCAGGAATGCCAAAATATGATAAATATTGAGGAATGTTTTGATATATGCTGGCTCCGAGATATCCCAAATCTCTAACGCTCATATAATGATTTGGATCGTAAAGGCCATGAGGATTCTCAAAATGTGAATTTTTTAAACCAATTTCGCGCGCTTTTTCATTCATCATCACCACAAAATTTTCTATTCCATTTCCAGTGCTTTCGGCAAGAGCAACCGCTGCATCATTGCCTGAAATCGCCAACAATCCTCTAACTAACTCATCAATTGTTACAACATCACCATAATTTAAAAACATGCTCGATCCTGATTTACGCCAAGCGTCTTTTCCAATCAAACATTGATTTTCTAGACTGATTTTTCCCTTCTGCACCTGGTCAAAAACCACATAAGCTGTCATCATTTTGGTCATCGAAGAAGGAGGAATTCTTACGTCAGAATTTTTTGCCAATAGAACTTCTTTGGTATCGGCATCCATCAAAAAATAAAACTGAGCATCTTGCAAAGATTGACTAATTTCTGCCGCAAAAATGCTCGACGGAAAAATGACAGAAATTAAGCATGTAATTATGCAAAAAATTTTCATTAACTTATTCTCTTTCCTCTTTTTTTGTCAAAGAAACGATACCCGCCTCGTCGCTGCCGAAATTCTTTTTCATCTGCGCTTTTATTTTAGCCGCCCTTCTTTCTTTGATTAATATTTCGCTATTTTCAATATCGACAGAATTCTTACTTTTCCCAACTTCATCAATGCTACGTTGCAATGCATCATTGCCCGCAAGCAAATATTCTTTGTCCGACATTTTGGTTTTAATTCCATAAACATCTTGGGAAGGAATGTTAACTCTATCAAACTCAGCACCAATAACACGAAAAGCAGAATAAACCCCAAGATTATAATTTATGTCAAAAATATCCGGCGGAATTGAATCTGCCAAACCCAATCTGCGCGTTTGTTCATAACTTTCACCATTTGGCAAATAAACTTTTGGAGCATGCTCGTTAAATCTTTTTACATCAACATAAGCGTAGTAATCGCTTTCTGGCATAATCATGTCTGTAGCGTATGGCGATTGAGTAACACTTATATTATTTGATTGATCAACCGCTCTTTCTGAATTAATTTTTTCAACATCTTTTCCATATTTTTTCTCAAAATTCTCATTAATGTTTGGAAAATTATTAGAAAAACAAGCCGAAAGCCCAACAACACCAAATAAACATAAGGCTGTTCGAACTTTTTGAAGAAAAATTTTATCGCTATTGGTTGTAAAAAAAACCATCTTCATACCCACTACTTATTTCTCATTAAAACCGCTTCATAACCCGAAGCTTTGATTTTCTTCACTAAAGACAGAGCTTTGTTTTTGCTTTGAAACGGCCCAAGAAGAACTCTGTGCAACTTAACCTCACCATCACCCATTTCGATGTGTCCTTTGTGAAATTTCCTCATTTTTTCCAAAACTTTTTCGGCACTTTCTTCGTTAGAAAAAGCTCCCACTTGAACAAACAGACCTTTTTTAGAATCGCCAATAACTATATTTTTTTTGGACGACTTTTCGCCCGATTTCGAAACTGATTTAGCATCTTCTTCGGGGCTAGAAAGGTCATATTCAATTGTTGGCTCAACTTGTTTTCCCGCGCCAATGGAAGGGTTTTGCTCTTGAATGATTGGTTTTTTAGGCGTTTGCTCTTGAGCTAGAACACCATAATCTGGAGCTGGCTGAACTTCCGGATTCTGAACAGAAGAATTTTGTTGGGGCGGTAAATTATTTTCAAAAACAGCAGTTTGTTCGCTCATCACTCCTTGAGAGGCAATCGCTTTTTTGTTAAGTTCGGGCATTTTGGTGACAACCGAGTGAGACTTGCCGTCGAGATCAACAATCCTGATTTTGGGTCTATCATCTTTTGATGCACATGATGTAAAAACCAAGGCAGCAATAATGATTGCAGCTTCACAAATCCGTTTTTGTAAAAAAATTTGAGGCATTTTTTTCACTTCAATAAATTGTTGATACGAGAAGATAAATATTTATCCAAAACCTAATTTTACACCCGCAAAAGACAACAACTAAAATCTGCACTTTTTTACAACCCAAAATGCTAAATTAAATTTTATTAAACGTGATCAAGCCCTTAAAAAAAACAGAAATCTTTTTCTTTAGCTTTCTATCTTTGCCACTTTCTTTTGTAGGCATTCCAATCTATCTCAACATTAGCGATTTTTACGCCCAAAAATTTGGTTTAAGCCTTACTTTAATTGGGTTTTTGCTAATTTTTATCCGCGCAATAGACTCTGTTCAAGACCCAATCATTGGCTATTTTTCCGACCTTTTATCGCGGAAAAAAATTGATCGGAAAAAAATTATCATCACTTCTTCAACCCTTCTCTGCTTGGCATTTTATTTGGTTTTTAATCCGCCAATTAATCTTAGTCAAAATTTAGCAATTTTATGGTTCGCAACCACGCTAACATTAACATACACCTGCTTTAATTTTGTGGTAATTAATTTTGAATCATTGGCAGCAATTTTCGCCAGAAATGATCAAGAGAGAATAGCCATAAATTCTTCCAAAGAACTTTTGGGATTAATTGGCATGATTTTAGCCTTCATATTGCCAGCAACTTTTGTAAGTTTGTTTTCTTTTGATTCAGAAAAAATTTATTTATTTTTAAGCATATCATTTGCCGCATTAACATTTTTGGCGGTATTAATTTTTGCCACAAAAACAACTTCTATAAATGCAAATTTTTCTAAAAACGAAACTTCTCAAATAAGTTTTTTCACCATTTTTAAAGACAAAAAATTCTTAATATGCTTAGGAATTTTTTTCATAAACTCTTTAGCTGTCAGCCTTCCAGCGGCAAATTTAAATTTTTATGTTCGAAACATTTTATTTGCCCAAGATAAAATTGGCTGGTTTTTATCAATTTATTTTATTTCGGCCTGCTTATTTATCCCTTTGTGGAAAAGCCTTTCTAGCCGCTTTGGAATGATTAAAATTTGGATCGCTTCAATTTTTGGATCAGTTTTAACTTTTTGTTTTGCCTATTTTTTAAATCAAGAAACCGCCAATTATTTTTACTTAGTTTGCTTTTTGTCGGGAACCTTTCTTGGCCCAGATTTAATTATGCCTCCAGCGATTTTAGCCAAAATCACATTTCATAAAAAAGAAATGGTTTCATCATATTTTTCGCTGTGGAATATGACGAATAAATTGGGTTTAATGGTTGCCGCCTCGAGTAGTTTAATTATGCTTGGTTTGGCGGGTTATCATCCAACAAACTCAGTTTCTAGTGGCACAGAATTATTGCCGTTTTTTTACGCAGCTTTGCCATGTTTGTTAAAAATTTTGGTTATTACTCTTTTGTTAAAACAAAAAATCTTCGAAAAAAATTTATGAAACTTAAAACTATCTCAATTCTTATGTGCCTAAACTTCATACTCGGATGCTCATCTCTCGACACTAAAATTTACTCTGCCAACTCGCCAAAACTCGACATTCGTCAATATCTTAACGGACCTTTAGAAGCTCAAGGAATTTTGCAAGATCGTAGCGGAAAAGTGATCAAAACTTTTACCGTAAAAATGGTTGGAAGTTGGGTTGGTCAAGAAGGAAAATTAGAAGAAGATTTTGTTTTTTCTGATGGCAAAAAAGATCGCAGAATTTGGAACATTAAAATGACTGACGACAATAACTTCACAGCCAAAGCTCATGACACTGTAGGTATTGCAAAAGGAGAACAATATGGCAACGCCATGAAAATGGATTATGTTTTAACCATTGATGTTGACGGAAAAAAATATGACATCCGCTTAATTGACTGGATTTATTTAGTTGATGAAAAAACCGCCATCAATGTTTCTAAAATGACAAAATTTGGTTTTCGCGTTGGCACTTTAACCATCTCTTTCAAAAAACTTTAGGTCGAATTTAAGAATGAAAGAGAAGTCTGAAGTTTCAATTTTTTGGTTTCGTCGAGATTTAAGACTTTTTGACAATGCGGCTTTGTGGATGTGTTTAAAAAGCGGTAATCCAACTTTGCCAATTTTTATTTTTGATAAAAATATCTTAGATAATTTAACCAACAAAAAAGATCCGAGACTTCTCTTCATTCACCAAGAAGTGCTTAATTTAAAGGCTGAGTTAGAAAAATTAGGCTCTTCTTTGCTCATATTTTATAGCACTCCTAGAAAAGCTTTTGAAGAAATTCTTTTAAAATATCAGGTAAAAACTGTATTTACAAATCGCGATTACGAACCTTACGCCCAAAAACGCGACAAAGAAATTTTTGATTTTCTGCAAAAAAATAATGTCGAATTTAAAGGCGCAAAAGATCAGGTAATTTTTGAAAAATCTGAAATTATTAAAGACGATAAAAAGCCCTACACGGTTTTTACGCCTTACAGCAAGAAGTGGAAATCAAAACTCAATAACTTTTATTTAAAGTCTTATCCAAGCGAGAAATATCAGCAAAATTTTTTAAAATGCTTGCCATTTGCAGCACCAAAATTGCCAGAAATGGGTTTTGAAAATTTTGACTTCGCGCTTTTTCCAGATCGCGAAACTGATTTTAAAATAATTTCTGATTATGAAAAAAATCGCGATTTCCCCGCCATTAGAGGCACCAGCCGCTTAAGTTTGCACCTTCGATTTGGAACGGTGAGCATTCGCCAACTTTGCAGAATTGCAATTTTACAAAGCCAAAAATGGCTTGATGAGCTGATCTGGCGCGAGTTTTATCAAATGATTTTGTTCCAGCCCCCGCATGTGGTGCGCAGTGCGTTCAAACCGGCCT
>JACCED010897437.1_pt1 | contig 10261 bp, 5 predicted proteins | sample 7455021 | NCBI WGS metagenome assembly JACCED01 (sample SAMN15323456, study PRJNA562643) | freshwater metagenome | isolation source: river surface water | place: USA:Blue River Watershed | collected 2017-08-19 | reverse complement strand
GCGCAACGGGTTTAGCGGGAACGGGTTTAGGGGGAACGGCGCTAACCACTGCTTCAACCGGATCGGCAGACGGCCAGAAAATCGCGGCAAGCAATGATGCGGCTATGAACACAGCAAGCATGCCCCATACCACGGCAACCGACTTCTTGGGCGACGCCTCTGTCATGTTTTCGCGCATAAATCCTCCTAGTAAATTATCGCCAGATTTTGCAATTCTATTGGACCATACCGAGACCTCACCAAAGGCTCCTGCCGCAAAGCCCGGTCGGGAATGTTCTCACTCCGCGCGCCGCTGATCACACCAACCGCTGCTTCAGGCCCGAGGCGCGCGGCACCTCCCGGGCGCAGGCGGCCAGGAAGTCGGCCCGGTCGGCGACGAGGGTGACCTGCCGGCGGGCGCGGGTGATGCCGGTGTAGATCAGCTGGCGGTTGAGGAAGCCTTCCCGCTGGCTGGAGCCGAGCACGACCACGGCGTGGCCGTACTCCGACCCTTGGGCCTTGTGGATGGTCGTCGCGAAGGCCGAGGCGAACTCAGGCAGGCGGTTGAGGTCGAAGCCGACCGGATTGCCGCGGAAGTAGACGAGGTCGCCGACCATGACGCCGACGTCGCCGTTGGAGAGGCCGGTGCCGCGACGGTCGTTCCGGGTGACCATGATCAGCGAGCCGGGGCCGGGCGGGCTGACCCGGATGCCGAGCTTCTCGGCGATCAGGCGGGAAAGGGTCTCGGCGCCCAGCGGGCCCCGGACATGGGAGCAGAGGACGCGCACTTCGTCGACCAGGGCCATGGAGCCCTCGACGTCGCCGGCGCGGGCCTTGTCGCGCAAGGCGGTGAAGGCAGGCAGGACGTGCTCGATGACCGCCTCGGGGGTGGGGGTAACCAAGGCCACGGCATCCCTCCCCTTCCCGCCGAGCACCGATTCGGCGAAGCGCATGATCTCGGGGGCGTCCTTGGAGCGCACTTGCCGGATCAGTTCGACTTTATTGGGAGACAACGCCGGGGCCTCGCACAAGTCCGCCAGGACCGACCCCACCTCGACGGAGGGCAGCTGGTTCGGGTCGCCCACGAGGACGAGGGAGCAGCCGGCGGGCAGCTTATCGATGACCTCGTTGAAGAGCATCAGGTCGACCATCGAGGACTCGTCCACCACCAGGAGCTGCATGCCATCGAAGGCCTCGGGCTCATAGAGCAGGGAGTGGATGGTCTGGGGCTCGACCAGATCGGCGAAGGCCGGCTGCTGGCGCAAGGCGGCGAGACCATCGGCGATGCGGCGGGCGGCGCGACCGGTCGGGGCCACGAGCCGGATCTGGGCGGGCGCGAGGGCGCCGGCCGCGACGGCGTATTTCAGGAGCGAGTTGAGCGTGTAGGTCTTACCCGTGCCCGGACCACCCGTGAGGATCATGAAAGAACGCTCCGCAAGCCGCCGCAAGGCGTCGGCCTGCTCCTCGTTCAGGTGGTCGGCGGCGGCGATGGACTTGGCCGCGTCCAAGCTCCAAGGCTCGGCGCGCCTGACGGCCAACTGCAGGACGGACTTGGCCAGCCCGGCCTCGAGTTCGTCCATGTGGCGCAGGTAGAGCAGCGCCTCGTCCGGGGAGCGGCGCAGCACCAGCGGGGTCTGGATCTGGTCGGGCGGGCCGACGACGGCGTCCATCGCGGGGGCTTCGGCCGCAGGTAGGATGGCGCAGGACTGGCCATCGAGGACGGTGCGATAGGCGCGCTCGGCCCACTTGAGGGAAGCGTGGTCGGCGGGCAACGCGAGGGCGGACAGGAGCGCGCGGGCCAGTTCCCGGGCATCGGTCTCTTCCTGGTTGGGCGGGACGAAGGGCATGGTCAGGCGGTGCGGGACTGGAGGATGGAACGGAGGTTCGCGACGAAGGCGGCCGAGGGACGGTGGAAGAAGGCCCCATGGCGATCCTCGGGGTGGGTCCCGAAGCCGCGCAGGTAGAGGTAGTAGACCCCCCCGAAGTCCCGTTCATAATCCCAGTCCTGGCCAAGGCAGCGGCTCAGGTGGGCGTCGAGGGCGACCGTGTAGAGGGAGAACTGGAGGTGGTAGCGCTCCTTGGCGATGCTGCGGGCGATCCGCTCGGGCAGGTAATCGGTATCCCCCTCGCCGAGGAAGTTGGATTTCCAGTCGACCACATAGTAGCGGCCATCATGGGCGAAGACGAAGTCGACCGACCCCGTCACCAGGCCATCCAGCTCGTTGGAGCGGTTCCAGGACAGACCCAACTTACCGAGGGCGTTATCCTTGCCCGGAAACTCCCCGGTGAACGCCTCCTCGAGCTGCGGGAACGTCTGGCCGTCGAAGGAAGCCGCGAAGGAGAAGCGCACCTCGGACAGCTGGGTGGCCGGATCGAGGTCGGCCAGGCGGAACGGAGCGCCCGCATGCGAGCGGAGCGTCTGGGTCAACCAGATCTTGGCCGAATCCGTCAACTGCTCGACGGTCGGAGCGAAGGTCGGATCGGAAGGCGCAAGGAGGCCGGAGCCGCCTAGGAGACGCTCGACGAGTTCGCGCAGGTAGGGACGGTCTCCGACAGCCCGGCGGAAATCGACCAGTTCGAGCAGCTTGTGGAGGAGATTGCCGAGCAGGTTGCCCTTGAGATTACCAGGGATGAGCAGACTGACCGCGTCGTCCGGATCTTCGGGGTCCTCGAAGCCGGCCGAACTGGCGGAGCTGTCATGCTTGCCCTTGGTGAGGCCCGAATAACTCGTGGCCCCGTAGGCCATCGGCAACTCCAGGGGAATCGTCTCGAGCGTCGGGTGGAACGGTACGGGCGGCAGCGGCAGGGACAGCGGGTCGTCGACCTTGAGCGGGGCGCGACCGGCGGTGAAGACGGTGAACTCGGCCGGCAGCCGCGAGCCGTTGAGCGAGGGATCCAGGTCGACGTCGTCCAGGACCTCGGAGAAACCGCCGGGTTCGCCGATATTGCCATGGCGGTCGGGCTTGGGCTCGGAAAGACCCATCCAGACGAAACGATGGCGGGCGCGGGTCAGAGCAACGTAGAGGAGACGGGCGTCTTCCTCGCGCTGCTGGTCGGAGAGCGCGGCGGACATCGGATCCTTGCTGTCGCCGGTGAAGATCGCCGAAGTACCGTCGCTCCGGCGCAGGATCATCCCCTTGCGCGGGTAGCTGGGCGAGTAGCTGAAGGCCTTGGCGAGGATGACCGCGTTATACTCGAGGCCCTTCGACTTGTGGATCGTGCGGACCAGGATGCGGGAATTGGCCAGATCCGGGCGCAACGACTCGGCCTCGGAGGCCTCGGCGTTGTCGACCTCGCCGTCATCCTCGGCCCGCAGACGGGAAGTCAGGTGGTCGAAGAGCTGCTCCGGCGTCCAGTGGAGCGTGCGCTGTCGGGAGATGAGCAATTCGCCGACATGGGATAGGTCCATGAGGGCGCGGTGGCGGAACTGGCAGCGGCCGAGACCCTCGACGACCGAGAGCAGCCCCTCGCCAGGCGAACGGCGCGTGAGGGCTTCCCAGGCGGGCGCGAAGCCCTGCTTGCGCCAGATCGTCAGGCAGGCGCTGAGCCAGCGGGCCATGGCGTTGTCGGTGGCGTCGTCGAGCCGGGCGGACTCGCCGAACAACGAAGGACGGGACAGCAGGAGCGCCTTGCGGTTGCCGGCGTGCGAAGGACGCAGGACGGCGCGCAGGAGGAGCTGGACCTGGAAGGCCGTGGTGGTCTCGAACACCGACTGGCGGGACTCCAGGGAAGCGCCCTGCCCGGCGGCCACCAACGCGCGGTAGATCTTGGCCGCCTCGGTGTTGCTCCGCACCAGGATGCCGACTTCGGCGGGCTCCGCGCCGTCGCCGGGCACGCCGACGGAACCGTCCTTGCGCAGGTTGGCGGCGTCCATTTCTCGGAGCAGGCGCATCGCCTCGCGGGCGACCGCGGCGGGCTCGTCCGAATGCACGACCTCGAACGGCGACCCGGCCAATTCGGCGATCGCGCCCTCGCCGGAGCCGGCCTCGTCGTAGGTGATCTCGGGGGTCGCGAAGAAACCGTCGCGACTGAAAAGGGTATTGAAGGCCGCGACCATCCGCGGGGAAGAGCGGTAGTTGTCCGGCAACGTCAGGATGGAGTCGGCCAGCTTGATGGCCGCGCAGTAGGTCTTCACGTCCGCGCCGCGGAAGCCGTAGATGGACTGCTTCGGGTCGCCGACCATCAGCAGGAAATGCCGGCCCGTCTCGGACTTCGGGCCGAAGAGCGTGCTGAAGATCTCCCACTGGGCGGCGTCGGTGTCCTGGGATTCGTCGATTAGGCAGGCCTTGTAATCCCGCTGCAGGAGCTCGCGGAGGCGGCGGCCCTTGCCGGCGTCGCGCAAAGCCGCCTGGAGACGGCCGATCAGCTGGTCGAACGTGACCATCGGGGCGTCGGCGAGGCGGCGGGCGACGTACTCCCTAAGACCTTCCAAATCGTCATCCAGTTCAGCGTCCGGGCACATCACCAAGGCCTTCGTGGCAGCCTCGACAGCGTGGAGTTTCACCTCCAGCTCTTCTTGAGTCCGGTACCAGTCGGCGGCGATCTCGGCGGCGAGTTGGGTGCCATCCTGCGGATCGCCCGGGAAAGGAGGAAAGCCGCAGTTGACGGCGTGGTCGGAGTAGGCCCGCAGGCAAAACCCGTGGATGGTCGTGACCTGCATCGAGCCCAGGTCGTCCAAGGCGCGTTGGAGGCGACGGCGGCTGCCCGGGGCGGCCATGATCTTGGCGAGGTCGCCCTTCGGGTTCGGGCGGAGGGCTTGCTCGAGGATCCCGCGGAGACGCATGCGCATCTCGAGCGCGGCGGCCTCGGTGAAGGTCACCAGCAGGATCTCGCGGATCGGCAGCGGGTCCACCTCGCGGGTGAGCAGGCGCAGGACGATGCGGACCAGGTTATAGGTCTTGCCGGAGCCGGCGCCGGCTTCGATCACCCGGAACCCGGGCGAGAGGTCGAAGTCCATCAACTTGAAACGCGGGCGACTCATGAGAGATCCTCCTTCTGCTTGGACTTGCCGGTCTTCTTGGCGGGGGCGTCGCCGGCGGCGGCCGCGGCGGCCTTGGCGGCCTTCTTCTCGGCTTTGCGCAGGGCCTCTTCCGCTTTCCTCGCCTTCTCCGCGGCGATGGCTTCCTCCTGCTCCTCCAGGGACAGGCGGGCGTACTTGGGGATGGTGGTCGAAGTCAGCCGACGCACCCCGTCCGGAATCAGTTTGGAGATGGCCGCGGCCAAGGTGGGGAAAGCGTATTGCTCGGGGATGAGGATGCGGGCGCGGGCATCATCGCTGTCGCCCGGGCCGTTCTCCGAGGAGCGCAGTTGGCTGTCGGACAGCTTCGGGGCCTTGCCTTGAAAACGTTGTGAGACGCCGCGGTTGAAGGTGACGGGCATCATCGGGGCGGTCTCGTCGACGACGGCATCCATGAGGACCATGAGGTTGGAACGAAAACCATCCAAGGACGCCGGAGGCAGCTCGAGGTAGTTGACCTTGACCTTGACCTCCAAGTCCTCGCCGCCGGCGGCGGCCTCGACGACCTCGTCCGCCGAGTGGGGGACGACGCCCGTCACGAACAGGCGATGCAACGGACGACCCACGTGGGCGGAGATCGCCGGGAGGTTCATCAGCCACCGGTAGGGATGCTTGTCTTCGCTGAAATAACCGAGGCAGGCCACCCCGACGGTGTGCCCGTGGACGAACAGGCGGAAATCCTCGGTCTTGTAAGGGATGATCTCCCCGGCGAACAGTTCCTCGTCCGTGAGCGGAGTCGCCGCATCGGGCGAAAGATTGTCGCAAAGTTCGTCGAGCATGCGGCGCTCGGACGTGCTCTCGGTCTCGACGAGGATGTCGAGGAGCGTCTCGCCCTCGGGGGAAGGCGGGAAGAAACCCGTCAGCGCGGCCACTTCCCACGCCGGCGCGATCTCATGGGTGACGCAACGCTCGACCCACTGCTCGGCCTGCCGGCGGGCCTCCGAATCCGGCTGCAGCGGCTCGGCGGTGGCGATGACCTTCTTTTCCCAGGGGATATGGACGCCCAGCTGACGCAGCGCGTGGCGGGGCGGCGATTCCCAGAAACGGAGCCACTCGGCGAACGTGAAGTCGGCGGCCGCCTTCGGGAGGGCCGGGACGAGCACCTTGTTGATCGGCGAGGTGATCGCCGCCGCGACCTGCGTGGCGGAAAGGTCGCGCACCGTGGGATCGGGAACCCCGCCATGGGGCAACGGCCGATGATGGGAAAGCAGGCCGTGGGTGCGGACCGCGAAACCGCCTTCGACGGAATCCTGCGCCGCGGCGCGCAGGATCTCGACCGGGAGAGCCGCGCTGGCCGGCTTGCCCTCGGAGCCGACGTAGCCGTCGAACGTGATGACCAGACGATCCTTGGCCGCCAAGACGGCCAGCAGGAAAGCGTGCATCGAGGTATCCTCACGGGCATCGAGGCGGAGACGGGTCAGGGTCGCCGCTTCGCCTTCGCCGGTGACGACGACCTCCGGACCGGCCTTGGGCGGACGCTGCGGGAAGGCGCCGTCGTTCATGCCCATCAGGATCACCAGGCGGGCCGGATGGATCGAAGCGGCCCGCAGCGGGGCGAGGGTGACCTTGCCGGTCATGAACTGACCTACGCCGGCTTCGAAATCGCAATACTCCTCGGCCAGCTGCGCGAAGAGGCGGAGCGAGATCGGCGTCGCGCCGAACTGGGCGACGCGCGTCCGCATGCGGGCCAAGGCTCCGCTGAGTTCGGCGAACTCCTCGAGGTGCAGGCGGGATCTCGGGCGAAGGGCCTGCGTGACCTTCGTGAAAGCCTCCAGCCAAGCCTCCAGCCCTGCTTCGGCCTGGGCGAAGTCGGCCCAATCACGGAGAGCCCCGACGACGCGGAGGGACTCGGCGGCCAAACCCAGGGCCTGCTGCCCATCGACCCCGACCAACGGAAGCGAACCGGCGATGACGCGCGGCACCCCGCCGAACGCCGTGCCCAAGGAAAGGCGGCGCAGGAACTCGTCCAGGGTGCCGATGGCATCGGGCTGCGCCAACGGGTTGCCCTCCTCCAGCGCATCCAGGTCATAGCCCGACATGAGCACGAGCTCGCGATGGGAGGCGTCGATACCCCATTGGAAGGGGGCTTCGCGAAACCAAGTCTCGACGTCTTCGAGCTCCGAATCCGTCCAGCCGGTGTGATCGCGGACCACGTCGAGCCCAAGGATGCCGAGCACCTCGAGGGAGGTCACGCGTCCGGCGGGCAATTCGAGCAGTGCCTTGACCAGGTTGCCGACGGGGGATTTGCGGAGTCCCTGGAGCCCAGCCGTGCCGAAGGCGAAGGCGGGGTCGCGCGCGCCCAACACGCCGGCCAGCAGGGGGGCATGAACCTCGGGGGACGGCGAGAGGATCAGGATATCGCCCTGCCGCAGGCCGGCCAGCGCCGGATCGGCGAACGCGGCCAGAATCTGGTCGCGCACGACCTCGGCCTCGCGCCAGGCGCCGTGGCAGCGGTGAAGGGAGAACGAGGCGTCGGGCGCCTTGAGCGGCACGGTCGCGGATTGAAAGTCGTCGACCCCGGCATGGAGGCGACCCAGCAGGGAGCCATGGGCGGCGCGGCGATGCGGCGGCAGGAAGACCTCCTCATCGGGGGCGATGAGGTCGATGACCTTCTCCTGCTGCAAGGCGTAGTGCTTGCCGCACGAGCGGAGCAGCCGGAAGGAGGCGCTCCGCTCGGACTTGCCGGCGGCTTCATCGCCTTCGCCGGCTTCGTAGGCCTTGAGGTCCCCGAGGAAACCCTCGGTGGGCTGGAGCACGAACAGGTTGACCTCCAGGACGTCGCGCAAGGCGTCGAGGATCTGCAGATGGGACCGGGGGATGTCGCCGGTGGAGAACAGGCAGAGCCGGCCGGGCAGGCGGGCGGCGACCTTCGCGCGGTTCGCCGGCTGGCGGAGCGCGAACTGGACATCCGCCTCGTGCAGCGGGGAGGCCAGCGGAAGCGAGCGCGACTGCGTGAACTCCCGCCGGAGATCGTGGATGGCCGCGCGCCAGAGCTGGGACCAGCGGTCAGGGGCGCCGGCTTCGGCGCGGGCGATCCAGTCGGCGTCGTTGCGGAGAAGTTCGCGGTAATGCCGCGTCAGGCGCACGCAGAGGTCCCAGAGGACCGTGCCGCCATCCTGGGTCGGGTCGCCGACGTAGTCCTTCCAAGGGCCGGCATCCGCAGAGAGCAATGCGTAGAACTTGGAAGTGAGCCCCTGGAGCGGGTCGGCCGGGGATTCCTTGAGACCCTCGTCGCGGAGGATCGAGCAGAGCCAAGGCGTCAGCCGCCACGTGCTGAGCAGGTCGGCGTTCATCTGTACGCCGAGGCCGCCCTCGCGGATGAGGCCATGGGTCAGCCAGTTGCTCGGACCTTTGCCGTCGATGACAATGATGTCCTTGTGGAAGGGCTTCCCATGGGGCCGGGCGAGCACGTTGGCCAGCTCGGCGGCCAAGGCGGACATATCGAGACTCTGGTAGAGGTAGAGGCCGGGCATGGGGATTGCTTAGGCATACCCGCGGCGCCGGGCTTGGCAACCGCCACCCTGCCGGGTTTCATAATATTTGCGAGCGGCCCGGCGCCCGACTTGCCCGGAGTCGCCTCGAGACCATGCTGGCCGCATGAGCAAACACGAGACCCCCATGACCCGCTGGTATTGGCGCGTGATCAACCAGGGGAAGGGCCTGCTGATCCGGGAATTCCCGGCCGTCGAGGGCGGCCAAGGCCGGGCCGAAGGCAAACGGTACATCGATGGCGTGATCATCTGCGGACAGCAAAGCGGCGACCGGAAGGGAACGGTGGCGGACCGCAAAAAAGTGAAAGGCAAAAAGGTGATCGTGATCCAATCCAAGGCCAAGCGACTGGGGATGTACCTCATCGGGCAGACGATCGTCTCCCGCGAGCTGCTGAAATCCCTCGGCGCCCAGGTCGTGCGCTCCGTCGCGGTCCATCGCATGGACGACCCGGTCATGGAAAAGGTGCTGCAGCGCTTCCGGAAGTGCGAGGCGGTGCGCTACCGGCGCCGCTGAGTCGCGGCCGGAGCGGAGGTCAGCCTTCCCGGCCGCAGGGCGGAAGGTCCTCGAGGTAGATCGGCTTAGGGACCTCGACCTTATCCCAGGTGTCCTTGGGGCGCGAGGGTTTGTCCGTGAAGACGTTCCCGCCCGTGGTTTTTTTGCGCTGTCCGGTCAGCAAGTTCACGCTGACTACGTCCTCCACCCCGGTCACCCGATCAAACGAGCTCGTGTCCTTGCCGATCAGGCGGAATCGCGCGCCCTCGAGGCGGAACTTGAACTCCTCCCCGCCGGCCGAGGAACTGGAGCCCGTGAAATAATTGAAGCCCACGGACACGACGCCACGCCTGAGCTTGAGTTCGCCGAGGTAGTCCAGACCGAAAGGGTTCTCGGGGTCGGACGGGGCAGGAATGAATTTCCCGTACTCGCCGAACAAGCGATAACCGCCGGACTCGCCCAAGAGCACCACCAGGGTGCGCGGATTCAGGTTTTCCACCGCGGATTCGATGGAGGGATGCTTGCGGATCTTCCGGGGGTCTTCCTGCTCGCGCACGAAAACCAGGTCGGGGCGGCCATCCCCATCCAGGTCGCCCGACTCCAGCCGGACGACCTTCCAGCCCGCGGGAAGGAATTTCGCCGCCGCGGCCGGGAGCGGCGGCGGGGTTTGCGCGGAGAGGGCGGCGCAGAAGAGGAGGAGAATGAAAAGGGGCATCGGTTGATTATAACAGTTTAGTAAAGGGAGTCGGCGAGGCAAATAGGGGCCAAAGGAAGCGTTGATCCGTTGATCGGTTGGCCAGTTGGCCGGAGGGAGGCAAACAGGCGGACCAGCAGGGACGTTGGTTCCTACCTGGGATGGCGAGGGCAGCACTCGGTGCTGCCCCTACCCGAGGCTGGGGGGTTGAGATGGGGTGATGGGCTTCAGGGGCGGAGGGTTGAGGTGGCCCAGCGGGTGAAGTGCGATGGGGAATGGACTTGGTTTACATCGATGAGAGCGGGGACCCAGGGGCAGCCAACTCGCCAACCAGCGCCTATTATCTATCCAGCCTTAGCATCCCAAGCGGCCAGTGGGCGGAGGCGCGCAAACGTCTCCTGAGCTTTCGCCAAAGGATGCGGGATCAGCTGGGCTTGAAAATCTCATCGGAAATCCACGCCGCGGAGTTCCTCGGTGGAGCGAAATATTTCCTGGGGCTGGAACCCAGACAACGACTTCGAGTCGCGCTGTGGCTATTGAGGGAGATCCACGGGCTCCAAGGGTGCAAGAGCCGGACGGTCGGGATG
>JACCED010328077.1_pt1 | contig 10261 bp, 11 predicted proteins | sample 7455021 | NCBI WGS metagenome assembly JACCED01 (sample SAMN15323456, study PRJNA562643) | freshwater metagenome | isolation source: river surface water | place: USA:Blue River Watershed | collected 2017-08-19 | reverse complement strand
TTTAAATAACAAGTCTTGTGAAAATGAAACCATTTCAAATATTATTACTAAAACAACAAAAGAATACTTCAAGTCAAAAGCTATTGAACAACCAGAATTTATTAAAACCCCACTATACTTGTATCAACGAGTTAATATTTACTGGATGGGTGCCAGAGAAGCTAACCCATTAGCTATCACGTTATCAGATGATAAAATTTGCAATTGGGGTCCTCAATTAGAAATAAACACTGATAAAAAACTTGTTTTGAAAAAATCTGAATACCAATCAGCCCAATCAGCCCAATCAGCCCAATCAACAGACCCAAATATTGAAACAAATTATTTAATTGGAGGATGTTTATGTGATGATGTTGGCCTTGGAAAGTCTGTTCAAATTTTAACTTTAGCACTGTTAAAACCATCAACTACTCTTATAATCGTACCTTCTCATTTGGTTTCTCACTGGGTTAGTGAATACGAAAAGCATGTAGGAACAAATTCCCATTCCGAATTAATTGTTTGTAATGGTTTAATATCTCCACAAGATATTGTACATTATAATGAATCAGCTGAAAAACTTATTGTAATAGCCACATTTGAACATTTAAAATCAGGAGCATTTATTAAATTCAAATTTACTCGAATTGTAATTGATGAATTCCACGAAATTGCAGATGTAAAAGGTTCTATGATTGATAAGTTAAATGCAGATTTTAAATGGGTTGTAACAGCAACTCCTTTTGTTAATTCTAACATGATTACACATATTATTAATTTTGTAGGTAAGGTACCGATTCAATATTCTAACATAACCAAGTATAAAAAATATATTAATACCTTTTCTGAAATGTTTAGGAAAAATACCAAAGCCAACGTAACTAGTGAATTAGGGTTGCCTCAAATTAAAGAAATTAAATATTACCTAACATTCAGCCAAAAAGAAAAACTTTTCTATGACTCAATAGTTTACTCTAAAGATATTTTGCAAATGAAAAGAAACTTTTGTATTAATCCTAGTTTATATTTCAAAAAGGATGAAGTTGATGCTTTTGTATCAATTGATGCACTCGATGATACTTTAAAAGCACATCATCAAAAAGAGTATAATGACCAAGCTAAAAAAGTATATGAATTTAAACTAAACTGGCTAAAAACCCATCCAACAGTCAAAGAAATGTTGGAAACTAATGAAAAGAAAGCCAAAGAACAAGAAGAAAAAGCCAATAAAAAATCCATTGGGTTATCTGGAACAGCTGCTGAAATTGACACAAATACCAAGCCTAAAGAACTAACTGAAGAAGAAAAAATTCAAAAAGAAAAAGAAACAAATGAAAAATTTTGGGACATGGCTGTTGGATTAGATTTAGTGGATATACAATCCATAGAAAAATTCAATTATCTAAGTAAAAAACTCCAATCAATTAAATCAGCTATGACATATTTTAATTCACAATTAGATTTAATTAACAAGTCAAAAGCTATTGGGGCAGAAGAACCAGCTAACTCCAATTCTACCCAATGTGTTCATGAACAAACTGAAACCGAGTGCGGTATTTGTTTGGGAGAACTTGATAACCAATTTACTATTTTACATTGTGGACATATGTTTTGTTATGAATGTATTAAATTACTTAGCAAAACCCCATTAACCAAATGCCCAATGTGTAAAATTGGTTTGACCAACACGATAAATTATGTTGTTGGTGTTGAAAAAGTAAATAACAACTACGGAACAAAAATCAACCAACTTATCAAAATTTGTAAAGAAAAGAAGGGAAAAATTATTTTGTTCTCACATACTAAAGCCCTATTAGAAAATCTTAGTAGAATATTAGGTGAATATAAAATCAAAGCCAAACTATTCAACCAAAATGAATCCATGAGCTTTGAAACTGATGATGTCCAAGTGTTAATTTTATCATCTGAATCTAATGCATCGGGACTAAACTTTCAATTTGTTTCAACTGTAATTTTGTTAGAACCACTTGAAGGTGACTATATTTATCGTAAACAAATTGAAAACCAAATTATTGGTCGATTACATAGAATAGGACAAACAAAACCAATTGAATTTATTCGATTAATTATGATGCATAGTATTGAAAGTCAAATTGATACAGCAAACAAAATCTCAGATGCTATATTTTCGGAAAAAAATGATGAATTTAACTTGCAAATGGAACAAGTTGAAATTGTTTTATAAATTAAATTAGAAGCTTATTTTAATTCAGCAATGGCGTAACCAGCCGCAATTCCTGTACTCATAATCAAACTAGCACCAAGCAAATTACCTCCACTTAGTCCAGAATTATGATGTTTTGATTGGTTATAATCACGATTTTTATTATAACTCTTCAAATATGATTTTTGTTCTCGTTTAATTCTAATTTCTGGATGAGCAGGTAGCACGCATTCAAAACCAATAATTAGTTGGATATTTTTTTCTTTTCCACTAGTTCTATCTATATTGTTTGAATAATAAACTGCACAATTATTCCACATGTATGAATTTATATTATGGGTAATAATGTATCTGGCTAAAACTCTGTTGTCAAAATTTTTTAACCAATTTGTTGTTTCAATAACATTTTGTTGATGTGCAGGGTCTGAACAATATGTTTTAATTTTTTCTAGTTGGGTTTTAACTTGGACACATTTAATTATATTATGCTCAACAGATTGACAATAAGAACAAGCAGGTGTTTTTTTATGAACGTGAACATTTATGTCTTCTAAACCATTAGAATTAAATGGTACATGATTGACATTATTGACATTATTAACACTATTAACACTTGAGTTTGCTTGTTCAGTTTGTGGCTGATTAGTGGTATGACAAATAAATATATTTTTTATAAACTCAAACATTAAATAATTTATTATATATAATAAAATTTATATAAATCAATTTTTACTATAAAAAAATTGAAATTGAAAAAGTATAGTGGCGCCATAAGAATCAGTCTTTTGTTAACGAATTCGTGTTAGCATTATGGGTTATCTGTGTGATGTTTAGACTACTATTCCTCAGAGTTTGTGAGCCAATGGCCACACAGATGGGTTTATGATGATTGATACGCCGAGGCAGGTTAAGCTGCTGGTCACTAAAAAGAAAACATTAAAACTACTTACCCCGGTTCGAAAGAAAGGACGACTATACCGTATTGAGGGTGACGTGGGTTTTTTGACATATGTCTTAAAACCAGTAATGATCCCCAATTAAAATTATCCCCGTGGCGCAAACTGTGCTGAACAACGTACGTAACTGTTGTACCTCACATGACACTGGAATGATCCTCCGTGTTGTGTACTTATAGGTAGGAAAAAGGATTCCCAAAAATTATTCAAAACAAAAAAATTTCAGATACTGCGAAGCTGTACTAGTTCATGAAACATACTCTCAATCAGATTATGATAGAAGTACTAACTACGTTAGAAACTTCGATTCATACGACGTGTCACCAAGAACAAGTTATAACACTACATACAACACTGCTAATTACTCAGCAAGCAATAGAAGTTCGGTAGCAAATTACTATAATTCTTCTTACAGTAATTATAGTAGTTACGGTAGTTACAGCAGTTACAGCAGTTACGGTAGTTACAGTGGTTCTAGTAATTCGTCTAGTAGTGGTTACTATAATTCGTCTAGCAGTGGTGGTTACTCAAATTACGGTTATGGCATTTAGGTAAATTAAAAGTAATTCAATTTAATTAATTGAATTAAAAAAAATATAAAATAGATGGTATCTAAGTAAAAAATTCTTTTAAATTTTACTGGATACCTCCCTAATAAACAACACAAACACATTAAATTCATATATCTACTGTTTTTTTAATTAAAAATATTGAAATCAATATTAATTATTAACAATTATATTATTTCTAATGAAAAGCTCCAATAATTTTCCCCAATACTCGAATTACGAGTCTGCTTTAAAACCACAAACCAACCCATTTGCTTTTGCTTATACCGGGAAAAATAAAATCAAGTTCCATCCTGAATCAGATGGGTATTTACGAGTGTCAAATCAAATACCTGGTCAAACCTATTTAAAATGTACCTATATTGTATATTTTAGAACACATGATGGGTATTGTTCAGAAACAGAAGATCCAGAAGAAGCTGGTTATGAATTAGAAACAAGTAAATTAGTTGTATTATATTTTTCTGTACCAGAAGATTTAACTAGTCCAGATGGTAATTTTAATCTGGAACTACTAGACAATGAAGAAAACCTAATTAATTGTGAACAAACAGAAAAGTATTTTAAATCATGGTCTGAACAATCCGCATGTTGTGGTGTATGTGGGTATACTGATTTATATCAACCTCAGTATATTGAATGGGTTAAAATTGTTTAATTTGATTTATTTAGTAAAATATTTTATCTAAACCTAATTAAATAATTTTCCATGTGCTTTTATTGTCACAAATTATATATGTTTCCTTATGCTCCATTACACGGGCATGAAATATGTCCAGAATTAGAAAAAATAAAAAATAAATCTAAAATAAAACCTAATATGGCAGACACAAAAAATGTTCCTAATTTACATAAGCAAAACATACCAGTTAATTTCAATAATAAAAAATTGAAATAAATTTATTATATATTTATACTTAACTTTTTTAATGACTGAGCTGCTTAAAACCAATACAAATACTATGCTAACCACAAAATTGGCTTACGACCCTTCAATGATTATTCAAAATGCTAAAAATAAACTAACCAATGAAGAATATTCTCAATTATACACCCACATATCTAATAAATCTGTGGAAGAATTCAATAAAACTAATAATTCTAATTTTTTATTTGGCTACAAAAATCATTTAAGTTTGTATAACCATTGGAGCGAAATGAATAAATGGTATTTAACAAATTATTCACTTAGTAATTTTTCACATGAATCTACTATGAAACATTTAGAATCAATTGATAATATATTAAAGAAGATACCTATAGATATTGGTTTCTCATCTAAATATGAAGCTGAATATAATGATCTTGTATATATGTTCAATTTATTTTCAAAAATTATTCAGGCTAAAAACTATGACCTGTTAAAAAAATACTTCACATACATTGATTCAGTTATAATGGATATACTTAAAAGAAAAAAGCCAAAAAATACTGGTATTAAATATGTATCAAAACTTAAACCATATTTTAATTGTAAAATTAATAAAAAGCTTAAAAAACAAAGGCTTATTGAAACTTCAACAAATTCTATTGAAAAAATGTGGTATAGCATTTTTGGATAGTTAAACAAACATTTCGACCCTCTGTCGTAACTCGCAGATAAATTATAAACTTTAAAAAATAATTTAATTTATAATCCAACTTATTTTACACGTATTTTATGCAATTTGCACATACTGTGTCTTCAGAACAAGTTAATTCAACTTTATTTGATGAAAAATCTCTTACAAGTTTTTGTATTAGTTGTGTGATATTTATCAAATGGATTTTTTTATCATCATTTGTATTTTTTAGGTTTGTTAAAGTATCCGTAAATGGATGTCCAATGTATATGTAAAATATTGCTATTAAATTCGCATTATCTGTATTGTCATAACAATAAACAATATTATTTTCCAATTTAATAAATTGAATATTGGAAATAAATTCACCAGGTATTTTAATTTGAAATTTGCAAATGTTACACTTGCGAAATAATCTAACTTGATTTGCTTTTAACAATTTAATTAAAAACAAATTTGCATCTGAAATTAATTGTTCAGTTGATGGATTTTTAAAATATTCACATCCACATGGAACTTTATGTATAAAACTTTGAAAGTTTTTTTGACCCATCCTAAGAACTAAATCATTTGTACATCCAATACACTTGTACTTATTTTTTTTATCTACAAACCATAAGTTCTCATATTCTCCCGACTCTTTGTTTATCGCTCCTAACACCCAGTCCATTGACATTGCATTTATTTATAATATATTTGGATAATATAAATTAATCAATTTTTTATTTAAAAATTAATTAATTCACCTGAAAAATTGATTTAAATAATAATTAATAAATTTCAAAAGATTTTCAAAAAAGTAATTTACAATGAGTCATATGTTTTTATTCGATTACGTTGGAATAGATAAATTTCTTCTAAATAAACCACCATTTAAATTAATAATAAAAGTATCTAATTTTGAAAATAATGAATCTATTACAATTATAAAAGATGCAATTCAGTTTGAAAATTTACCTAAAAAATTGGATATTGTTTTGCAACAATCTGAATTATTTAAAAGTTATATTGATAATTTTTCTAATGATAATAATTTTTTACATTTTATGACTGATTTATATAATGATGTTGAAAAAGTACATTGCGAATTTTTTTCAATTAAATTAGATGTAATTAAAAATATGATTGTAACAAATATTACAAAATAAATAATAAAAACCAAACAATATTATAAGTTTTTATAATTTATTGAAAACATCTAAAACTTCTTGATGGGTAATTTGTTGATCACCCAATTCACCACTAACCACATGAACCAAATTTTTCTTTTTGTAATACTTTAATAATTTTTTTTCTTCTTTGTGATAATCTTTTAATCTCTTTTTAACTACTTCAATTTTATCATCTTCTCTAACTTTAAATTCAGTTCCACCACAAACATCACAAATACCTGCTACTTTTGGTTGGACACCATTTTTATTATAAGTAGCACCACATTTTTTACATATATAACGACCTGCAATTCTACTAATAATTACTTTATCTGATGTTTGTAAGTGAAATACTACATCTAATTTAATTTTATTTTTTTTAAGTAATGAATCTAATGTTTTAGCTTGTTCAGTGTTTCTTGGATATCCATCAAATATTAAACCTGAATTTCTTTCCTTAATTTTTCCATTAAGTAATTCAGTCACAATAGAATCTTTAATAAGATTACCAGCATCCATATCTTTTTTAATTTCTAATCCTAATTCAGTACCTTTATTAACTTCATCTCTTAATAAATCTCCAGTACTAACTTTATAGTATCCCATTTGTTGTAGCAATTGGATTTCAGTTCCTTTGCCACCACCAGGAGGACCAATAAAAATCATATTAAATAATTTAGGCTGAGCCATTGCACCGGCTTTTTGTTCAATTACTTCTAATTCATTTTTCAATGCCAAATATTTATTTTTATATTTTAAATATTTATCTTGATAAGACATTATTATATTACAGTATAAAAATTAAAATAGTAATATAATTTCCAACACATATTATATTAAGATGTCTTATCAAGATAAATATTTAAAATATAAAAATAAATATGTTGACCTTAAAAATAAAATTGATTATTATCCTAATGCTAATAAAATTGAACAAATTGCAGGAGCTAAAAAAAATAAAAGTAAAACTGAAGGAACAAGTAATAATGAATCCGAAGTTATTTTTTTATTAGGAGGTCCTGGTAGTGGAAAAGGCACATTAGGAGAAAAAATAACCAAAGAATATGGTTATGTATTAATTAGTGCAGGTGATTTGTTAAGAGAAGAAAAATCAAATCCAAAATCAAAATATGGTGAACTTATTAAAGAATACCAAGCTGAAGGTAAAATTGTTCCATCTGAAATTACAATTGGGCTAATTAAAAATAAAATTTTTGAGCTAAATTCTCAAGGTGTTTATAAAATTTTACTTGATGGTTTTCCACGTAACCAGGAAAATTTAGATTTATGGAATGAAATAGTTGGTGATTCTATCAAATTAAAATTTGTTATTTATTTAAAATTGTCTGAAAAAACTATGGTTGAACGTGTTCTTAAAAGAGGTGAAACAAGTGGTCGTGCCGATGATAATAAAGAAACAGTTGTTAAAAGAATTAAAGTTTTTAATGAGCAATCTTTACCAGTTATTAAATACTATAAAAAAGAAAAACTAGTAAGAGAAATTGATGCTAGTAAATCACCAGATGAAGTTTTAGATTCTGTTAAAAAATTTTTTAAAGGAGGTGCAAATAAATCAAATAATTCTGACTCAAAATTAAATAAATACATTATTGGAGTTGCCGGAGCATCAGGATGTGGTAAAACTTACTTTTCAAATTTTTTACAAGAAAAACTTATTGAACAGGGAATTAAGGTTGAATTATTATCTTGCGATAACTATTACAAAAATTATTCAGAAAAGAAAAATTCTAAAGGCACTTGGCTAACTCCTGCTGAAAATAATGAACCAAATTATAACTGGGATGTACCTGCTGCTCTAGACTTGAAATTATTAAAAGATCACTTGGAACAATTTCATAACAATATTGATATTGAAATACCTGATTATAGTTTTAAAGAATGTCACAGAATGGAAAGACCAAGTAAAATCATTAAAAGTTCTGATATTCAAGTTCTTATTGTTGAAGGATTATTTGTTCTTTATGATGAAGATTTAGTTTCTCAATTAAATTTGAAAGTATTTATTGAATCAAATAGTGAAGCTTGTTTGGCTAGAAGAATTTTTAGAGATTTTGTAGAAGGCAGAGCTGTTGATGTTAATGCATCAATTGATAAAAAAAATAAAGCATTTATTAATTTTATGAATGTTTATAAAAGAAACATCTATCCTGCATATATCCAATATATTGAACCAACAAAGAAAACAGCTGATTTAATTATTAATAGTGAAATTGATTACTCTAATACTGATACTAAAACAATAAACTTTATATTAAAAGAAGTTAAGGATTCAATTTAAATAAATATGAATCTTGATGATATTCCCGTGTTTCAGTATCTGGGTATCTTGGTATCTTGGTATCTTGGTATCTTGGTATCTTGTACAAGTTTTTTTGTAATTAAAATTTTTTATATAATTGTATAATTTTATAAAAAATTGACAAAAAATATAGTTAATCTTAACTCTCACCAATACTAATGTATTTATCTAGTTTACAAAATGTTCATAAATTTATATTAGGACAAGAAGTTAAAGAAGGATTGTGTACATTGTTTCCTAAATATTATGTGGAATGGTTGAAATCAGATGATTCTCATAAATATTTAAGAATTTATCGGGTAACTAATGGACTATTTGGAACAAGTTTAGGTTCAAACACACAACCTATTGGTTCTATTGATTTGGATATTAACACTGAAAATCGAGTTGTTCAAATACCTTTTTGGTTATGTAATGATTCCAGTTTAGTTAAACTTTGTGGGCGTCCAATGTATGGCCATCCATTAGATGCGGAGACTGCTGAATCGGTTAAATCTATTCTGTTTGATTACGCTGAAAAAATAGGAACCAAATACAATTGTAACTGGTTACATAGAGATGTTCATCATAACTTGCGTGAATACAATGATGACGTTTCGCGTTTCGGCTTTAAATTAAATGGGGAAAAAGCTTTGGACCATGGGGCATGGGTACAAACTTGGAAAAAAATTAATTGTTAATAGTTGTTAATAATTTTTTTAAAGCCAAATATTTTGATTTATATTTTAAATATTTTTTATGAAATTTGCTATTGGCTTGTTCGGCTTGTTCGGCTTGTTCGGATTGAGATTCTTGTAATTGAGGTTTTGGTTTTATGTATGCGCTTCTATCACGAGGTAAACGTCTTTCTCGGCTCATTGTTACTTTTTTTTTAACACCTGGATTAGTTTCACAAACTCTACAAGTTAACACATGTAATTCAAAGTCTTTTCCTGGATAAGTTTGATTATGATAAGGTAATAAAATATCTTCAATTAAACTACTTAAAGTTAAACTTATACCATCATTATCCATTCTATCCAAGTCCCAAACAATTTGTCCAGATTTACAATCTTTAAGACCCGATAACCATTTTTTAAATTTATCTGGTGTAAAATACATACTGGCCGGATATTCACTACCAGAATTTATTGTTTCTTTTGGTATTGTTCTACCCTGACAAGCCCAAGTTTGAAAATGATTTTTAGAATCATAAATTTCGTCATCTCCAACATAAAATAATATTTTACCACTTGGTAAGGTTTTTGTTTTAGATTTATTATATGAACCATGAGCACTAAGCACATATCTAATAATATCTTCTGCAATGGGTTTTGACATATAAAATAAGATAGAATAAATTAATATTCTAAATTAAAAATCATTGCACGAAATATTTACAACTCTTGTGAAATTAAATTTTCCACACATTTGTTTTTACTCCAATGAGTATCCCCACATATAAAATCCGATCTAACTATTTTCGCTCGTTTGACTGTGTAATCTTGCTCACAAATTCTCACATAAACTCCTTCTAATTTACCAGAGTAATATGCTGAT
>JACCED010363090.1_pt1 | contig 10263 bp, 8 predicted proteins | sample 7455021 | NCBI WGS metagenome assembly JACCED01 (sample SAMN15323456, study PRJNA562643) | freshwater metagenome | isolation source: river surface water | place: USA:Blue River Watershed | collected 2017-08-19 | reverse complement strand
TCAAGTGCTCAAAACTACAATTGAAAGTTCCCTTACCGATAAAATCAACGATCGAGAAATGTACATGAAGGGAATTGATTACTCGTATTATTACGAAGAAAATGAATAGTTAGTTTGAACCAAATTAATTATTCTTCCTCCGATATTTACCCCGTGTTTGGTAATAATACCGTGACCGATTTTGGTTTTTGATGGCGTTTTTATCTGTGCTTACTTTCTTGCGTATATGACCTTTGCGGGTCTGACCTTTGTAATCTACCGAAGGTTTTACGTAAGTGCCACCTGCAGAATCGGATTTTCTAGCATCGCAAGAACCAAGAGAAAAGATTAGAAATCCCAGGGTCAGGAGTATAGTTGTGAGAAAAAGAGTGATTGTCTTAACCCTGAACATCTTGATTCACTAAATTTAGTTTTAACTGTATTTTGCTAAAAAATCCCCAATCTTTAGGATGTGGTCGCGAAGAACATTGGCCTCCACGAAGTTGTGTGCGGCTAAGCATTCGTTCTTGCGTTGCGTAAGCTCCTCGCAATCTTTTAAAAGCTTGGTACGAAATTCTTGAAAAACATCTTGATACAAAGTTTTCGACTCATCCACCGTGCTAATTTCTCGGAGTACTTCTTGACATAAGGTCTGAATTTTCAGATTTTCAGGAGTGGATGCAAGTTCGTGCAGTTTTCGAATAAACAACAAGCGTTGGTCCATCAGTACATTGATGAAGTTTTTCTCATCCAAGCGAAGCTTCGCTGCTTGCTCGTACAATTGTTTGCTTATGACCTCTTCTTTTTGAATGGCGATTTTGGCAAGTTGGAGCTTTATTTCCAATACCTGTTCTTTGATGTGTAACATCTTGTTGTAATCGTCTAGCTGATAGGGATCAGGAAATGACATTCGATTGAATTTAAAGTGTGAATTTACACATTTTAGAAAGCAAACAACTGAATACGATTAAAAAATAAAATCCACTTTTCACTTGATTGTAAATAGATTACGATGATGTTTATTTTCCTTTGTAAACAATTAGAAACTATGAACATAACACAACTTAAAAACGATGATTTCTTTCGTGAATTACTGCAACGAGCAGACGAATATGCCGTACAATGTGCTGGAATGAATTACGTTCCCTATAAAATTCAGCAAAAGACATTGCGAGAAAACGAGGAGTTCTTTCACGATTGGCTCGCGGGAAACTACGAAGACTTTGGATTTTCAGAAACAGAAGATCCCAATATCCTAAATAGTGAAATTGCGCTGTTTTTAAGCGCCCAATCTCGCGCAGAAAAGTTGGAAATATACCGCGATTTTATGACCTCCTATGGCGTAATTGAGGACCTCTTGTGCCTAGACATAGACGAACGCCTAGAAGTAGTAATGGAGTTGGGGGTGTATAATTAGAATTAATTTGCATCGATTTCTATTTAAAAATCAACCATTAATTACAGAATTATTATGTAAATTTCACTTGTTAAGAATTCATTAAAGCTTTTAATTTTGTTTTCTATATTCCTATCAAATTCAAAAAATCCAATTATGAAAAAAAAATCAATCTTAATTTGTTTTGTTTTAACAATGTTATTGATTACTTCTTGTGGCCCTGAATTAACCCCTTGCGGCTGTGCAAATTCAAATGACCCTGAGTATCAAGAAAGATGTGAAAAATACCTTATTGGTGCGCCTCATGATGAATATGTTCAGTTTAGAAATGAAATGATGAATTGTCTAAAGAAGCCTGATATGGAAAGTGAAAATGAGTCTGCTACTGAGGTAACGGAACCAATAAATGAAAATTTAGACAATACCGTTTATGAAGAGACCACAAAAACTGATTCAGAAACACAAATAAATGATATTGATCCAGTGGAATCTGCTCAAGAAGTATGGACGGCTAATGATAAAAAAATATGGGTAGAAAATTGTATTGCAGGAGTTAATTCAACTTCGTTAAGTGATATGAAATTTAAGTTTAAGAAAGATTATTGTTCGTGTATGTTCGAAAAATTGAAAACAAAATACCCAAATAAATTAGATAATGTAAATACAGCAATTGCTAAAGAATTTGCATTAGAATGTTTTAAAACAGCAATGAAATAGCATAAATTTATTTCAGACCGTAAGAAATTAAAAAGTACTTTCACTATTTTTTTTCGTGAATATTCAAATCTATGATGATTTAATTGTGGTGTTAATCTCCAAAAAATTAACACCTCATTTTTGAAATAATTAACTCCCTTGATAATTCTAAAGGTTTATTTAGAATGAGACTTATACCCTAAATATGATTCATTAAATTGTTAGAAATTCAATTCAATTTGAACATTAGGGTTTTCTATAATAGAATACAATATTCCCACGGCTATTGGTGTGGTTTCCTGTCCTAAATGAGTAAGATTTCTATCAATTCCAGTGTATCTTGTAAGTCCAATTAAAAATTGTTCGTCAGATTTGTATTTAACCCAGTCTTTATAACCTGGCTGTTCATAGGCGTATGCCAAATCTAAAAAATCACTTACAAATGGCAGATTAAATTGAGCTTCAAATCCAACTAGATGCCTAGAACAAGCAACTGCCAATGCTTCATCAAGAAAATAGTCGTATTGATAATCATTCAAAAAGTACCTTTGCGCATCAATAGCATGATGAAAAAGTTCATGATAAAGTGTTTTTAAAATACAAATCTTTGCTAATTCTTCAATTTTTTCTCTTGTGAAAATGTAGCCTTTTTCACATGCGAGGGAACAAATAATTGACCAAAAGAAAACTTGAATATTATCCAAATTTAATGTTATCAACCCTGGAGACCTCATTCTTCTATAAGTACCCAAGCAATTGCTTGTTCCATCAAAGATTTGAGGGAAGTTTTCTTCGAAGTTAGGAACATCCGAATTAGACCGCATGAAATCTCGATATGACCTGTATTTACTACTGTTTCCATATTTATACCAATCGATGATTGTATCAGATGAACGGCCATTACATGCACAAATCATTTCCTTAATTAATTTTTCTTTGTTATCAAACCAATTCTCAAAAATTACACGAGATTGTTGATTCGAAAAATTTCTATTATAACGAAATTGATGATCATTATAGACGACAAATCTTATTAATTCATCTAGGTCAAAACCTGGCAAAGACCTTTTTAGTTTTTTATTAAATGCTCTCATAAAATGAAATATTAAATAAGTTGTTATATAATGCCTTAAAATGAGGACATCAATTATAATTTGATTATTTTGGTTAAAGCCGTGTGTAAAGGTCTAAAAATATAAATTATTTCTAACTTAAACCATCAATGCACCTAAATTGTGGCGAATGATACCAATTAAGAATTATTTCCTCGCCTAAAAATTCTCTAGGGTATAATGCCGACAAGGTTTCAAATGAAATTTAAATGCGTCATTTGAAACCTTCGTTGGTATAACTCGCTTCAATGATGTGCGTGCTGCTATTCGTTTGGTTAGAGATGGTATGCGGAAACCGAATTTCATTTAATATTCAATCTATTGAGGCTTTTGGTGGCTTATATCTTTTGCAAAATATTTTCCTTCCCCTCAACCTCCTTCTCCAACTCATCACACAAGCCCATCAACGCATTTACTTTTTCGACGATGATTTGCTGTTCAAGTATTGAAGGTAATCCAATTAAGTATTCCTCAAGGAACGATCTCGGAACTCTTTTTTGACCTGCAGAACCAGTCATTCTTGATTCTCCATAAACAAGGAAAGTGGGCGTTTTGAATATGAGATAAGTAAAATCACTTGAAATTATCTTTAATAATGGTCTAAAAACAAATAACTCAGTTGTTCCAGCACCAAAACCGTTTGGTAGTTTCTTAAAAATTGCAGCCTTACTGTTCTCAAAGCAAGGTGTAATTTTAGCAAAAGCAACATCTTCATTTTGAAAATGAGTGAAACCAGATTTAATTTCTTTCCATTTTCTAATTTCAAAATTTGGATATGAATTAAATGTTTGACTTATATCCTTCATCGGAATAAATGCAGCATCTAAATCATCATTCTTATGATTTCTTGGATTTATTGTACCAACCTCCCCCAACCTACACCAAACCCATCCCTCCGGCAAATCAAATGGAATTTCATCCGCTTCAATCGCTGGTAAAGGCTTTTCGGCTTTGATTTTTTTGTCTTTGATTAATTGCGCTTTTACGGCTTTGATTTGGGCGAGAAGTTCGTGGGCTGTTTGCTTGTCACCCTCCTTTGAGCGCCACTTCGCAGTGAGTTTTCCTTGGACGGCCAATTGTAAAATGGTTTCGCGCAAGGTTTTGATGGTTTGTTTGTCGTTGAAGATTTCTGGGAAAACCGAAACAATTTGTTGCCACTCCTTTGCTGTATCTGCTTCACACAAACGTTTCAATGCTGCTTGTGCATACGAACGCTTCAAGGCAATGCGCTCCGTTGCTTGTTGCGCCAAAGCATCCACTTCTTTGAATAAATCTTCAACAATGGTTACAATGGCTTGCTGTTCTTCGAGAGGAGGAATAGGGATATAAATTTTACTCAAGTGCGATGAACCAAAATTAGGCTGCATTCCTACCAATTGATGATTCATTTGTTCTTTAAAAAACTGCGAAGAAATAAAGATTTTTAGATATTCAGACGCCCATGATAAATCGTAAAATTTTAGCCTTATTACACTTGTGTTTAACATGACTTTCAAATTGTGACCTTTAAACCATGCAGATTTCCCCCAACTACCTCCTGAACTAGCAAATATCAAATCACCTAATTCAATTTGAAAGTGTTTATATTTTTCATTGAATTCAATTGAGTCAATAAATTTATCACTGTTATCAATATTAAGATAATCTCCAACAATATTTTGAACATTTAGAAGTTTAACACCTTCATCTCTAAACTGCCATTTTCTAATTCCAGGACCTTCTTGAAAAAAAACAACATCAGGAAAGTTATACCAATTCCAGCATTCAGGAATATCAAATTTCATATCTTTGATAAAAGAATTTTCTTGAATTTTAGGGAGCTTTACTTTTCTATTTTTTAATAAATCAGTTCTCTTTTTTTTAAAGTTTTCGTCAAGAAAAATAGGTTTACTGAAAATCCCAGAATCCCTTATATTTTTCGTCAACTTTCCTTCTACCGCCAATTGCAAAATCCATTGTTTGATGTCTTTCGCACTGCTTGGGTTCAAGGAAATTTCTGGAAACAATTCAATCAACTTCATTGCAAGGCTTCCGTTAATAAGTCCATAATGCGTTGCTGTATACTAGTAATGTTGGTTTCTGTTTCGCGGTATTTTGCCAAAATCACTTCCGGGTCTTCCGTTGTGTCGTCTGCTTGGTGTGGGTTTTTAATATCTAAGTTGTATCCGCGCTTTTCAATTTCTGCTACCGAAACTTTCCACGCATATTGGTTTTCTTCTCGTTTGTTCCACCACGCTTTTTCTAAATCAAATTCCTTGATGTTAATCGGCTTGGTTTTGTTGTAACTCTTCACTCCCTCCGGATAAGGATGCTCAAAGTACCAAACGTCCTTGGTTTTAGTGCCTTTTTCAAAAAACAATAAGTTGGTTTTAATGCCTGTGTAGGGCGCAAACACACCATTCGGCAAACGAACTATCGTATGTAAATTGCAATCGTGCAACAAGGCTTCTTTGATGCGTGTTTTCACACCTTCCCCAAACAACGTTCCGTCAGGCAAAACCACCGCAGCACGTCCATTGCTTTTCAATAGTTTGATGATGAGTGCCAAGAATAAATCAGCCGTCTCTTTGGTTCTAAACTTTGCAGGGAAATTGGTTTCTGTTCCGTCTTCTTCCACGCCGCCAAACGGAGGATTGGAAAGTACGATGTCCACTTTATCAGACGCACCCCAATCGGCGTAAGGTTTACTCAGTAAATTATCGCGGCGCACAGCAGGTAAATCAAAACCATGCAACATCAAATTCGTAGTACACAACAAATGCGGCAAAGGTTTTTTCTCAATGCCACGAATGCCTTTTTGCAGGATTTGTAAATCTTGCGGTGTTTTCACTTGTTGACGCATGTGGTCAATTGAACAGGTCAAGAAACCGCCCGTTCCACAAGCTGGATCCAATACCGATTCGCCCAACTGTGGGTTCAAGATATCGACCATGAATTGCGTAACGGCTCGTGGTGTGTAGTATTCACCCGAGGAACCAGCACTTTGCAATTCTTTCAAAATTCCTTCGTAAATGTCGTTGAACAAATGACGCTCATTCGAACTGTTGAAATCGATGTTGTCAATAACATTAATCACTTGACGAAACAGCGTTCCGTTTTTCATGTAATTGTAGGTATCATCAAATACCGAGCGAATAATACGCGCTTGCGGACTGGAAAGAATATCAATGTTTTTCAGCGCAGGAAACAACTGATTATTCACGAAATCCATTAAATGATCTCCTGTCAAACCTTCGTCATTAGCTGCCCAATTTTGCCAACGAAATTCTTCTGGAATCGGACTTTTGTAGCCTTCAATGGTAATTTCCCATTCTTCTTCCTTATCGGCAAAGATTTTCATGAAGAGCATCCACACCATTTGCGAAATGCGTTGTGCGTCACCGTCCACTCCGGTGTCTTTCCGCATGATATCACGAATGGATTTTATGTTTGTTGTGATGTTTGACATGTAGAGTTAAAATCTAGTATTTATATAATTTGCTACTTCAGTAATATCCATTTCTTGGGAGGAATTTCCACTTCTTACATAAAACTTCATTGATTTTGAACCATTTTTATCGGCTACCTCAGTATAAACTGGTCGATTTCCTGGTTTAATTTCAACGATACAAATTTCTGTGTCTTGAACTGTAGGAAAGCTTATCGTTAAATTGTTGGAGGCAAATTCAACACCATATGCTGCATGTACCAGATTTCTCAAATGCAATTCGAATTCGTCTTTCGTACCGTTTTTAAGGGTTTTATAATCGTTCTCCAAACCAATAATTTGTTGGTCATCATCAACTCCCATTACTAAAGTTCCGCCTTGACCATTTGAGAATGCAGCAATTGTTTTAATAATTACTTCTTCCAGTTTTTTGTTAACGGTATTTTCGCGCATATCATAGCGCATTGTTGTTTTAAACTCTACCTGGCTATTTTCTCCTTCATTGATTAAGTCTAATAAATCAACGTCCACTTCTTCGAATGTTGTTTCTGTAATTCCATTTAAGAAGGAATTCAATTCAGTAGCTAAAAGCGAACGTCGTTTTTCCAAGAATAGTTCAAAATTTTCCAGTTTCCACAATTCACGATCTTCAGGAATACATTGTAATTTCAAAGCATTTGGAAATTTTTCAGCAGCCGAAATTAAAAAATCTTCGGTCATTGAATTGCTTTTTGTTCGATTAGCTACTTGAGTAAGCACAGCACGATTAGTAATTTCTTGGGCATAACTGTATTTCAATCGATTGTTTTGATTGTAACCATTATCTCTTAGGAGCGAGTAAGGGAAGATATGATCCCATTCTAACTCATATTTCTTGCCCATATTTTTCCGAAGAGAAATACCTGTACTTAAACAAACAGCTCCTTTGCTCTTAAAATAGAAACGCATTAAGCCCCACAAAGCATGACTAACCCCAGAACCCGTAAATTCATCTTTACTAATTTCTAAAGGACGTTCTAATGCGATAATATTTAACAATTTATCGAACGGGTGATCTTCTTTAACTACGATACCGATATCCTTGTCTAGCTTTTGTTGCAACTGTGAAATATAGCGTTGTCTGATTTGCGAATAATAAAACCATTTGATGGCTTTTTTAATTTCAAGTTGAGTAAGGCGATCTTTCCCTTTGTTGTAGGTATAAACAATAATTGGAATGAAAGCATAAACAGAGTTTACCTCTTTGGTATGGTCAATGAAAGCTTGACTTTTCATGATATTGAAAACATAATCCAACACATCTTCGTCTAACCGTTTCCAAGCCGCTTGAATACTCTCTTTGTTTTCTTCACCGTGTAACTTATCCAACTTAGAACCCATATTGTGAAGGATTCCGAGTAATACATAAATTATAAAATCGAGTTTAAACTCAAATCCATTTTTTTCGAGGTCTACCAATTTTGCTTTGAACAATTCCCTTGCTTCTGGCCAATAACCCGAGATTTGTGCCAAGGCTAATTCGGCATCAGTTAAGTTAACACCGCTCGCATTAACTATGTAAAAGATGTCAATAGCCTCTTTTATATTTGCTTTTGGTGGGATAATTTGTTCTTGGAATTCACGGTCTTTTATGCGCTCAATTGCCCTAAAATTATCATCAATACAATTTTCTCTTTCTCTCGAGATACGCTCGCCCTCGTGCATTGATTCCAATTTATCTATTACATCACGATAACGTATTTTGGATTGGAATATATGCGTTAAATTGACCCAAAGTGGGTCATTATCCATGATTGTACTTTTGTAATATTCCAGCGCAAGCGTTTCAACATTGACGTATAAATTCCGAATATCAACCAAAATTTCATGCGGTTTATAATAGGGAGGGATGTTACCAGTCATCAACATATATAAAGTTGTGATGCGTTGTTGACCATCTAAAATTAATTTTACCGCTCCCTGCCTAGGGTCATATTTGTGTTCCCCTTTTAATTCAGGTGGATAATTAGTTTCCCATGTTAGCATTGTGCCAGTAGGATAATCCTGTATCAATGATGAAACAAGGTCTTTGGCATTTTGTCTTTTCCAGACATACTCACGTTGAAAGGCAGGGACGAACAATTGTCGTTCATCGATTTTATCTAATATTTGTGAAATCTTCATATTTATGCAATGTTGTATAATTCATTTTCTAATTCTCTGACCGCTAATTCAAAGTCCTGTTTTTTTCCAAAAGCACTAACGATTTCCACTGGAGAACCAATTTGGTCCAAAGGCGAAATACTCAGTATTGAACCTTTTTCAATGGAAGTAATCCCTTCATCTTCGTATTTTTCCAGAAGTTTTTGCAAAACTAGTTGAGCTTTTTCACCGTATTTAGCAAAGTAGTTTCGCTTGCGCACGTTATCGGCTCGTTCCTTGCGTGTTAATGGTGGTTGGTCAAACGCAATGTGACAGATTAAATCAAAATCATCTAAGTCCTTGCCCACTTCTTCGCGCAACGCTTCCATCAGCACTCCATGTTCCGCTAATTCGCTCAATAACTCCTCTTTTTTATCTGTTTCATTCCATTTTAAGATGAAAGCCTCAAGTGTGGAAAATTCAGATTTAAGGTTTGTTCGCGTATAATCTTTCAATGATTCAGTGATTAATTTACCATTTGAACCGTAATATTGAACCCGTTCATTAACCACAGATACCCCAACTTTATTTACATAGTATTTTCGAGTTGACTCGGTATCATCCTCAGGGTTCAATGGCTGTTCTTCCTTTTCTTTTGATAAACCTTTTGGGTCGGTAGGCTTATTGTCATCAGGAGGCACCGGACTTTCATCTTGTTGAGGTTCATAAATTTGCACTGGGTCACCATCGAAATCGGGATCAGCGAAAAGATTTGTTGCTTTTCTAAAATCCATAATGGTAAAATATACCTTACCATCAGCTTCACGAATACGGGTACCACGACCTACGATTTGTTTAAATTCAGTCATTGAACCAATATTTGCCTCCAAAACAATCAATTTAACCATTTTGGTATCAATTCCAGTTGTTAACATTTTTGAAGTGGTTGCAATTACCGGAAAACGTTCCTCAACATCCGTAAAATTATCCAATTCACGTTTGCCAACTTCATCGTCACCAGTGATTTTAACCACATAATGTGGGTGCTTTGCAACCAAATCTGCATTCTCGTTAATTAATGCTTGACGCATACGGTTGGCATGATCTATATCGATACAAAAGACAATGGTTTTTGCAAACCGATCGGTTGCTTTTAAAAATTCAGTAATCTTTTGAGCAATTATCTGTGTTCGCTCATCAATTGCTAATGTGCGATCATAATCCTTTAAATTGTAGACACGATCTTCAATTTCATTTCCATATTTATCTCTAAGTCCTTTAGTCGGTCTCCATCCTTCATCTACATTTGTAGAAATTCTAACCACTTTATATGGAGCTAAGAAACCGTCTTCAATACCTTGTTTCAAAGTGTAGGAATAAACAGGTTTCCCGAAGTAGTCCATATTAGAAATGTCTTTTGTTTCCTTGGGAGTAGCTGTTAGACCTATTTGAGTTGCGGAGGAAAAATAATCGAGCACTTCTCTCCAAGCAGAGGCTTCATCTGCACTTCCTCTATGGCACTCATCAATAAC
>JACCED012466321.1_pt1 | contig 10267 bp, 16 predicted proteins | sample 7455021 | NCBI WGS metagenome assembly JACCED01 (sample SAMN15323456, study PRJNA562643) | freshwater metagenome | isolation source: river surface water | place: USA:Blue River Watershed | collected 2017-08-19 | reverse complement strand
GAATTCAAAAAAAAGTTAGAATTATATCCAACAAGTTCTTTTTTTACATTACTTATATTATCTTCGATTGACAAATATGAAAGTAATTCTTTTTCAGTATAAATATTTGTAAATATATTAAATTCCATAAAATTAAGTATAACTTTGTAATACTAGTTTACAATAAATTATAATATCAATTTTTTAGTATTGACTAAATATTAAATTTTGCATATAATAAAATAAAATTATTATTATGTAATAAAAAATAAGTTTTGATATCATATAATATATTTAAAAATTTCTAGGGTTTATCCCTGAATATTCTTTTTTCATCCTATTTCTATGTTCTGCGCTTATTCGTGCGGATATATCAGCATCATATGCTGCTTTATATTTTTCTTTATTAAAATTACACCCCGGAAATACTTTATTAGCAGTGCATCCAAATATTTGAGAACAAGAATTTTTATCTTTCAAAATTTCACATTTTTTTTTGGCATCTTCTTCTAAAGTTCCTCCTTCAAGTAAATCTTTAAGTTCTAAATATTTAGCTTTGTATTTAAGATATTTTATTTTATAATCAGCTTTATTAAAATTTTCCATATTATATATATTAAAAAATATAAAATTATTTTATACTTTTAATATATAAAATTATAAATGGATAAAATAAATTTTTTAAAATCATTTATAGAAACATTTAAAAATTATGAAATAAATCTTACTTCAAAAATAGATGATATAATTTCCCTTATTAAGGATAAATATAATAATTTAAAATTTTTAGTACCATTATTAAAAACTCTTAAAAAAAATCCTAGTATAATAATTTTTATGGTTTTATTTTTTAGTTTTATATTTCTATCAAATATAATAAATATATTTTTTTCATTAATATTATTTGATGCAATTATATTATCATTATTAATATTTCATAATTCTCTAATAAAAATAAATGCTAGAAAATTAGCTAGAAATGTATTATCATTATTTATTCTATACACAAACTTTTTAGGTAATATAATATCATTTTTACTTGTATTTTTAATGTTTAATAATTCTAATAAATTTTTAAAGTCTTTTATAATAAATTTTATAGGTAAAGTTCTTAATTTCATTTATTCAGTATTTCCTTTTATAAGAAATATTTATCCAACATTGATGGATATAAGTTCTGATGCAACAATTCAATGTTCTAATACAAGTCCAAGTAAATCATCTTTTACTAATACAGATACATCATCATTAACTGATACAAGTAAATCTTCTAGTCTTTTTAATTCAACTAGCTAGTAAATCTCTTTCTAAATCATCAATATTATCATTATCTATAATTTTAAGTATCTTTTTACTTTTTTTTTTTGTTTTTTCTATTTTCTCTGTTTTTTCTATTTTATTTTCTAAAATATTTTTTTTAATATCTAAATCTTGCTTATCAATTTCAATTTTATCATTATTTGATTGTGATTTAATTAAATTTTGTCTTTCATAATACATTAATTTTTTTTTTAAAAAATCAATTTCAGTGTCTTTTTCTTTTATAATTTGTTGCGTGCTTTCCCAAATCATTTTAGATGATTTCAAATTATTTTTTTCTTCTAAATTTTTTATAATATTTTCTAATTCTTTATTACGTTCTAATAGCATATTATAATTAGTTTTATTACTCGATAAATTATTTTTAAATAACTCTAATTCTTTAGACATTTTAGAATTGTCATCATAAATTTTTTGTATTTCAGCAAAAAATATATTTAAATTATCCATTAATAAAATATAATTATTAATATAAATCATTTTTTATATGAAATTAATTAATTAATTTTATTAAATATATAGAGCATAAATTATAAATAAATTATATATATTTTTTAATATTTTTATATCCAATATATAATATTTTTATATTATAGATATAAATGACAAATCAAAATTATCAATGTGTAAATACTATAGGTTTTATCTTTGACACGGCTAAAGTTAAAATAAAACAAAGGAAAAAAAAAGTACCTAAATCATCTAATTCATCCTCATTAACTACAACTTACTCAACTTATAAATCTAAAAGTGATAGTTCATCAAGTAATTCTTTTTATAGTTCTAATTCTATATATAGTTCCAATTCTAGTATAATAAGTTCTTTAACTAAACCATCTTCCTTAACTAAACCATCTAACATAAATGATTCTTCATATAGTTCAATAACAAATTCTTCATATAGTTCCCTAATGAATTCTTCATATAGTTTATCAGATAATTCATCATCTATATGTTTAAAACCACCTAAATTACCATGTTTAGCAACACCATTATTTACAAATAAATCAAGTACTGTATCAGACGATTGTTGTAAAGATACTACATATAGTAAATCATTATGTACAAGTGATTCTAGTTCAACTAATTGTTTAAGTTCAGAATGTAGTTCATCCTTTTTTAAAAATAATGATTTATTAACAAATAAATCTTGTAAAATACCCCAAAGATGTGATCAAAATAATTATTGTATAAAACCAATATGTTATGAACCATCATTATGCGAAGATGCAAAAAAATTAGAAAAAACTAAGGCAAAATGTGGACATAAAGAAAAAAAAAAATTTAAAACTGATATATTTAATAAAATAAATAAATATTGTCTTATTAAAGTTAATAAACAGAATTTTGTATCATCAACTTTATCAGTATGTACTGATAATAAAAATGATTGTTGGATAAAATTTACAGAAAATATTTATGAATTATTAGGGGGTTCATTTTTAATTACATTAACAAAATGTAATACTTTTAGATCACTCTATTGTCAATTAATTAAAATAAATTATTGTTCATGTTGTGAAGAACTTAAATTATTTTTTAGATATAACATTTTACCACCAAAAAATATTCCACAAGAAGATTGTTTAAATAATATAAATAATGTAGATTTATATTACAAATTAGAAGACAGTATTTATAACAATCTTAGATTTTATTACGATCATGAATATAATTTTAATCCAAGATATTTTTTAAATTTATAAAATTTTATTTATTAGTTTCAATACTATAATTTATTATTAAACTATTTCTACCATATTTTTTTATTATATTATTAACATTTATTTTATTACGATCTCTATAATAAGACCATAATAATCTATTTTTTTTATTTTTATTAAAGTTTATTAAATAAACTAAACTTATAAATTTATTTGTTTCATTATCAATAGAATATTCTATAAAAATTTCATTTTTAATATTTTCTATTTTCATAACTGCGTTTATTAATAATAATATAGACATATTTTTTTAATATAAATTAATTTTAAAATACCACCACAATTTTTTTTTATTATATATAAAATATATATAATATGGTATGTAAATTAGCTGGAAGTTTATCTGGAAGTTTTTCTGGAAGTGGAAAAGTTACTCAAGTTGACAAGTATGGAAATGTTACTTGTGAAACTGTTTGCGTTGTTCTAAAAGTAGTTAAAACCTGCGCTAAAAATAGTGTTTATTTAGTAGATGTTACTGTTGGTGATAAGAAAAATGCAGCTTTAGTTGTTAGACAACACAGTGATGATGAAAATAATTGGTATGGTGTTGGTCAAGGTGTTACTCAATTTTTAAGATTTAAAGTAGAAAAAGTTGGTGATGTTGAAACTGTAGTAAATGTTGAATACAATTTTTCTTCTTATGTAGATGGAAATAGTGAAGCTTGGAGAGCTGGTGAATTTGTTTTAACTCCTTGCAAATGCACCAAAAAAAATACATGTGATTGCGAATGTTAAATTCTTATAAAATATAATAACTTTTTATAAAATTATTATAAATAAAAATTAATTAGATAATGGATCATAAATTTTATTAATATCATTATTTTGTACATGAATATTATTATTTTTAATATTTATATTATTAGTATTTATATTATTAGCATTTATATTATTAGCATTTATATTATTTTGTAAATTTAAGGGATCATAAATTGTTTCATCATTATTATATTTTTGAATATTACTAAAATGATTATTAGACGTTGTTTGAAGTATATTTTTATTATTGTTATTTTCATATAATTGCATTTTTTTTTCTAATATATTAACTCTATCATTTAATTGTAAAATTTTATTTATTAAATATATATGATCTATACTATCACTCATATTATATTATAGTAATATATTATATTTTTAATTATTTATAATTATATAATAATATATAATGATAAATTTATTTAATTATCAACAAATTTGTGTTGATTTTATAAAAAATAATAGAGCAATTATTCTTTATCATTCAATGGGTAGCGGAAAAACTATAACATCTCTAGCTATGGCAACACAATTTGATAATTCAATTATAATTATAACTACAAAAGCATCTAAAAAAAATTTTATTGATGATATAAAAAAAATGAATATTAGTTCACATAAAATTACACTTATTACTTATAAAAAGGTTATATTAAAAATAAAAGATAAATTAATAGACTTTAAAAATAAAATTATTATAATCGATGAAGCTCATAGATTACGTTCTAGAACAAAATTATTAAATATTATAATTACAGAATGTTTTGAAGCATATAAATTAATTTTATTAACTGGAACAATATTTTATAATGATATAACAGATTTAAGTGTTTTAGTAAATATGGTAAAATTTGAGGATTTATTACCAGAAACATCAAAAGAATTTAAATTCTTTTATTATGATAGTATTTATGAAACTCCTACAAATATAGAACTATTGATGGAAAAACTTAAAAATTGTATTTCTTATTATAAAAAACCATTAGATGATAATTATCCTAAATATGAAACTAAAATTATTAAAGTAGATATGGATAATATACAAATTAGTGAATATAGATTTTTTGTTAAAAAAATTTTAGCTTTAGATACTTTACATATTGATTATAATATAATTGATCAAAGAAAAACAAATTTTTTTTTAAATGTAACACGACAATTATCAAATACTGTTAATAATTCAGAAAAAAGTCCAAAAATTCAAAGTATTTATAAATACATAAAAGAAGGACCACGTCCTGTAATTGTTTATTCTAATTTTTTAGAAAATGGTGTATTACCTTTATCTTTATTATTAAATAATAATAAAATATCCTATGGTATTTATCATGGTGGGCAAACTGATGAAAAAAGAGATAATTTGATTGACCAATATAATTCTGGGAAAATAGATGTTTTATTAATTACAACTGCAGGTTCAGAAAGTTTAGATCTTAAAAATACTCGACAGATACATATTATGGAAATGCATTGGAATATGTCTAAAATTGATCAAATTATTGGAAGGGCTATAAGATATAAATCACATAATAGCTTGCCAGTTGATCAACGTAATGTTATAATATATAAATGGTTATCAGTTTTTGGTTATAAAATACCTTACGAAACTGCCGATGAATATATTTATAAAAAAGCTTTGATTAAAGAAAAAATGTTTGATCAATTTAATCAAATTATTAAATTAGTTACAATATAAATTTATATTTTAAATATTTTAGACCATAAAAATGATGAAGTATCTTTATTTTTCTTTTCAATATTTTTATTATTATTTTTATTATTTTTATTATTATTTTTATTATTATTTTTTTTTAAATCAGATAATGAATTATTAAATACAATACTTGTAGGTAAATGTTTGTTTGAATTTACAGATAATACAGGCATTTGATCATTATTACCAAAACCACTTTTAATATTAATTAAAAGATTTTCAATAGTACAATTATAATTATATTTTTCTAATGTATTTCTTAACCAATAACTAAGTAATCCACCAGGTGTACCATCTGGTTCTTTAGCTTCAAAACTAACTTTAGAATCTAAACATCCAGATAATACAAATATATTTGGATTATTTTTAATTGAAGATCTTTTACTTAAAAATTGTTTAATAATCTTATTTTTATTATTTAATGTAAATGAAAAGGGTAAATCACTACAGGTTGCACTATTACAACTGTCAAAAACCATTATAATTTTTTTAACCGGCTTTAATTTTGATAAAAAATTTACATATATATAGTCATCTACTATAAATCCAAATTTATCAAAATCTAATGGTACTATACATTCATCCATATTATCTGGTTCATCTCTGTTCATATCTCTTATATTTGTTCCATGACCTGAATAATAAATAGTAATCTCATCAACTAAATTTAAATTTGTAGTTTGGTTATAAATCCATTCCATATATTTAATAATATTTTGATTTGTAGGAAATTCATAATCTTTAAGATCTAATAACATTTTAATATCTTCATTTTGGTAGCCAAAATTATTTATTAAAATTGTTCTATATTTTAGAACATCATTATGACATCCAAATAAATTATATGGTGTCCCTACATAATTTATTCCTATTAATAATGCAATTTTTTTCCCCATTAATATTATTATCTAAAATATTTTTTTATATTTTTCACCCCCTATAATATGTAATAATTTTTATCAGATAAATAATATAAAATATGACAATATCTAAATTTACAATTTCTTGAGGAACTTAACTAATTATCATATGACACTAATAATTATGTATAATCTAAATTTATTTTTGGGTATTAGTTACTTTATTATAGTTCATTTAATCATAATTTATTTTCATTATTTATTTTTTCATATATCACTGATAGTAGCAGTTTCCAGCTACTTGCCTCTTCTTGTGATTGGGTACTGTGACGCATCTCTGTCCGGCGGGGCATGACTTGGGCTGGCACGTGAAGCCTTGGACCTCGAAACAGGTTGGGCATGGTTTGCAACTCGACTGAAATAGGTTCAGGCAAGCGTTGCCGGATCCTTGAACGGAAGCGACAGAGGTGGTTCCTGCGGGGCAAAAATTGCAATTTGGCTTGTTTCCAAACATTCCGTTTGGGCAACAGTTATGGGCAAAATATCCTCCATGGTTGCTATTAAAGTATTCTTGTTTATCAATATTATCATTTACTCTATTTTCCAAAATTTTACCTTTGCTGTTATATGAAATAATTATAAAAACAATCAATACTAATAAAAGTCCTAAAAGAAGTTTTTTATCCATTACTATTATATATAATATATTTAATATTAAAAATCATTATCATGAAAACAATATAAATAAAATAATTTATATTTTATTATTCTATAGTAAGATTACAAGTTTAATTAAGATCATCTTGAAAAGTAAAATACAATTTATTCATACATAACTAATTATAATTTCTAATACTATGACTTTCCATTGATTTATCAAGCGCACATTCCAGCTTTTATTCCCTTCTTGATGTTGTCTTTTGATTGGCAAGTCTTTCCAGGGTATGCGCAAACCTTGGGACGGCACACTCCACCTATGAGCTCTGAGCATACAGGGCAAGTATCCAATCTAACATATTGTTGTGTCCCACCATTGCTGTGACCACTAAAATCTTCTTTTTTATCAATATTATCATTTACTCGATTTTCCACAAATTTGCATTCTTGATTAAAAGAAATAATTATAAAAATAATCAATACTAATAAAAGTCCTAAAAGTAGTATTTTATTCATTACTCTATATATAATATAGTCAATATAAATAAATAATTCATTTTTTTATTATATAGTAAGATTATAAGTTTGATAAAGTAAAAAAAGATTATTTATAGTAGTTAAACAACTATTTTATTCGATTATAACATGTTCATAATTAAATGATATTTATTTGATAATATTAATTATAAAATATTGCTAATATCCTATTCTTTTTTCTAAAATATATAATAGTATTGTTCAGAAATTTGTAAGGGGTTTCTTAAAATTGGTTATTGATAATACATATCTTAATATCATACTATATTTTATAATAGTTACATATTCCACGTTTCATCGAGGTTCTATATATAATAACATTCTCCAGCTTTATAACCTTTTTTAGGATCAGTTTTTGAGACACATGACTTACCACTTCCGCAAAACTTTCGTTGACAAGTTTTATTGTTTGTATTAAGAACCCAACAGGCATTATGGATTTCAGAACAATTTCTGCAATTTGATAGCTCAGTATTGCTACAACCATTAGATCCGTAAGGATTTGATGTAGTTCCATCGGGACATGATTTGCAACCTGATGATTTGTCTCCATACGTTCCAACATCACAGCAAAGTTGTGCAGACTTTCCACTATCAGAAGCAAAATTTTCTTGATATTTTAATTCATCTTTTACTCTTTTTTCAACTAATTTACAATCTTGATTAAAAGAAATAAATATGAATACTAATAAAAGTCCTATAAGTAGTAATAGTATTTTATCCATTATTATATGATAAATATATTAAATATTTTTAACATTTTAAAATTAATTATATATATATATATATAATATGACAACACCAGATTTTACTATTTCTACAAGAGAAGAAACAAATGATATTTATTTTAATGGAAAAATAAGTAATAAATCTATGCCAGCATTAATAAAAGAACTAACCAATATGGAACAAAAAATTAATAAAAAAATTAAAAAAATTAAAAAAAAAGTTGCTGATATAGAAAAGAGTGATGAAGATAATGATTTTTGTGATATAAAAGTTACAGCGCATCCTATTAAATTACATATTACTACATATGGTGGAACTGTTTATGATGTATTTACTGCGATTGATACAATTAAAAATATGAAAGTTGATGTTCATACTATCTGTAAAGGAATAGTTGCATCTGCTGGCACATTATTAAGTTTAGCAGGAAAAAAAAGATATATAACTGAAAATTCTTATATGCTTATACATGAAGTACGTTCTGGTATGTGGGGTAAATTTTCAGATATTAAAGAAGAATTTGAAAATGTAAATGAATTAATGGAACATCTTAAAAAATATTATGTAAAAAATACTAAAATTACTGAAGAAGAATTAGTAGAACAATTAAGAAAAGATACTATGTGGAATGCACAAAAATGTTTAGAAAAAGGTTTAGTTGATGAAATTTTATAAAAGATTGAAAAATTGTATTATATGAAGCCAATATAATTTTGTAAATTATTCAATATGGATACTGTATCTAATAATAATACTATAAAGAACAAGAATTGCACTCAATGCAAAAGCAAAGTTGGTAATGATGAAATATTAGTTAGTGTTTGGAGAAATGGAATGACTTCAGTACTAAACTGTACCAACTGTCAAAATGTAAAAGCTGCTAAAACATAAATTTATTTTTTTTATAATTATTAAAAATTAATTAGTTTTCATATTTTATATAAATTTTATATTAATAAAAAATTGAAAAAAATAATAGTAATCGACTTATTATTAAATATAAATTATTATCTAAGATGAGTATTCTTCCTTCAACACAAGTAGATTGGGTCAGACTTTATAAGGATGAACACAGCCGCTTTATGGTTAAAGATGCATATGAAGCAACCGAAAAAGCTGAAGTATGGGATTATTTAAAAAGATTTGAACCAAATCAAGGTTTCATGTTTAGTGATGATCCCATAGTAAATAAAATTAATGCAAATATGAAATATGATGGTCATAGTGGAGGATCTTATGGATGGACAATGAGACAAATTCAATATATTGCACGAAATGGTATAAAATATGATTAATTTTGTATAAAAATATTTTTTTATTTATATAATTATATGAATAATTTAATTAATGATGATTTTTTTAAGAAAAAATATTTTAAATATAAACAAAAATATTTAAATTTTAAGGAAAGTATAATCGGTGGATATCCAGAAGATGATGATGAAGGTTTCATAACAGTTAAAAAAAAGGTTAGAAAAGAAAAAAAAGTAAAAGAAGAAGAAAGATTAATTAAAATTGATGATATTAAATGTAATGTTGATTTTATAAATTTACTAAATAAATATAAACCATTATCTGTTATTGTTTATGGTTCTACAGCTAAAGGAACAAATAAACCTACAAGTGATATAGATTTTATGATAATTTGGAAAAAAATTATAAATGTTCCTTCTGTAGAAGAATTAGAAGAGATTAAACAAAATATAATAAGTATTTTTAAAAAACCAATTGATTTTGTATCAATGGTATTAACAACTGAAGAAGTTGATGAAACAAATAAAAATTATCATTATATGCATAACGTTTATAATGAAGGTATTGTTGTTTATGGTGATATTTTAAAGAGTAATATTTTATTCTCAAGAAAAGTTAAAAGAACATAATTGTATTAATATATTATTTTAATCTCATCGTTAAAATATTTTTTAAATAATTCAGTATAATAATCTTTTAATTCTGAATTCCATTCAATAATGTCATTGCTTTTT
>JACCED010943765.1_pt1 | contig 10269 bp, 11 predicted proteins | sample 7455021 | NCBI WGS metagenome assembly JACCED01 (sample SAMN15323456, study PRJNA562643) | freshwater metagenome | isolation source: river surface water | place: USA:Blue River Watershed | collected 2017-08-19 | reverse complement strand
GCGGCCACATCGGTGCCGCTGACGTCGCCAAGTCTGCCCCGGATGGCTACACCCTGATGATGGGAACCACCGCCGCCATTAGCGCGAAAAATGTCGATACGCTAGCCCCGGTTGCGCTGGTGTCTGCATCTCCCTATCTGCTCACCATTCACCCGAGCATTCCTGCCAAATCCGTCGCCGAACTTATCAGCTACGGCAAGGCAAATCCTGGTGCGCTGAAATTTGGCTCTTCAGGTCCTGGCTCTGCCTCCCACCTTTCAGGCGAACTCTTCAAAGCAATGTCAGGGGTTGATATGCTGCATGTGCCTTACAAAGGCACCGGCCAGGCCCTCACCGATCTGATTGCGGGCACGATTAATGTCATGTTCGCTCCAGCACAGACCGTTGTTCCCAACATTCAGTCCAATCGTCTAAAGGGTCTTGCGGTCACTAGCGCAAGACGATCCGCATCGCTGCCCGAGTACCCAACAATTGCCGAAAATGGTCTGCCTGGGTATGAGTCAGTGGGCTGGTTCGGTGTCTTTGCCCCTGCAAAAACACCCGCAGCCCTGATTAACAAGATCAACGCAGATATCAATAAGACCTTAGGCCAAGATAAGATTCGCAAGGACATGCTGGCCCGTGGTAGCGATCCAGGACCCGTTGGTTCGGCAGATGATTTCGCCAAATACATGCGTGCGGATATGGCCAAGTGGGCAAAACTGATCAAAGAAAAAGGACTTGAAGTCCAGTAAATGACTGCAGCCCTGACACGGCGTGCATTGCTCAAAGCCCTGGTAGCGTCATCCTTGACGCTACCAGGTGCGGGTCAGACTCGACCCGTCATCGATAAAAATCCCTTTGCTCTGGGTGTGGCAAGCGGCTCACCCGAACCCAATTCGGTCGTGCTCTGGACGCGTCTCTACGGACCGGCATTTGCGGCTGATCACCATCGAACTGACGCAGCTGCTATTGCACACGTTGTGGACTGGGAAGTGGCGCTCGATGCACAGTTCTCGAAACTGGTTCGCACAGGGTCTGCAGTTGCCTCATCAGCACTGGGCTATTCCGTGCATGCAGAGCCCACAGGGCTCGCGCCCGACCAATGGTATTTCTATCGATTTCGCATCGGCAGTTATCTGAGTCCGGTGGGCAGAACCCGGACGCTCCCCGCATCGTCAGCCATGCCGGAGCGGCTACGAATTGCTTACTGTTCTTGCCAGAACTACGAGCATGGCTATTTCAGCGCTTACCAACAGATGCTGAAAGATGCGCCCGATCTGGTGTTGTTTCTTGGGGACTACATTTATGAATACGCAGGGGGGCGGGTAAAGCAGCCCGTCCGGCCCCTTGCCCAAGGCTGGGTGTTGTCCTTGGAAGACTACCGCGAACGCTATGCAATCTATCGACAAGATCCGGATCTCCAAGCGATGCATGCGGCCTGTCCGTGGATCGTGACCTGGGACGATCACGAGGTACAAAATGATTACGCTGGTCTTCAGGCCGGCAGCCAAGGCCCCGCGCACCCAGACTTCGCGTCTCGTCGTGCTGCGGCCTATCAGGCGTACTACGAACATATGCCGATTCGACAGTCGACGTTGCTGCGTGGGCTTGATGGCCTACGACAAGGGGCGGCACTTCGCCTCTATCAGCGGCTTGACTATGGTCGGTTGGTGTCGCTCACCGTTTTGGATTCCCGTCAGTATCGCTCTCCGCAGGCCTGCAACCCCAAGGACCGGACAGGGGGCGCCTCGATAGAGGCCGCTACCTGCGATGCGCTACTCGACCCTTCGCGGACGCTCCTGGGTGAGGAACAACATCAATGGCTAGAGACCCAACTGACCGCGGCCAAACAGGCGCGATGGACCGTGATTGGCCAACAGACGATTTTCAGTCCATGGCTAATCCCACAGAAGGGGCGTCTTCTGCAACGGAATGACGGATGGGATGGCTACCCCATGGACCGCCAACGGATTCTTAAAACCGTCAGCCGGACAGCCCAGCCGAACCTAGTGCTTTTGGGAGGGGACATCCATGAGCACTGGATAGGACATATCAAGGAAGATTTTAGTAACCCCAAAAGCCAGACTCTAGGCGTAGAGTTTTGCGGCACCTCTATCGCCAGCCGTACTAACGGTGAGGCGTCGCTTGCCGCCAAGCTTGCGGCGAATCCGCACTTTGTTTTTGCTGACGCGAGCCACCGGGGATACGGACTCGCCGAGTTCACTCCGGGGCAGCTGAAAGTCGTGCTCAAGGCGGTTCGAGACCCTCGCCAGCCAGACAGCGAGACCTTCGTTTTGGCCTCATTTAGAGTCGCTGCTGGATCTCGATTGATCGAACGCCTGACGCCATAACCGCCACCGCCACGAACGGGTAGTACACTTCGAGGCAAATTTCTTGAAAGGCTGCCGTGAAGTCGCTCCTCGCATTCGTTATTGGGTTCTCCGTGATGATCGGAGCCACCGAAGGTCACGCCTCGGAAGGGGCAGCCCGATCATCAGAAGAAAATCGTTATAGCAGCGCGCTTGCGCGATATTTCTCAGCGCATGAATCGGATGAGTGGTACCTGGGGCTGTCTCCGGTGACACACCATTACAACCCAAGTAGCGAACACTCCCCGGTCTGGCTTGTTGGCGTCCAGCGAATTCGAAAGTCCCGCGATATTGCTGGGATTGCCTATTTCTCAAATTCATTTCAGCAGCCCAGTGTGTTTATCTATCCCTGGGGGAAGATCTATCGAAATTTTTTAGGGCAGCAGAAAGTTTTTGCACAGTGGGGTGCTGGTCTGTTATACGGTTATCGAGATCCGTATGAAGACAAAGTACCGTTTAACCACAACGGCTACTCACCGGGATACATCATTTCGTTTGGCTACGAGTTTGATAACCGAATCCAGACTAAACTGAATCTGCTTGGCACCGCAGGAATCATGTTCCAAGTTTCTCTTCCACTGAAGTAAGCGGGTCTTGTTCTACTCTCATCTGGTTCCTGAACAGGGAGTCGACCATGCAATTCAGAAAGCTTAATGTCTCAATCAGCCGAGCGAGTCTGACCGGACTCTTGGTGCTGCTCACCGGATGTGCAATCGGCCAGTATGCGCCTTCTCAAGAGATCCTTGGCATGTCCAAAGAACAGCTCGGTGAGCGTATGGGAAAATCCACCGGAGAATGGGCCACGCCTCAAGGCACTATCCTGGAATATGCCCGTGGGCCTTACGGTAAACACACCTTCTTCATCGCCTTAGATGCACAACAAAAGGTGGCGCGATCGTCACAGGTGTTGACCTTAGAAAACTTTGAAAAAATCATGCCGGGCATGCCCGCGGAAGAAGTTCGACGACTGATCGGTCGATCATTCGAGATCACCTCGCTTGCCAGAGATCGCGGCGAAGTCTGGTCGTATCGTTTTGAGTCAGTTTTCTGTGAATGGTTTCAGATTGAATTCTCAAAAGAAAGAATCGTTCGATCAAAAGGCATGGGTATTCCACCAGAATGCTCCTTTGACGATGCACGCGACTAATTGATAAAAGGACTGTAATGCGACAACTGATTTCTAGTGGTTCTCCGTTTGAAAAAACGATGGGGTATTCCCGGGCCGTAGTCCAGGGTAATTTTTGTTTTGTCTCTGGAACAACCGGCTATGACTACAGCAAAATGGTTATGCCCGATGCCGTTGCAGAGCAGGCTGAAAACGCCCTCAAGACAATTCAAGGAGCGCTTGCTCAGGCAGGATTTGAGATGAAAGATGTGGTTCGCGTGAATTACTACATCTCTGATCCCGCCTTTAGTGACGCGATCCTCCCGGTACTTGGTCGCTGGTTCTCAGAGGTTCGACCTGCAGCAACGTTGCTCGTTGTTCAGCTGATGAAGCCTGAAATGAAAATCGAGATTGACGTTACGGCAATGAAGGCCTAAGTCAGCTTTCGCTTCATCACGACCATCTGGAAAAACCCCCCAAAACTGGACTGATTCTGCTCAACCACGAGGTCTGGCTGCTTCGGCAGCCACGCCATCAACCCCTGGTCAAACAGATCTCCCGCGAAAGGCTCGAGTCGCTTTAACACGGGCTTCCAGAAATAGCGCATCGGATTCCACCAACGTGGCATCGAGTAGTCGAGTACGATCAGTCGTCCTCCGGGTTTGAGCACCCGAACAGCTTCAGCCAGAGTTTTACGACGAACGTCGGCAGGCTGCTCATGCAGCAGAAAAAATGACAGCACCTGATCGAAACTGTTATCTGAAAATTCCAGACTCGCAGAGTTCATGCAATGCAGGTTCACCTGGGGGTTGGGTCCAAGCTTTGCAGCAAGATTTCCAAGTTGAACCGGCAGAATATCCACGACATCTAGCCGTGCCGTTGAGTCCATTTTCTCCACCATCAACGGCGTGATATCACCGTAGGCGCAGGCAATCTGAAGGGTCTTGCCTGTAAGAGACTGACCGAATTGCTCAAGTACTGAGGATCTCAGGCGGTTGTAGTTACCCCAGAGAATGAGATTCACCATCCATTGACGCTCAAAAAACCGTAGCGCTTTGGGATGGATGTAGGCCCACCAATAGTTCACTCGGAGATACTCCGGAACGGGTATCGCGGACGATGCGCTCGACGGCCGGTGTTCTGGATTCGGCTTGTTATGTGTAGTCATGAGATGAGATTGAGGGGGTATGAGGTTCAAAGATAGATGATTTTTTCAAGCAAAGGGTCGTAAAATCTCAATAAAACATCAAAACCAAAGCGCTTTTAAAGCGTTGGTATCGAGACAAGCGTTAAAAAGCGAGACGGGCGTCAAAAAAGGGGAGGTCGTATGTCTTCTGCAGTCCAAAGTCCGCAGCCATTGCCGATTTCCGCTGCATTTTCGTTTCTCGCCGCCGGTTGGAAGGATCTCGCCGCGACCGGTTATCGGGGTGTTGTCTACGGCGTGATTTTTGTGATCATGGGTTACGCCATCCGCCTGGTCTACGACAATCTCTGGCAGATGACGATGGGACTTTCCGCGGGATTCTTTCTACTTGGACCTTTCTTGTGTTGCGGTATCTATGACTTGTCTCGCCAGCATGACCGAGGCTACAAACCGAATGTCTCCGCAAGCACGATGAGCTGGTCACGTAACTGGAAATCGATCGCGTTTTTTGCAGCGATTCTGACGTTTTTTATGATCGTCTGGGCACGCGTGTCCGTCGTCTTATTCGCGCTGTTTGGTGCCCACAACTATCCAGATCTACGCCAGATGATCGAAAAGATTGTCTCGTTCGAGAACCTTGAATTTCTGATCGTCTGGTCTGGCGTGGGCTTTGTCTTTGCTAGCCTTGTCTTTGCCATCTCGGTGATCTCCATGCCCATGCTGCTCGATCGCGGCACAGACACAATGGAATCGATCTTCGCCAGCGCAAAAGCTCTGTGGAGCAACCCTGGCGCAATGCTCGTCTGGGCACTTTCTATTGCAGTGATTATCGGGGTAAGTCTTGTGATATTCCTGCCGCTACTGGCCATCACTGCGCCCTTAATCGGCCATGCCACCTGGCATGCATACAAGCGACTAGCGCCGCGCTAAATGATCGATGCGCTTTTCAAGTCGGTCGATAGCGTCACGAAAAGTTCGAATCGCCTGATGATGGGCGTCCGCCTGGGCGCGGGTCACGACCAGGTCCGACTCATGAATCGCATAGTCAGCGACCTGTTTTGCAATGAGCCCTGCGGGAGAGTTCTTCAGGAAACGATCCCAGGGTGAGACGCGTTCCTTGATCAGGCTAGTCAAAGGGCCGAGTCGTTCCGCCACCATGGCATCACCCTCAATGCGTATCGGCTTCTGAAGGTCTGTCGTGATAACAATCGTGACATCCGGTTCGGTCACTGCCTGAGCGTTTGACGTTTCGGTCGCCCTATCTGAACGAGACGACCGAAACCCCACTTCTTTTAGCAGACCGTCCCGCTCAACCGACCAGTCCACACTTCCACCAACTGGGAAAACGATTCGAAGTCGTTTTCCGGACAACCCTTTCAGAGCGCGGTGAAACGGTTCATCTCGTTCGATGGACCAGTTGATCACCGCGATAAGGTTGTTGGCCATCTGGTCCGCTTAGCCGTTCACCTGCGTGATACCCGCAAGCTGCCAGCCCGTATCGCCAGACTTCACGCGATGCAGGGTCCAGATCTCATCAAAGTCAACAGCAGGTGCATCCGCAGCCTCTCGGATCAGGCCGGAGAAGCGAACCTGAACTTCGTCTACGGGCTTGCCGAAATCATCGGTGGCTTCTGTCATGCCAAGCCACTCAGCATCAAGATTGACCACCTGTGTCTGGTTGTCCGCACCACGACGTCCCGCAATCTGGTGCGAGAGTTCGCGCGTCATCTCAGGCGTGCAGAAATCAGCCAACGCATGGATATCGCCTTTGTCCCAGATCGCCTGAAGGCGCGTGAACTGCTCGCGAGCGACCTTCATGAAGGCATCAATCTCTGTCTGCGAGATCGTTGATGCTGCCGGCGCTGCCATGGGCGCAGCGGTCGAAGCGGCCGACTGCTCGGGCCATGCCACCTGACCAGGACGCGCTTCGGCGCCAAGATCGGTGTTGCCGTAGCCGCTCTTCGCCATTGCGGGCTGACCGTAGCCACCCGCAGCCTGACGGCGAGCCGAGAGCATGCGGAAAACAATGAAGACCGCCATGACTGCGAGCACGATCAGCAGCAGGCTCATCAGCTCTTCACCAAGCCCAAGGTAGGAGGCCAGCGCTGCGAGCCCAAGGCCCGCAGCGATACCCGCCAAGGGGCCCATCCAGCTTTTACGTGCGGCTTGTCCTGCTGCTGCAGTTGCAGGCTGTGCTGCGCTCGGCTGCGGTGCAGTCTGCCCCTGAGGTGCGGACTGAGGCTGCGCAGGTTTCGCCGGCACATTTTGAGGGGTCGCCCGACTTGGCGCCATCCGACCGACATTGGAGCCACCCCCAAGGCGTTTCGCCTCCGCTTCAAGAATCGGGGCAGCAAATACGAATCCACTGATAAGCACGGCAAGCCACTTCGAATGTTTCACTATCTGTCTCCTGAGTTAGAGCTTTACGGCCTGATGCAAGGCCACTACACCAGCCGTCATCGTACTAAAACGAACCACATCGAAACCAGATTCACGCATTATTTGTGCGAGTTCTTCCGGCCCCGGATGCATGCGGATTGATTCGGCCAGGTAACGGTAGCTGGCCTCATCGTCCGCAATCTTTTTTCCAAGCCACGGCAGCGCCTTAAAGGAGTAAACATCGTAGACTTTCTCCAAGGGGGCTGCCACTTTGGAGAACTCTAAGACCATACATTTGCCACCAGGTTTCAGCACCCGGTGCATTTCCTTCAAGGCAGCCGGCTTATTGGTCATGTTCCGTAGCCCAAAAGCCACCGTCACCAGGTCAAAGTACCGATCGGGAAAGGGTAGGTGCTCTGCGTCCGCCACAACAGCCGGGGTAGGAAAGCCTTCATCAATCAGCCTGTTTCTACCCCGCAGCAGCATCTGTCCGTTGATATCCGACATGACTACCCGACCTTGGGGGCCTACCTTACGGGCAAACGCCAACGCCAGATCCCCTGTACCGCTGGCCACATCCAGGACCCGCTGACCAGGCCGAACATTCGCGTGGGCAATGGTGGTGGCCTTCCAGAGTCGGTGCATGCCCGCCGACATGACGTCATTCATCAGGTCATAGCGCGCTGCAACCGAGTCAAAAACCCGGGCGACCCGCTTGGCCTTCTCGCCAGTCGGAACTTCTTCAAAACCAAAATGGGTGGTGTCAGGAGTGTTCTGTGTCATGTCTGCATTCTAATCTTCGGGGCGCAGCAGCCAAGCTCAGGAAGGGTCTCGAGATGCGCCAGCGGCAGCCAGCCGATCCAGATAGTTCTGCCAGAGCTCGTCCTGGTTAGCGCCAAGCCAGGCCAGGTATTCCCAGGTGAATAAACCCGAATCATGGCCGTCGCTGAAGGTCGGTTTAACCGCATAGTGGCCGACAGGCTCAAGCGCCTGAATCTGCACGTCCCGCTTCCCCACTTGCAAGACCTCTTGGCCGGGGCCGTGCCCCTGGACCTCTGCCGACGGGGAGTAGACCCGCAACAGTTCGAACGGCAGGCGATAAACCGTGCCGTCCTCGTAGCCGATTTCCAACAGACGCGAGGACTGGTGAACAGTCAGCTCAGTTGGTGGCGTGGCGTTAGCGGTCAATCTGGTCATGGCGGATGTCACCTAGTTGTCATATTGCAGTTCTACAGTCCAAGTCTAGCCTGTCTAATTTGGTTAGCATGGCAGACATTACAGGCCTTAGGCCTTTGGAAGATGCAGAGCACCATTCTTGTTATTGAAGACGAGCCCGCTATTGCGGAGCTGCTGTCCGTCAACCTTGGGTTTTCGGGTCACAAGGTGCTGGTCGCTCCGGATGCCGAGTCTGCACAGGGAATTATTCAGTCCCAGCTTCCGGACCTGATCCTGTTGGACTGGATGCTGCCCGGCATGTCCGGGGTACGGCTCGCTAAAAAACTGCGCTCTGATGACCGAACCAGGGACGTCCCCATCATCATGCTTACAGCGCGGACCGACGAGGCCGATAAGGTAGAGGGGCTTGAGGTCGGTGCGGACGACTACATCACCAAACCCTTCTCCCCGAAGGAACTGATGGCCCGGATCAAGGCGGTGCTGCGCAGGCGCGCACCGCAGTTGACCAACGAGACCGTCGAGATCCGGGGGCTCAAACTCGACCCGGTCACTCACCGAATCTGGGGCAACGGTCAGCTTCTCGAACTTGGCCCAACCGAATTTCGCCTGCTTCACTTCTTCATGACTCACGCCGAACGTGTCCACAGCCGAGCCCAGCTGCTCGACCAGGTCTGGGGGGATCACGTCTTTGTCGAGGAGCGTACCGTCGATGTCCATATTCGACGACTGCGCAAGGGCCTTGAGCCCACCGGCCACGATGCCCTGATCGAAACTGTCCGAGGGGCGGGTTACCGGCTAAGCGCGACCGAACCTCGCTAGCACCCGCCGCCCGGCCGGGGAGGCGATAATCCGGCCATGATTGGATTCTGGTTTCGTACATTCCTGGCCATGCTGGGCATCGCTGCGGTCGCTTTTCTATTTGCAGCGATTGGCGGTGCAAGCGCTGGCTGGACAGTAGCTGTCCTGATTCTTGGTTGGTGGCTGATCTATCACCTGTTCTATCTGCAGCGCATGATGCAGTGGATGGAGGACTTTCGTTTAGAGAAGGTTCCTCACGGCTCAGGGATATGGGATCTGTTGTTCTCAAAGGTCTATCGGGTCGCGCGTACCCGCGAACAACAGCGGCAGGAGCTTGCAGAGGCGCTCAAGGATTTTCGTAACGCAACGGAAGCGATGCCGGACGGTGTCGTCACTCTTGATGAAGAGAATCATGTGATCTATGCCAACGAGCAGGCAGAAGAGCAGCTCGGAATCAGTAGCGTAAAAGACGCCGGCCGTAACCTCATTAATATCGTTCGGCACCCAGACTTTGTGGCTTACATCAACGGCGTAACCTGGGAAAAGCCGATCATCCTTCGCGGGGTTCGGGACTCCGACCGCGTACTTCAAATTCAGCTGATCCCCTATGGCACGCGTCAGCGTCTGCTGATGACTCGAGACATTACTCAGTTAGACCGTCTCGAGACAACCCGACGGGACTTCGTTGCCAATGTCTCGCATGAACTAAAAACGCCGCTGACAGTACTGAATGGATTTCTGGAGACAATCCGTGAACTTCCGGTCACCCATGAACAGCGACAGCATTACCTTGGGCTGATGCAAGGCCAGGCACATCGCATGCAGAACATTGTTGATGATCTGCTCGTCCTGTCAAAACTGGAGTCAACGACGAGCACAAGCCAGGAGGAGCCGATTGCAATGCGACCGATCATCGACCGACTGATGACGGATGCGATGAATATGAGCCGCGGCCAGCATCAGATTATTGTTGCCAGCATCGCCGAGGCGAAACTTCTCGGCGCAGAAGACGAACTGGTAAGTGCTTTTTCAAACCTGGTAAGTAATGCTGTGCGCTACACCCCTGAACAGGGCACGATCACGCTGGACTGGGAAGTCGACGCACAGGGGCAGGGGGTATTTAGCGTCCAAGATACAGGCCCCGGAATCGCTTCGCAGCATCTTCCAAGACTGACAGAGCGCTTCTACCGCGTCGATCGAAGCCGTTCTCGAGAGACGGGGGGTACCGGTCTGGGGCTCGCGATCGTGAAGCACGTGGCGACACGCCATCAGGCGCAGCTGGTCATTGATAGCGAAGTGGGCAAGGGGAGCCGGTT
>JACCED011648732.1_pt1 | contig 10270 bp, 10 predicted proteins | sample 7455021 | NCBI WGS metagenome assembly JACCED01 (sample SAMN15323456, study PRJNA562643) | freshwater metagenome | isolation source: river surface water | place: USA:Blue River Watershed | collected 2017-08-19 | reverse complement strand
GGCGATTATCAAACTCCAACTCACCCAGTGATAGCACCATTACTGGACACCTAACAATTCAATTTTATAACCGTCAGGGTCCTCCACAAATGCCAGAATTGTAGTACCGTGCATCATTGGTCCGGGTTCACGGGTGATCTTGCCGCCGGCTGCACGAATGTTTTCGCAGGTTGCGTAAACATCCTCGCAACCTAACGCAATATGACCATAACCTTTACCAAGGTCATAGGACTCCACTCCATAATTATACGTAAGCTCAATGACGGTATGAGAAGATTCATCGCCGTAGCCAATAAAGGCCAGGGTAAATTTTCCATCAGGGTAGTCGTGCTGGCGCAGCAGTTTCATACCCAGTACTTGCGTGTAGAATGCTATTGATTTTTGTAAGTTGCCAACCCGCAACATAGTGTGAAGAAATCGCATAGAACATCAACCCAATGAATTATTAACTGTCTAAAATAATTAAGTCGCGAACAATACCCAGATAGCCTGCACTAGAATTTCTGCTGAGCACCAATAGTTAGCTGGTATTCGTCTAACCCGTTTTTGGCCGAGGTGGGTGTCGCTACGTCAATGTGCACAACATTCCCAATTTTTACTTTACTCGAACTCAAGCGCAACCCAATTCCCACATTACTCAGCACTGGACTATTGCCATACTGACCGAGTCCCCATGCCTTGCCCATGTCAAAAAATACCACAGCACCCAAGCGTAACAAATTGAAAACATGAATATCTGAAAAATAGCGCCGCTCTAGAGTGAATACATAGCGTTGATCACCACGTTGAAAGTCAGTGGGATAACCGCGTAAGCCAGAAATATCCCCGACCGTCAATTCCTCGTATTGAGCCAGATCGCGCCCCGCCTGGTATTCAAAACCCACATACCAGCGACGCTTGTCATCATCAAAATAATGGTAGGCAAGGCTAGTTCCAAATGTGCGGCTATTTCCCCGATCAATCCGGGTGTGGTAAGTCCCGTCAAAATTCACACTGGTTTCAAGTATATGGTGCTCATCAATATCGCGAGTATAGGTGTAATCAGCAAGTAACCGGTAGACGTCACCGGCGTTGTCAAAGAGCGTTCCACCATAACCTAAGCGCACCCTAACATTGTTGCCTATTGCGATATCTTCCGGTCGCTGAATCTGATACACATTTTTAAATACTCCAAAGCGATTCTCCAGATATTGATATTCTACCCAGGAATAGGCTGCAGTATTATCGCGCGGAATAGTCTGCAAAGTTTCGGGGGTTACCAAGAAATTATTTTTTTCGTTGGCGAACCCTACTAACCAGCGCTGCGTATAGGCTTCTTGCACATCGGTGGCTTTTCCGAAATAAACCTGGTTATACATACTCTGATGGCTGAACTCGTTGATTTCTTCATCCATATGGCGGATGGGCAGATCCAGAGTAAGATCTTGCGTATAAAAGCCAGCAGCCCATGGCGTAGACAAAGAATAAAAAGGACGGGCAACGTCAACGATCATATCGCGCCCATCGCTGGTGTCGGCGTAGTACAAGCGCGTGGCAATTTGTGAGTTGAAAACATGAGGACTGCGAAAATCGTAGCTCACCAGATTGCGCTCTGTCGTTTGTTCATAGCCAATGGTTAAGCTGTTACCGGAACCCAAAATATTTCCGTCGGCAATGGCAAAGCCTGAACTTGTACCTTCCGATTCTTTGCTCACTGAAAATTGTGGTTCCAATGCCCATGAATCCTGCGTAACCACCATGAGATCAACCTGTCCGGCGCAGACTTTTACGGGCACTATGTATGCGTTGGTAAGGTAGGCGCGTTTGCGTAATATTCGCTCACTTTCCTCAATTTGTTTTATATCGAGTAAATCGCCTTCTTTAAAGAGTAACTGGGTGGCAATGACTTGAGGGCGCGTATTGACATGAAGCTTATTCAAAAATAAATAAAGCGCATTATTTTCTTGTGGATCATCCTCATTGAACACCGGCATAGTGTTGTACTGGATCTGGCGAATTGTTTTGCCACGAAGATTATCAAACAGATGAGATTCAATACGCGTACGTTTTGCTTCCGCAATTTTTTCCCGATAGCCATAAAAGAACTCACAGCTCGCGTCGTCTTCTATAGGCGTCGCGGGTTCGGCAACGGCCAATAACGCTGAACCCAAAAAACTCGCAACCAGAGTAAGTCTGGTATAAAACCCAACCACTGGGGTTTTTCTCATAAACGCGTCTCAAGCACCGATGAAATAAAAACGTTGGTCATTGCCAAGTTTGACAAAAAAATAGCTATTCAGTTTCAAGTTTAGCAGGCGTGCAATTTATCATCGGCGTTCAAGGTCACAGGGCAATGGATTGTAAGAATTTTTAATGATGATGATCGTGGTTGGCCGCACTGGAAGTCATATCTGCGCCAGTGGCCGCATCGCGCCGCTGTTGGGATTCACTCTGAAGCAGGTGCGGATGATCGATCGATGTGTGGTCTGTGTGCGAAGATCCTGTGCCCGAATGGTCCATGTGCGAATGTTCCATATGCGAATGTTCGCTGGCGACATCCTGACCACCCTGATGATGGTGACTGTGACCGGTATGCCCACCCCCCCAGATGGTCCACAGGCCAAACAGCATGATCGATAGCGCCAATGGCCAGCGCACCTGGGGCTTACGCAGCAGTTTGCCGAGCTGCTGCGCTGCTATCCCTGTTGCTAACACAGAGGGTAAAGTGCCAACTCCAAATGCCAGCATTATTACCCCAGAACCAACACCCTGCCCCTTAGTCATGGCAAAAGCTAATGCGGAATAAACCAGACCACAGGGAAGCCAACCCCAAACCAACCCAAGTAAACAGGCTTTGGTAATTGAATCTATCGGCATCAAACCTTTTCCAAGGGGTTGGATATAGGTCCACAGGTAGCGCCCCACTGTTTCCAGGTGAACTAGTCCACGCCACCAATCAGCTAGGTAAAGTCCCATTGCAATCAGTAACAAACCCGCCATCCACCGCAGCCAAATGCTAGCGCCCCATTGGGCAAGTTCGCTTGCCATAGCACCAGCGAGCACACCAATTAATCCGTAACTCGTAATACGGCCGAGGTTGTAACACAGCAGAATCCACCAGCGCCGGGATTTGGCATGCAGGGGAATTGCCATAGTTAGAGCACCCATAATGCCGCCGCACATACCCACACAATGGGCACTACTGAAAAGACCGAGCAGGAGCGCGGCCACAATCGAGGACCAATCAAACATAATTAGGGATTCTTACTCTCAGGAGTTTGGGCCGCCACCTTGGCAGAGGTGTTGTTAGCGGAATCAACCTGCTTGGATTGCTCAGCATCAAACAAAATTCGATGAGCTTCTGTATCCAGGTTATCGTACTGGCCACTGTTGAGCGCCCAAAACAATACTTTGATTGCTAACCCTATAAAGATCAGTGCACAAGGCACCAGAAAATAGAGACTTTCCATCGGGATTAATCTACCAGGCGTAACGCATTAAAAATCACGATCAGGGAACTGGCCGTCATACCTATCGCTGCCAACCATGGCGGAATCATGCCAGCCGCGGCGAGCGGCAGGGCGAGTAAATTGTACATCAACGAAAAACGCAAGTTTTGCCGGATCACTGCGTTGGTCCGACGCGCAACGTCAAGCGCTTGAGCGATGACTGCCAATTGGTTATTCAGAAGCACGGCGTCAGCACGGGTTTGGGCAAGATCCGACGCGGAGGCCATGGCAACTGACACATCGGCACCCGCAAGCACCGGTACGTCATTAATACCATCGCCAATCACTAACACTTTATCACCCGCCGCCTGGCGCGCACTCAGCTGTGCTAATTTGTCCCCGGGTGTCGCACACGCAGTAAAGGATTCTATTTCCAATTGCTGGGCCAGATGACTGACAGCACCAGGCTGGTCGCCACTGAGTAACTCAATAGCTATCCCCTGCTGCTTAAGGTGTTGAATAAGCGACTGCGCGTCGGGCCGGATCTCATCAGCCAACGCAATCCACGCCAGTGGCTGGCTTTCATCAGCCAGTAACAACCAGGTGTGATGGGAGTCTGTTGGCGGAGCTAATGAAGTGCCGAAGTCCAACCAATCGGCAATAAAGGCAACAGTACCCAAGCGATACCATCGGCTATCAATACAACCTTCTACGCCAGCGGCAGTAATTTGCCGAATATCCGTTGCCATAAGTTGATCGCGCCACGGATTGAATGCAGCGGCAAGCGGATGATTGGAACCCGCCTCGAGAGCAGCAGCGATAGCCAGTATTTCATCGCAGGCCAAATTTTTCGCCGCCGCTATTGGCGTTACTTTATCAACAATAAATTGACCGCGAGTGAGCGTACCGGTTTTATCAAAGATAACGCGAGTAACGCTGTTTAGGGTCTCTATAACGTGACCGCGCGCTACCAAAAAGCCGCGCTTGCGTAAATTCGCCGTTGCCGCTGATAACGCGGCAGGCATTGCCAACGCGAGTGCACAAGGACAGGTGACAACCAGCACCGACAATGTAATCCAGAAGGCGTGCTCTGGCTGGTACCAAAGCCAGAATCCGAACACTGCACTGCACACAACCAACAGACGGGCAATAAAAAAACGTGCCGTACGATCGGCTGCGAGTACTTGCTGCGGCTTTTCATCGGCAGCACGCGTTGCCATGCGCTCAATAGCGGACAACTGCGTCTGCTCAGCCACAGCAGTCACCTCTACGGTCAAAGGGCTGTGCTGATTCATAGTGCCGGCAATTACTTTGTTACCCGTCACTTTAGTCACAGGGCTGGATTCACCAGTCAGCAAGGCCTCTACTACGGCACTTTGCCCGGCAACAACTCGTCCATCGCATGGAAAAGTTTCACCCGGCCTAACCAAAATTAAATCACCAGATTTCAACATTTTTAACGGCAGATTCTGCTCCAGCACGCAGCCATTTTCTTCGCGTAAACAACATGCCGTTAATGGCATTAGCTGTGCCAGATTACCAAATGCCAAACGGTTTCTATGCCGCGCGCGCAGCTCTAAGTAACGCCCGATCAGTAGAAAAAAGGTAAACATGGAAACCGATTCGAAATAAACTTCCCCCGTGCTAGTAATGGTGGCCCAAACACTGGCGAGATACGCCAATCCAATCGCTAGAGCGACAGGCACATCCATGACCAAGTGCCGTATTTTTACACTGCGCCACGCAGCATTAAAAAAGGGCCACGCAGAAAAAAATACCACCGGTGTTGCGACCAACATCGACAACCAGCGCAAAAAATCCAACCAAAAATCGGTCGCGCCGGTATAAATCCCGACTGCCACCATCATCGCTTGCATCATGCCAAAGCCAGCAACACCGATACGACACAGCGCGATGCGATTTTCTTTTTTGATGAGCTGCTGTTGCTGATCATCGGTTGCCGGGCGCGGAATATAACCAATAGCCGAGAGCGAACGGAAGATTTCACTCAAGCATCTACGCGAGTCCCACACAATAGCGCAGCGATGGGTACTCACATTGACAGTTACGGATTGAATAGCGGAATTTTTTTTCAGGTGGGTTTCAATTAGCCAACTACAAGCCGCACAGGTAATCCCTTCTAACAACAGATTGGCCTGTTTGAATTGGTCATCAAATGGAATAACAAATTCAGATTGAACTTCAGCAAGATCATATATCGCCCAGCGTTCGTCACCCTGCAGATTTGTATCGGGCCGATCATTGGCCGAAGTGCGAAATCGATAAAAATTTTCCAATCCGCCGTCGACGATTGCCATAGCAACGGCCTGACAACCAGGACAACACATCAACTGTTCCCGCCCTTGAATTGTTACTGGATAAAAGCTGGCGTCAGGTACCGGTAACCCGCAGTGATAACATGAGGTGGGAGCAGAATTAGTCGCCAAGGCTTCAGCCATTCCCTTAGTTTTTTACACGCGGGGCCAGATGTGCGCTAGCACCGGACTGAAAATTTATTTCGCCACTTAAAGTCCAAGGTGCTTGGTTGCGATTGGCAAATTCACTGACAGGATAGAGAGTTAAATACCAGGAATATTCGGGTTTTGCCAAGAGCTCACCGCGGTAGTATCCCGATGAGATAGCCTTGAGGCTAATCAATTGGTCTTTTGCAGCTTTTACCGGGTGGCCCATTAGCAAGAGTAAGTCTTGGGGCATTAATGCTTCATCGGTTGGTGGATTGGCGATAGTCAAAACAATATCACCGGTGGTGAGATCAAAACTCAAATCACCACGCAACCCCAACTCACTTGCATATTTATCCTGTCCCAACGCCTGATTAATCAGGCGCCCTTCTTTGTAATAATTGTCGATAATCACATCATCGGCGCCTTTCAGGGCAATAGACACCGTAAAAGCACACATAATGATGATGAAAATTAGTGGGCCAAATACAAACCAAAACCAAAACTGGCGATACCAGGGTTTAACACTTTCATCGTTAAAGTCAGCCATCGCTGCATCTCTCAATTGCACAACAAACTCTCCGGCGAGTGGCGATAATCCACACAGTGAGGCTCCAAATTACCTATGGGCCGATAAATGTCGTGGTATTTGTCGCTGTAATATCTGGATTTTCACGCGCGCGCACACGGAAATGGATTTCAGATTTGGTTGACGTTAATTCAGATGCTTTTACCGCTATCCGCACAGGCACGGTTAACACTTCACCTTCGATAGCGGGTACAGGTTTGTAGCCCTGAATAACAAAATCAAAGTCACCTTCAACCTCTAAATCATAGGTGTGGGTTGCTCGATCCATATTGCTAATTTTCAAGGTATACACATTCTGAATAGTATCTTCTACTTCGCGATACATTCGCACTCCGCGATCGCGCTGTGCTTCCAGGACAACGGGAACGCGAATTGCAATTGAGTAAACAAAGAGCGATATCATGATGCCCAACATAAGTGCATACCCAATTAAACGTGGTCGAAACACTTTGGTTTTACCATTCTGAATAGCGTCTTCTGTGGTAAAGCTGATCAAGCCGCGCGGATAATCCATTTTATCCATTACACTGTTACAGGCGTCAACGCATAGGCCGCAGTCAATACATTCCGCTTGCAAACCTTCGCGAATATCTATGTCCACCGGGCACACCTGCACGCACCAGGAACAATCTATACAATCGCCCATACCCTGAGCTTTGTAATCATCACCAGCTTTGCGCGGACCGCGCTTTTCACCGCGAATATTGTTGTAGGAAACAGTCAAGGTATCCTTGTCATACATCACCGCCTGAAAGCGGGCGTAAGGGCAGATGTACTTACAAAATTGCTCACGCATAAATCCGGCATTCATGTAAGTTGCACCTAGGAATAGCAAAACCCAGAAAAGCGGAATTAAATCCAGGTTTATGGTAAAGAAGCCTCCGACAAGATCGCGAATCGGCATGAAATAACCGACAAAGGTCAGAGAAGTAACCAGACTTATTGCAATCCAAATAAATTGCTTAGCTGATTTACGCCAAACTTTTTCAAAATTCCAAGTTTGTGCATCCAACTTGATGCGCTTGTTACGGTCACCTTCGCAGACGTGTTCCGCCCAGATAAACATCTGCGTCCAGACGGTCTGAGGACAGGTAAAACCGCACCAAACTCGGCCCACAAGCACAGTGACAGTGAATAACAGAAAAGCAGAAATAACCAATAACCACGCAAGATACATGGCATCTTGCGGCCAGAAGGTCAGCCAAAGTATGTGGAATTTACGGGCTGGCAAATCGAACAACATTGCAGGGCGACCATCAATAATCAGCCAGGGCATTAAAAGAAAGCCTGCCATCAAGGGAATACCGGTATAGCGACGCAACCTTTGATAAAAACCGGTAATACGACGGGTATAAATTTTGTCGTCTGCTTCGTACAAACTTACATAGCGGATAACGTCATCCGGCTTTTGTTCTGACTCAGGTTGCTCACTCACAAATCACCTCACTGCTCGGCCCGTTCGTTTCCACTTGGGGCTTATTGGACGCGAAAAAAAAGGCAGGCCCTAGGCCTGCCTTCCCTGCCAGAATAATTAGTTGGATCCTTCGAGCGACAGGCTATAAACGTAGGCAGCCAGTAAATGAATGCGATCCTCTTTCAGCAACTCGTGTTGAGCAGGCATCACTCCACTGCGACCATCGCGAATAGTTTGGCGAATAGTGGCTGGCTTGCCACCGTATAACCAGATTTTATCTGTCAGATTAGGCGCTCCAACGGCTTGATTACCTGTACCATCTGCTGCATGACAAGAAACGCAGTTAGCGGCGAATAACTTTGCCCCTTTCCCGGCTTTTTCCGCATCGTGCTCGCCACCAGAAATTTGCAGGACATACTCGGCAACGCTAGCTACGCCCTCTTCACCAATTATTTTGCCCCAGGATGGCATTGCTGCTTTACGACCCTGGGTAATCGTTTCCAAAATCTTCTCTGGAGTACCGCCATAGAGCCAATCGTTATCGGTCAGATTTGGAAAGCCGGGGTTTCCACCCCCATCCGCGCCATGGCAAATTGCACAGTTGTTAGCAAACAACCGGAACCCCATTTTCAGCGCGTCGGGGTTCTTTGCCACTTCGTCGATCGGCATTTTCGAGTAAACACCATAGGTCTCCGCGTATACCGTTTCAGCGTCCTGTTGATGACCGCGCAGCTCGCCAACTGAAGTCCAATCACCCACCCCTTTCCAAGCACCCATGCCCGGGAAAATTATCAGATAACCCACTGAGAAAATGAAAGTTAAAATGAACATCCAGAACCACCAGCGCGGCAATGGATTATCGTATTCCTCGATCCCATCGTATTCATGACCGGTAGTTTGCGCCTCCCTAGTCTCTTCGCCTTTTACCGCGCGCTTGCGGTTGGCCATAAGAATCCAGAACAACAACACCAAGTTGGTGCTGGTCAGGATAATGATCCATAAACTCCAAAAAGTACTCATATTAAATCCGCCCTAATCGATGATTACTAACGATCATCTGTCTGGTTGTTTTCTGGCTGCTTTGCGGTTTGTTCAGTTTCTTTTCCATCATCCGCAAAGGGTAACTTCGCATCTTCTTCAAAGCGTTTTTTCAAGCTGGGCGAGAATGCCCAGAAACACACTCCAAAGAAGGCGATAGTTACCAGCACGGTTGAAATGGCACCAACTGTACCTGCGTCCATTAGCGTTTCTCTTTTAACAACACACCGAGGTTTTGCAGATATGCAACCAAAGCATCCATTTCGGTTACGCCTTGAACAGCTCTTTTGGCACCGGCAATATCCTCTTCAGTGTATGGAACACCAACTTTCGCCAGAGCGCGCATCTTGTCCGCGGTATGCTTGCCATCCAGTTTGTTGTCATACAACCATGGATATGCTGGCATGATAGATTCGGGAACTACGATACGCGGATTGAACAAATGCACTTTGTGCCAATCATCGGAATAGCGACCACCAACACGAGCCAGGTCTGGACCGGTACGCTTTGAACCCCACAGGAATGGATGCTCATAGACAGATTCGCCGGCAACAGAATAATGACCATAGCGCTCAACTTCCGCACGCAATGGACGAACCATTTGCGTATGGCAAACGTGGCAACCTTCGCGAATATAGATGTCACGACCTTCCAGTTGCACCGCGTTGAGCGGCTTCAAACCCTCAACAGGGGTAGTGGTTTGCTTTAGGAAGAATTGCGGAACAATCTCCACCAAGCCACCAAAGCTGATTGCAATGACCATCAACACAGTCATCAACCCAATATTCTTTTCTACTATCTCATGACCTTTCACGGCATTCCCCTTACACAGCTGGTGCCTGGACAGGCTGGGTTTCAGCGGCAGCCTGTTGATTGGCAGCGCGCACAGTACGATAGGTGTTGTAGGCCATTACCAGCATACCAGTCAGGAAGAAAGCACCGCCGATAAAGCGCATGATGTAGCCGCCCTTGCTGAATACCACTACTTCAATAAAGCTGTAGGTCAATGAACCATCAGGGTTAAATGCGCGCCACATCAAGCCTTGGCCGATACCGTTGATCCACATAGCCACTACATAGAGAACAGTACCTACAGTCGCCAACCAGAAGTGCAGGTTTATCAACTTAACACTGAACATTTCTTCACGATTAAAGAGTTTTGGCAGCATGTGGTAAACCGCTCCAATAGAAATCATCGCCACCCAACCTAATGCACCAGAGTGAACGTGACCAACAGTCCAGTCGGTATTATGGGACAGAGCGTTTACATTTTTGATCGCCATCATCGGGCCCTCGAAGGTAGACATACCATAGAAGGACAGAGCAACAACCAGGAAGC
>JACCED011081346.1_pt1 | contig 10271 bp, 9 predicted proteins | sample 7455021 | NCBI WGS metagenome assembly JACCED01 (sample SAMN15323456, study PRJNA562643) | freshwater metagenome | isolation source: river surface water | place: USA:Blue River Watershed | collected 2017-08-19 | reverse complement strand
TACTTAAGGTTTTTTGCTTTGAATGGAATCGCCTTCATGATGAAACAACTCCAAATTCATCTGACATATATGACGCTAAGTAAGAATCAGGCAACCTACGCAGTTGTGAGTGCCGTGGCCCTGTAAGTATGACAACTGGTGCGAAAGAGGCGCAACTTTGGATAAATTCCCTCCACACAGGGGAGAGGTAAATGGCCTCGGGATAATCCAATTGAATTCGGTGAGAGAGCACTTGGTCGGATTTGAGATTACTAGTATCTACTGCAGATAGATTTTCAACATCGAAGTAGACTGGTTCAAGTCCAAGCTCTTTAAAGCCCTCGCTATTTGGTGCACGCAAATCTCCGTCGATCAAAATTGCATTGTGTGCCACTCTCTCAAATTGTGCTCGTGCAAGCGCCATTGCTAGATCTGAGACGCCATGAGGAATAAAGGAAGTTATTGGGAATGTATGTGGAAATCCTTTTACATCTATTGCCGCTCGCAAGGTAAGAGCACCAACTTTTCCCAATTCTCGAGACATGTCATCAAAGGCAAGACCCTCTGGATCGACTGGAATAAAATTTCTATCCTCAACAATTTCTTCAAAAGATTTGATTGATCCCATAAAACCTATATTCCGAATCAACTCATTTTGATCACTCTCAGAAGTGATAACCAAATCTGCGCCGAGAATTAATTCTCTGTCAGTATCAACCGAAGTTGAACTCTCTTTAGAAATAGGAACTTGCCATTGCTTGGCGATTGTTAGAACTGACTTGAGTATTGAGGTTCCATCAATTGCAGCGACCCCAGATGAAGTCACTAAGTCATCTGGGAAATTACGCTGCAGAACTGCTTGTGCAAAGGGCGAACGCGCCTGATTCATGCGGCAGACAGTGACGATGTGCATAGCGTAAGGTTACTGTGTGGGTAAGAGATATAGAACCTTTCGTAAGAGAGAGATGTTTGCAATTCTCCTCGTTCTCTATCTAGCCTGCCTTATGTTATTTACATTTTTTCCACGGCCAATACTTGAGAGTGGAGATCCCACCGCGATCGCCGAATTTTTAAAATCTCATGCAAATTTCTTTTATAAGATCATTTATGCCGATACACATTGGGTAGCACTTGGGAATTTTTTCATGTTAACCCCGCTGCCGATTATTGCAAGTCGTATTTTCCCAAAACTTCGTCTCCGATTTATCTTTCTTGTTGGCATCGCGATCTCTGTGATAATTGAAATTTCACAGCTATTTATTCCAGGTCGTGTCACGGATTGGCTGGACTTGGCGTCTAATTCGATCAGCGTTCTGATCGGCATTGCAGCGGTTCGGTTTTTACCTCTAAATGACCATTCAAGACAATCATGAGCCAGATCAAATGGAGACCTAATCGTGAGGTTCGCCTAGGCTTATCTATCTTAGAAAAGGTTTTTCTCGTGTAATCGTGAGGGGGGTGTGACGTGGAACTTCTTCAGTACTGGCGTCTCATCCGCCAGAACCGCATCGTCATTGCCGCCTCAACGATTGTTGGAGTGATAATTGCAGCAGCGGTCACCTTCACCACGACGCCTACCTATGAGTCTCAGTCACAAATTTTTGTATCGACGCCAGCCTCGACGCTAGACATTTCTGCTCTTGCAACTGGTTCATCGTTCTCACAGCAACGTGTTAAGTCATATGCACAGATTGTTAACAGCCCGCTGACACTTGCTCCTGTTATTACACAACTTGGGCTCGATATGTCAGCTGAAGATCTAAGCAAGATGATCAATGCATCTGCTCCTCTAGACACTGTGCTCATTACTGTGACAGTTACCGATACCGACCCACAGCGTGCATCTGATATTGCAAATGCAGTTGCCGCGCAATTTGGTGTCACGGTGGGTGATCTCGAGCTCAATGGAATTGGTGTTGACTCACCGGTAAAAGTCTCCACAGTGAAGATGGCAATTCCTGCATCAGCCCCGGCATCTCCAAAGAAAGCAATCAATCTCGCTCTTGGACTTCTCCTTGGCTTTGGTCTAGGTATTGGTCTGGCAAGTCTGCGCCGTCTTCTTGACAACACCATCAAGAACGAGGATGACCTACTTGGTTCACCCCTGCTAGCGGCTATTGGATATGACAAATTAGCTGATGAGCGCCCACTAATTACACAAATCGGGCGTTATGCCGCCCGCACAGAAGCATTCCGAACATTGCGCACGAATCTGCAATTCCTCAATCCAGATCAGCACCCCCAAGTAATCGTTTTCACTTCAGCACTTCCTGGTGAAGGAAAGTCAACGAGCGCAATCAACTTAGCTCTCTCACTTTCGCAGGCAGGTTCGAAGACTATTTTGATCGAGGCAGATCTTCGTCGTCCAAAGATTCCTGTATATCTGGAGATGTCCACAATGGCACTTGGCTTAAGTGAACTCATTAGCGGCAAGAAGATTAATCTCCCAACACTTAAGCCTTTGCTCCATACCGATGAAACCACAGGGCTCAGCGTTCTCCTTTCAGGCAAAGTCCCACCTAATCCTTCAGAGCTATTGGGCTCACAGAGATTTGATGAGCTGATATCGCTACTGCGCAAACATTACGAATATGTCATCATCGATTGCCCTCCTGTTCTTCCCGTAACAGATGCGGCAGTTGTAGCGGCTAAGGCCGATGGAGCTGTGCTAGTCCTTCACGCTGGAGTAACCAAGAAGCCACACTTTGTTGGCTCACGTGATGCAATCTCTGCCGTCGGCTCAACATTGCTTGGCGTAATTCTGAATAAAATCCCGGAAGCTTCACTTGAGTACGAGTATGGATATCGTTATGGATACCCTCGCTACTACGGCAGCCACTACCGCCCATACGCCAATAAGGCTGATGTAGATAACTATGCACCAACCCCCGAAGAACTAGCTCGTATGGACCGCGAAGAGGCTTTTGAGCACATCAAGGGCAAGCGCTTCAAAGAAGAACTCAAGCGCCAATCTCGCGTCAAGTAGGAATTGATTAGTAAGCACCGCGACCGCGGAAGACTTCTCCGATGGTGGCGATAATGATCCACAAATCTCTAGTAAAGCTCCAATTGATTAAGTAATTGAGATCGAGTGCAACGCTAGTACGTAGATCCAAATCTGATCGCCCCGAGATCTGCCAAGGTCCGGTAATTCCTGGTTTTGCTTTTAAGCGTCGCTCATAGATCGAGTTATAGACATTGACTTCACGCGGTAGTGCAGGACGCGGACCAACCACCGACATTGAATTATTGAGCACGTTCAGGAATTGTGGAAGTTCATCGAGAGAGTATTTGCGAAGAAAACGTCCCACCGGAGTAATGCGAGGATCTTTTGGATTTTTAAAGAGAACGTGAGAGTTTCCATGTACATTCTCAACTTCGTGAACAATTTGATCGGCATCTTTAACCATCGATCGGAATTTGTAGAACTTAAATGGCTTGCCATTGAGCCCAATGCGCCTTTGAGAGTAGAAAACTGGCCGCCCGCTTGTCACTAAGACCGCCAGGGCGATGGCTAGGAAAAGTGGACTCAAGACAATCATCAGAGTCAGTGAAAAAACCAGGTCAAAGCTGCGCTTGATTATGCGATTAAGGAATGAGATTTGCGCCTTCTCAAAGGAGAGGAAGGGGATACCTTCCTGAGATTGGGGAATCAACCAGTAGCCGAGATTGCCTGAGTCGAGCGGGATCCAGTTAACGTGGATATTGAGATCTTCAAGGTAATGGATAAATTTAGAGAAGTTTGGATCAACTTCCATACCAGGTAGCAGAAGAACTTCAGTGATTACATTGTGACGCAACAAGCGATCAAACTCCTCAACCCACTTACTGTTGATTTCCGGACAAACCATGCGCGCAACAATGGAAAAACCTAATTTCCGGTTCTTGATCAACCAATCGGTATGTTCCTCGATGGCATCCTTATCGCGCCCGATTACCATCATCTTTGAGGTTACCTTCTTGCTCATGATCATCGGACGCAAGAATAAGAAGTAGATCACCATGCGAATCACAAAGAGATACAGCAACCCACTAGCAAGCATCACCAAGAAGACCCACCGAGAAAATGACGCCTTGAGAATGAATGAGAGAAATCCAAGGAAGAAAAAGAATGTGAATGATCGTCTAATAATCATCCGCAGGTTAAAGATGACAAGGTTTGCATGGTTGAATCGATATGTTCCTGTAAGTATCAGGAAAATTAGCCACGAAAGGGCAATACCTGCCAAGATTCCCCGATATTCAAATTGGGCAATAGCAGGGCGTGACTCGTTGGAGTCAGCAAAGCGGGTGGCATATGCCGTGACGGCAGAGGCTGAGATCGCGATAAAGTCAGGAACCAGCATCAAAGCAATAATGACAATCTGCTGCAATGAGAACTGACTGCGAATTCTCTTTAAGCTCAGCTTCTGCTCGCTCATACCGGGCTCACCTTCTTCATCACTTTAAATGTAGCAATCGTTTGGTTCCCAACTCGCTTTACCGTCCAGTCGGATGCAAAGGTCTGAAAGAGAATTGTGCCTAAACCCTTGCCGCCCGAAACCAAGTCAGAGACTCCATCGTCGCTGATTTCAAAGTTAAAGATTCCATTAACGAAATTTCCTTTGACCTCAATTTTCTTTGCTTTCCCATGGCGAATGGCATTGACAACCGACTCTTCAATGAGTTGCGAAATAACATCGAGTGGAGCTGCCACATCATCGATTTCTGGCGCTAATTCATACTCAATCTCAGCCAATCCGCGCCACGAATTGGCGAGCTCTGCCAGGCGTTGAGAGGGCAAGCGGGCTGGGGGACGGGTGTAGGGCTCTTTGATCTTCTCTAATCTATCCAAGATCTGCTGAGTCACCTCTGGTGGAAAGAGCTTGAAATCTTCCTCTGCTGCCTTGAGTAAGAGCAGCTTGCAGGCCAGCAACTGAGATTGAACTTCAGCATGCAGATACTGAGCATACTCAGCCTCTGCATTGGATTTAACACCGAGATCGATATACCTCTGAAGATCTCTCTCACGAATTTGTTCGCTGATTGCTCGAAAGACAGACTTCTCATCAGCCCGAAGCGAGAAGGTAAGGGATGTAATCAGGCAGAAGAGTGCAAAGCTAATCGAACTCAAAACCTGACCTGTAAGAATGTTTCCCAATGTAAATTGGTTATTTGGCCAGAAGAGTTGTGCATAGAAAGTAAGTGGCCCGATAAAGAAAATTGTTGAGAAAATTAAAAGGATATTTCTACGCTGGAAATTGCCATCAACTACCCTAATAAACTTATTGGTTGTGAGCCAAGCGACCACTGCCAGCAGTATCCAGAGAGATTGAATTACTAAAGTCTCAAGCCCACCGTATCTAGCGAATTGTCCAACTAAGGAAAATGGAAGGGTGAGTGCAACGATTCCCCACAGTGGGATGGGATGTCGCTTTAGTGTGGTGAGAGACATTCTTCCGAAGCCAGCGCGGACCCAGATCAGCTCTCCTTCACGCCACTCTGAATGACTAAGTGGTCGTAAATGCTCTTTGATTAATCTATCAATGTCAGCTGCCCGAAGTTGGAGTTTTTCTACAGTTGGTTTTCCCTCGAGAGTTCTGACGATATTTTGCTGTAATTCAGAAATCCTGGTGAGCAGCATTTTGCTCGATACATCTGGTTCGATATTTCTTAGTTGAGTTTCCGTGAGGATACTCTCCTCGATTAATTTTTTGACATCTTTGCGGAAATTAAACATGAAGTGAATCAAGATTGAACCCACTTGAAACCAGTAGAACACCGCAACTGCCGAGTTAGTTACGCGAAAAAGAAAGCTCATTGAGTCAACAACCCCAAAAATCGGCGCCAAGATGGCAATAACGGCGCCCCTGGTGATTCCCATCAAAAGTACGAGGAATATCTGTATACCCACGCCGTTGCGGGCTTGGCCGTAGAGAATAAAAGGTGCCATAGCTAGGTGGGAGAGAGTTGCTATTAGTACCCACGTCAAAAACTCTTCAAATGTCTTGTACTCAACCGAAGAGAGAAGGAGCACTCCGATAAGTGAGAAAGGATAAGTCCAGAAAAATGATTTCCACGAGGTCCAGATATCCGGCAGCGAATCCAAGATGAGTCGGATTTCCTTAATGACTAGGTTACTTCGCACTGAGAGCACCTAATTCCTGAATTTCAATGAGCGCATCATTAAGCAACTTCTCTGCCTCAGATAGCAAGAATTCTCTCTTCTGCGCAAACTCTGACGACTTGGCTGCGGAGTCAAGCAGGCGCAGAGCCATAATTGCACCTGAGATTTTTCCCTGGAGAGTTCCAAATCGAGTGGTGAAGAGATGGTGTTCCAAGATCTCTTGCTCGCGGGCAAGGTAGGTCAAATCACCGAGAGTGCGTTCACTTAATTCTTTGCTCTTTTCACGTCTGGTCGAGGTTTCAATGATCAGCGTTGAAATAATCGATGCAATATAAACCCCATAGAGAGTTTTAATTGCCGAATAAAATGGAGGGTATGGATCATTTAAGGTGAAACCTATTTTTGGGATCAGATAAGTCCATAAGGCTTGGCCAAGGAAAACTACAACATAGGAAAAGACGAGAAATGTAACTCGTCCGGTTTGATGCATTCGCTTTACTATGCGCGAAAGTCCCAACAGCAAGATTCCCATGAAGAGCGCCCCACAGGTGCCAGCAATCACACCGGCAAGACCATTTCGGGGGAGTTGGCCGGTAATTGCACCGAATGCAATCACTACAACTGAAATTCTGACAGAAAGGTTGTTAGGGAAAATATTAGATAAATAAGTTATTGGCTTACTATCGCTTGCCTTCTCCTCACCTCTTATGACTCTGCTCTGCAAAATTAAGTCGGCTTGGCGATCTAAGGCAGATGAAATCTCTTCGCTGCGCTTTACCAGCGCACCAATTGCCGCGTGATCTGAGACATCCTCATCGGCCAGGAGCAACTGCAATTTCTCGATTTGAGGGCGCAATTGCCCATCGAGAGCCGCATGTGCCTGGCTGCGCACTAGTGCGTCGGTGGCGACCAACTCGCCTCGTTCGATCGAGAGCAATCCATCGAGTCGACGCAGCGCCTCGTCTTCGATTCTGCGTCTTTCGATAGATCCGAAGTAGAAGGCGATCAGCGCAAGTGCTGAGCCGGTGTAAAAAGTTGGCATCCCCACCCGAACGGCTAGATGCCAACCATCTCCATAGGTCTGATGGGCATAGAAACCAGAAGCTAATCCCTGAACACTGCCAGTTGAATACCAGACGAAGATGCACTTCCACAGCGCTTGAGGTTGGATACGACGATTTTTCAGAACTGTTGCCTGCATCGTAAAGAGGTAGAGAAAGCTAGCCAAATAACCTGCTGTGGTTATCAACACGTGATGAGATAGCGGAAAGCCTTTATTGAAGGCAGATTCACGTTCAATTGCCACTATCGCGCCGAAAGGTACTGTTATCAAATAAATCGGCAGGGCAACAGCCCAACGACCTGTAGCTGCGTCCTTAAACCTTTCAAAAGCTCGTTTCACTTGATGACAACTTTTCCCTGCTGCCACATTCGAACTGCCAAAATTCTGGGGTTGAAATCTTCATCTGACTTAATGCCCAAACTTGCAAAAGTACGTTGAATTAAAGTCTCAGCTGCGCGTAACGAGGTTCCTCGCTTTCGAGCGATGGCGCTATTGGTGTACCCCTCGGCAAGGAGCAAGAGAATTTCACCCTGCGTTGCACTTATAACCACTCGGTCATGTTCGAGGACTGGTCTCTCAACCGGCTCAGTCGATTGCGATATTGATTCTTCGACCACAGTGATCAACTCCGAAATCGAGCCAAGCTCAGATTTCACCAAATACGAAACACCTGCAGGGATCTCCACCCCATTAGGGATAGCTAGCGCCGGGGAGGCATGCGACGTCAATACAACCTTGCCAATCCAGGGATGCTCTCTTTCTATGAATTGCAACAAATCAGCACCGCTTGGGCCACTTGTCCCGAAATTTAAGTCCGTAATCACCGCATGAGGATCGAATGACTCAATTTTGGAGATCGCATCTGAAACGCTGCGCACAGCCTCGACCTGAAAATTCGCACCTTCAAGCACCTCGCGTAAGAGATTGAGTGTGAACTCTTCATCTTCTGCGACTAAGACGCGAGCTCTAAAGGATGTGTTCACAACTCTCCTTAGGCTCAATTGACTGGTTAAGTCCCATATATGAGCGTAAGTCTAGGCGAAGCCCTCGATGATAAATAGAGGCTATAGATCGGTTTTTACATCAGGATAAGAGCGACTGAACCCAATCCAAGTACTTTTTTCGACCTACAGATGGGTCAAGATTCTCTTTCGCAAAAGTCAATCCCTTTACAGCAAGGTTATCAAGCAATTCTCTCTGAGCACTTAATTCCATGATTTTCTCAGCCAATAGATGTGGCTGACCGGCCTCGACCAAAATCGCAGTTCCATCTAGGAATTTCCATGTTGCTCCACCTCGAGGGACAGCCGCCAATACTGGTCGCCCACTGTAAAGGTATGAAGTTAATTTACTCGGCAAACTCATCTCCATTTGAGTACTTCGTTCATTGACCAACAATAGATCTGCCGCTGATAATAATGTTGCGTAATCTTCGTCAGATACCGCAGGCATCACCGAAATATTGACCTGTTCTTGACACAAATCCTTCAGATTTGATTCTTGATTGCCATGTCCCACCAGAAAAATCTTCACACGCGAACTTGTTGGGATCACTCCCGCCGCATTAACAACATTTTCAAGGTCTTGTTTCGCACCCATATTGCCGGTGTGAATTACAACAAAATCTTCAGATGACCATCCAAACCGTTCTCGGGCTACAGTCTTGTCGATAGCATGTATTTCACGAGTAGAGTAATTATTTATGAGAGTGACTCTATTTGGCTCAATACCAAGTTTCACGACTACATCACGCATCGCAGGGGAGACCACCACCAATTTATTAGCTCCTTGAAGCGCCCTTCCTTCAACCGAATGGGCAATTTTTGAAATCAGCGCTCCACCTTTTAGACCGGATTGCTTTGCCCCAGCTCCAGAAAGATCCTGCACAATTAATCCAAAAGGCACTCCAATTTTCTTGGCAATTTTTAGTCCCACGATGCCAGCTGCCACTGTTGGAATACAAGCGATCACTACATCAAAGTCATGGCTGATCATTCTTTTTGAGACTCTTCTCAAATTCCACCACAAAGATGCTTCAAATCTGATCCGCATCAGAGCATTCATCCGTGCTGGTACTAAATGCTGAGCGCGAATGATAGATACGCCTTTATGAGTCGTCATCCCTTCCACAAGATGAGAATGCTCCTTCGGAACGCTCCACCAAGGGTAATGAGGCAGGCTTGTTAGAACCGAAACATGGTGACCACTAGATGTGAGATATTCCGCCAAATCAGTTGTGTAGAGACCAATACCGGTTGGCTCAGGCCAATAATTCGTTGTGACAAAAAGTATCCGAGACATTTGAATCTACTTTGGAGGTTCGATTGGGCGAATTTGGCCGCCAATCAACATCGAATAATCAGGAAGAGATTTGCGAGCGATCTCACCTGCAGATACGATTGAGCACTCTCCGATTGTGACCCCAGGCAATATTTTTGCATCTAGGCAAATCCAAGCCCCATCGTTGATCTCAATAGGCTTGTGGGCATACTCAAGTGAAGCACTTCGATAGTCATGGCCACCCGAGCAAATTATTGCACGTTGAGAAATACAGACATTCGAACCGAGAGTAACCATCTCATGATTGATGAACCAGACATCTTCACCGATCCAGCTATCGGAGCCAATTTTGAGGTTCCAAGGAAAATGAATTCTAATTCCTCTTCGAAAAAGCACTCTCTCCCCAACGCGTGCTCCAAATAGCAATAGCACCCGTCTTTTAAGGATGCTTGGAACAAATATAGAATGAATTAATCGACTTCCAATTAAAACCCAAATAAAAACCCGAATTTTAGTTCCGAATTCAATACTAGACTTAGAATCGAAGTCAAGTAACTTACGCACTTTGATTTCTCTCTTGAGCTTTCACCGATATTTGCCAGTAGTAGAAACTAAGCGCGATGGCGTAGTTAAAGCCTGCTCTACCGTCTCTCCACCCTGATCTGATTAGATATGAATATATGAAGAAAACCACCGGCTTAAAAGGAATTCGATCGAAGACCCTTCCTTGAAGGGTCCGATTAACGCGTACGCCTCGAGACATATCACGATTTGACCTTAATTCTGACTCCCAATCAGAGTAGCGATTATGTCTCGAAAAATAGTCGTATAACCCGTCAGGAT
>JACCED010004633.1_pt1 | contig 10272 bp, 15 predicted proteins | sample 7455021 | NCBI WGS metagenome assembly JACCED01 (sample SAMN15323456, study PRJNA562643) | freshwater metagenome | isolation source: river surface water | place: USA:Blue River Watershed | collected 2017-08-19 | reverse complement strand
TAATTATCTACTTATTTGATAGTAAAAACATTAAGAGAATGTTATATGTTATGGGCATGGGTTAACAAGAGCATCTCTGCGAGGAGCTGGATGCCACACACTGCCCCATAGGTTAATAGGTGTTAAGGTTTGGTCAAGCTTGAACCATTTAGCATGGCCGTCTGCAAATGAATAATTTGCACCACCATTGTGTCTGTCCCACTTTACTCTAACAATTTCTGGCTTATCAGATGTACCCAATAATCCAGCCTCGGCATCTGCAATGGTAGCTTGTCGATAATTGTCTCCTGGGCAGATTTGACCTGAGCCTGTGGATACTCCTGAAGTACCAATAAAACCAGAAGTGCCTTTCCACTGACCAATAGCTTTAGCCTTAGGATTGTTTAATGTTGATCTTCGCTCAGTGAGGATAATCATGCTTGCTGGCGCTTCGAACGCTGATTCGTGTGGTGGAACCCAGTCATGTGCAGGAACAGCATTATAATTATTGACATAGCTGAATTTTGGAACTTGTGCATCACAGTCAAGGCCAACAGCCATTCCAGCAACGCAAGGTGTTTTAGGAGAAACAGGAGTTGGATCTGAAGGGCAAACAAAGATTCCAACATTCTTAACATAAGGTTGTGCAACGTAAGACCAGTGAATTTTCAAAACTGGATGCTCAGATGTAGTTTGCATCAATAATCCATCATAATCTTGTGCATACATGTTCATTGCTAAACCTAATTGCTTCATGTTAGATAGACAAGAAGCCTGACGAGCTTTATCTCTTGCTTGAGCAAATACAGGGAACAAAATAGCTGCAAGAATCGCAATGATTGCAATAACTACTAATAATTCAATAAGTGTAAAGCCACTTAAATTTTTTCTTTTCATTTATTCTCCAAATTCTTTGTTGCCCTCTTTTATAATTTAAACATGTATAGAGCTAGATTGATGTTTCTTAGGCAACTTGGTCGTTTATCCAAAACTGATTATGGTTACTTTTCTAAGTTTGACGAACCTGAAATACATTTCATCAAACTTGGTAGAAAACCAATTGAATTTTGGAAAGAAGAATTCAAAGATCTTGAACTTTCAATTGAAACCGAGCTTACCCATGTCATCAGCCTTGTCAAGCGAAATGAAGACAATGAAGTAATCATCGGAATACGTTTAGAAGATTTTTGATTTTGTATTTCCAAATAGGCAAAGACCCACTACTATTATTAAAAATAGAAAGTGGGTCTTTGTTAAGAAAAGATTAAATTTTATAAGCTTGTTTTAATTTTTTCCAACAGAGCTGCTATCTCTTTTTTATCAACATCATAAAAAATAGAATTTCTATCTACTAAAGCATTCATTGCTGCAAATAGTTCAGGTGCGAATGAAGCTAAAGCGATGTTTGCTTTAACAAATTTGTTGTCATCAGAACTAATAAAATCGGGGGCGGTGAGAATTACCTTCCCATCACCATCAAGAATTTGCGATCCCCACTCAGATACAGACCAATTAGGTTTTGAATACATTTTGAAACCCCAAAGAATAAAAGATAATGTTATGGTACATTTATTAAACAAATGGCACCATAATTTTTTATGGACAAGCCAAACTATAACAGACTTTTTATTGACATGGATAGTTTCTATGCCAGTATTGAACAGCAAGACAATTCCAATTATGCAAACAAACCACTAATTGTTGTTCCATGTTTAACAGACTATACATGTGCAATTTCTGCTTCATTAGAAGCTAAAGCATTAGGTATTAAAACAGGCACAAGTGTTTTGCAAGCTAAGTCTAAATGTTATGACATTATTGTCGTTGAAGCTCGTCCTATGAGGTATGTTGAAGTTCATAATAAATTAGTTAAATTGCTCAATTAACATTTTACTAATGTCAGAGCTCTTTCGATTGATGAAATGTCAGCTGAATTACATCCTGACTGTGATGATTTAGATTGTGATGTAATTGTTAATTTATTAAAAGATGACATTGCAAAAACTTTAGGTGAAAGAATGACTTGCGGGATTGGAATTGCCCCCAATATATTCTTAGCCAAAGTGGCTGCTGAAATAGAAAAGCCCAACGGTTATAAATTATTACCTCAATACAAAATAAGGGAAGAGCTTTGCAAGCTTGATTTATGTGATTTTCCGGGCATAAAAGATAAAATGTTGGCTAGGTTAAAGAAAGCTGGAATTAACACCGTAGAAGAGCTTCTAGATGCCGACATGCTTAAAATGAAAAAAGCCTGGCAGAGCATTGTAGGTATAAAATGGCACTACATGCTTAGGGGTAGTTTAGAATACGATTACGGCAAGAACTTCAATGAAATTCCTAAAACTGTAGGACATTCTCATGTCTTGCCCCCTGAAAAGAAAAATAGAAGGGGGGCTGAAGTTGTTTTCCACGCCCTCTTAATTAAATCTTTGGATCGACTAAATCGCTATACAATGGTTGCTGGTGGATTTTACTTGTATGTGAACATAAAAAATAAAGGGGGCAATCGTTTTGTAGTAAAAAACTCAGGAACTGTCACCCCTAGTAATTCCACTGCATACTGGATTAATTTGGCTTACAACTTATGGGATGAAATTGGATTTGAACCTGATGACATCCCCACTTATGTAGAAGTTAGATTTATTAAAACTGACAGTGTAAATAATGTTACTTTGTCTTTATTTGATTTAGAATTTGAAGATAAAGAATTGTCTGATGAATACAAGATTCCTGACAGAATACCTTTTGGAGATCCTGCAAAACTCTATGGCTCTACTTAGAAATCTTTGAAATCAATCCATCTTTATAAAAGGTTAACAAAATTCTTGGAGAGTTTTCCCAAACATAAATTTTAAAACCACTTTCATGTTTATTCGCAAGAACATCTAACTTTTTATTTGGGGGCCCCATTATTTTAGTTACTTCTTTGTATTCTGTGCCCAATTGAATAGTTGATAAAAGTTTCAATAAATCTGGTTTAGGTTTTACTTCTGGTTTTTGATCTGGTAAATCAGTTCTTGGAACTGTATTTGTTTTTGTAATTCCAGAATTTAATTTGCTTTCTGGCCCTAGACTTACCAAAACTTCATCATTTGATTTATTGTCTACAGGACCGTAAAAAAATCCAATTACATTCAATTTACCGTTTGTAGTAGTCGTTTTATTTATTAAAAACTTGTCAGCTAATAAATAAATTAAAAGCAAAATAAATGCTATGATAAAAAACTTTATGAGCCCAGTGTTCACTTGTTTAGGTTTTGCAGTTTCATTACTTACAATCTCTGCTACATCTTCTGCCAAAGCAGAAATTTCATGGTTTTTCATTTAAATAAATCAAATTCCTTGTATCATTTGTAATGATTTTGTACAAAAATATCAGTAGGAGAATTTAAAATGCAATTCACGCTTGACAACAAAAAAATAAATTACAAGCCCAAAGTGGTTGTAGCTGTAGCTGGCTACACATTCACACCAAACTTCGTATTCAGCTGGTCTAAGTTCACTGTATCTGTTGCTAACACACAGAAAATTCACATGACTTATACCAACGCTTACTCGCCAAACATTTATCACTGCCGTAACATTCTACTCGGCGGTAATAATCTTAACGGTGAGTTTCAGTCTCCTTGGGGCAATAAGTATGATTATGATTACATCATGTTTATTGATACAGATCAGGTATTTGAACCTGAACAAGCTTATAAGTTAATTGATACAATGGAAGCTAATAAGGACATTGAGGTATTAGCTGGCATTTACTGTATGGCAGATGGTCATCTTTCAACCTGTATCCTTGACTGGGATGAAGAGTTTTTCTCAGCCAATGGACGCTTTGACTTTAAAACACCTAAGCAGCTTCAAGAAATGGCTCAAAATGAGCCTAGAAAGCTTGTGAAGGCATTCTATGGTGGTCTTGGCTTTTCTATCTTCCGTAAGGGCGTGTTTGAGAAGATTAAGTATCCTTGGTTCGAGCCTATCACACACAAGGTTGGCATTGGTGTCGATCTTATGGGCGAAGATGTAAGCTTGTTCTACAAGCTTAACCAAGCTGGTGTAAATTTCTGGGTAGACCCATTTATTTATGTTGGACATGAGAAGTATCAAATTCTCAAGCCACCAGCCCTTTCTGGATAGTTAATTAAGAGAAGCCCCCTAATTAATTTTAGGGGGCTTTATTTTTGTGTGAATCGTAACACTCTTCTGCATCAGACTTAACCATAAATTCTTTACCACAGTGCATGCATTGGTAGCAAATTGATTGCAGCCATCCCATGCTATTCTTAGTTAATGTTTTTGTTTCCATGAAAAGTTTTATACATAGAAAAGACCTCCTCTATTCAGAGGAGGTCTTTATTTTAGAGTCTCTGCGCGACTCGTACAACCAAATAGCTATTGATTTTAGTCTCAAGGCCCATCTCTCCTTGATGATAAGTGAAATAGCATAAAATACTTACCTTAACAAAAATCAAAAGTTGAATAACCCGTGGACAGTAAGCGAGGATCTGCACTATCCTATCAACTTATTTGGTTGAGTTTGCTATTGTACTCAAAAAAAATATTACAATTTTTTTCAAAAAAACCTGCTAATTGGAATCTTTTTTCTTGCCTTCAATTACATGATCAATAATTCCATAATTGAGGGCTTCACTTGACCCCATCCAGAAGTCTCTGTCGCAGTCTTTTTTAACCTTCTTTTTATCTTGTTTGGTATGCAAAGATAGAATGTCAAGCAATTGATCATAAAGCTTTGTGGTTTCTGTAAATTGAATGCTGATGTCAGCAGCAGTTCCTTGGAATCCACTTGAAACCTGATGTATCATGACTCTTGAATGCTTCAAGCAGCTTCTTTTTCCTGTGCCTCCAGCAAGCAGCACAGCGCCCATAGAGGCTGCTGTGGCCAAGCATGTTGTATTGACAGGGGATGAAATTAATTGCATCACATCATAAATAGCTAGGCCAGCTGCCACACTTCCGCCAGGGCTATTGATGTAAAATTCAATAGGAAGACCAGCACCTGTGCTATGATCAAGGAACAGCATCTGCGCGATGATTACGCCAGCTGTATGATCATTGACCTCATCATTAAGAATAATGATTCGATCCTTCAATAGACGAGAATAAAGATCGTATGATCTTTCCCCTCCATGGGGTGATTGTTCAACTACATAAGGTATTAACATACCTAATTATCGTATCTTGATAAATTAGGTAGCACTCACCCAGAATTCAACTATTGGCTGACCTGTGCCACCATAGAGGTTCGAAATAGTTACATCTTCTATTGCAGCAAACGAAGTTCTTACAGTACTTGTAATTGAGAATGTATCATCTGCCAAAGAGCCAACTGGAACATTAACAGTTACAACATAAGGATTTCCATCTGCGTCACTTAAAGTGATAGTTATTGGCATTTCATTAGCAGAGATTGGGATGTCAGCTTCCTCTAAATCAGATTTAATTTTTACTATGAGATTAGAATTTAATTCGATTGATTTATCAGCTGTGAAAGCTCCCCAAACTCCAGTTGAACCAACTGCTTTTTGAACATAACCAAGTCTGACAACTAATTCTTCATTTTGTGTTTTGCGCCATAATGTTCTAAAATTATCAGTCCATACAGATAAAGCAGATCCGCCTAAATCTGTATCAAAAACTCCAGTTGCATAAGCATCTTTAAAATAGGTTTTAAAATTACTTGCATATTGATTGAAGTAGAATGTATTTAATGATGAGCATACGGTAAGGAATTGATTATTTATAGAGACAGGCAGATTAATTTCTGTAGCTCTTGCATTATTAATAACAGTTGCTGCATTATCAAATTCGCTTTCTGATTTTAAATCATCAAATTGTTTGCGGAATTCTGATAATAGAAATTGAGATGTAGCATCGCCAGGAAATTGTGAAAATACCAACTCAGTTGTACCTACTGTTGGATCTCCACCACTTGATAGAAAGAAAGTTTTATTTTGATTAGTTGAGCCTAATGTAACTTTGATTTTTGTGTAATTTTTAATTTCGCTGGTTTGATCAAAGTCTTCTACTCTTGTGATTCTGTAATAAGTTGAAGGGCCGCCTTCGGTTGTAACCTTATAAACTCCGTTGTATTCTGGATCTGCTTGATCTTTAACTAAAATTCTGAAACCAGGTTCCATTACTATCGTATCAATAGATAATTTACCACTTCCAGATAAGTAAGATGTAGCTTGCAAATAAGCGCCAACTCCACTTGTGCCAGGGCTGTATGAAGGGCTTCCTAATAAAGCAGTTGTGGTAGCTACTTTAACATCTTCAATGGCATAAGTTGTTTGCGCAACAGTTTGCTCTCTCAAAATGTTGTCAGCATCACCTAAAAAAGTTGTCAAAGCTATGACTGTCTTTAAATCTGATTCTGAATTACTAAATGCCATTTTTTACTCCATAGTGTTACTATTTAATTGATTCAATTAACATAGTAATTTTTCCTACAAATAAAGCCCCTTGAAAAAGGGGCTTTATAAAGTTCGAGTTAGTATGATAAATTAAAAATTAGGTCCACCACCAAAACCACCACCCATACTTCCCATGCCTCCCATCATACCACCACCGAAGCCGCCCATGCCGCCTCCCATACTGCCACCAAAACTACCCATACCACCCATCATTCCTCCACCCATGCCACCTTGACCCATCATTCCCATTCCTCCACCCATGCCACCATAGCGGTTGAATTGTCGAATATAAAGAATGTTTCCAAAAGCCGACATCAAATCAATAGGATCTATAAATGTGAGTGGAATTCGCTCAAATGAAACATTGTTTTGAGGTTGAACTGTAATTTCTGGAGCAGGAGCTTGCTTGAATTCAGTAATTTTTCTTACTTTGATAATGTATACATCATTTTCTTTGATGTAAGTGAGCGGTACTGTAGCAGCCCTCATTATTAATTTTATAGTATTTTCAAATGGTTGCTCTGTAGTCATGGTTACAAAGCCCGCTACTTCATTATCGATAACATAATTTTTGACACCAGCTTGCTTGAATACCAATTCTAGAGTTGCTCTAATTGGTGCATCTTTGAGATCAAGTGTTATGTTTGAATTATCACTTTGGGCAAATGTCATCTTTGACATTGCAAACAAAATAAAGCCAAATGCAATAAGAAACTTTTTCATTTTACTTTCTCCTTGTAGGGATATTAAAAATATTACAAAGCATTATTTTCAATCCTTGTAAATTTATCGTACAAAATAAAGAAAAACCGCCCATTACGAGCGGTTAGAGAATTCTCATCCAATTGCTTTTCACAACCATGACCACTGATTCAGCGCGGTGTCCCTACATCCTAGTTTGATTTAATTATACAGCTTTTTTCTTTTTAAATGAGTTGTCTCGTGCTTCTTTGCGTAAATTTGATAAATGTTTTTTGTCAGATTTGATTTTTTCAGAATGTGCAATAACTAAATTTTCTATAGTTTTATCCAAATCTTCTCCATAGTGTTCTTGAACAAGTTCAAATGAAAACTCTCTTTTGCCATAGGGGTAATACTTGATTTTATCATTTTCGGAAGTTTTGTAAACTAGAAATGTTTCAATGCCATCAACGCAAATTTGCCCGCTAAATTTATAATTTTTATCTTTTGAGTTGAGTGTTTTCGAATCTATTTGAATAAAGCCACAAGTTAGTTTCATACTTCCAAAGATTCAGTTTTTCTTTTTAGTATAAATTTTCTAGCATCTTCGACATTTTCTTTTCCGTGAAAACCAAAATGATCTTCGGGATTAAATTGCCATTTCATTGGGTTTTGATATTCATGGGCGAATTTAGATGCTAAATTTAAGGGGGCAAATTTTAGCCCCCTATTTATTGCTAATTCATAATTATTCAAACATAAAAAATTATCTTCTGGAATTCCATTGGTCGTTTCAAATTCAGAGCTGAATTCAAGAAATCTTTTGCTTCTTAAAGAGAAACCGCCATTACCTATTCTTTGGCCAGGCACAAAAGTAAAATTCCAAGGAGCTCCAATGTAATCATAATTTAAAAAATCATCGTACCATAAATCTGGGTTTAAAATGAATCCATCATTTTGCACTAAAAGAACATACTCGTTAGAAAGATAATCTTTTAATCGCAAGCAAAAGTCACTATACTTATCAATTGTATCAATTTCATCAATCTGTATAACTTCGCAGAAATCGCTTGTTATATTTTCATGAGTAAAAATACAAACTTTGCCAAACTTTATTTCTTCGCTACAAGCCCTCAAAGTGTCGAGAGCTTGAGATACTTCAACGCAATCTATGATAATTAAATCGACATTATCTAGGTGAAGCATAGTTTTGTAAAATAACCTTTAAATATGAAAACTTTATTATTTTGTACATCATTCTTAGAACCAACATCAATATCTAAATATTCTAGTTGGTGGCATTATTATAAAAACAAGTTCCAAGATTGTGATTTTTTAATTTTAAACGATGGGCCGATTGATAAAGAATTATTCAATCAGCTCAAAAAATCAATTGGTGATGATTTTACAAAACAAAATTTTATAACATTTGATACAAATCTTGGGAGAGCCGATCATTTGCATTGGGGATGGTATAGATCATTTCGCAAAGCTCTTGAAATAGGCCGACAAAATTATGACCGTATTATTCACATAGAAGCTGATGCTGTAATTGTATCTGATCGACTCTTTGATTTTATCAAATATGAAAACATTGGTTGGAAATGTCTTTACACAAAAAAATACTTTTTTCCAGAATCTGCAATACAGATAATTAATAAAGATTCATTTCACTTGATTAACAATGTTCCTGAAGATTTTGATTTTCACAAAGTAGTTGAATTAATGTTACCATTTCAGCCAATTAAAGCTTTTATTGGCGACAGGTATGGTGAAGAAGGAAAGTTACCAAAACACCAAATTGATTATGCTTGTCAGTGGAATTGGGATTGGGTGATTGATAAAGATTGGATCGTATAATGAAAGATATTGTGGTCTCAGTTTACGATGAAGAAATTACATGGTTGAAGCAAAGAAACTTTTTAAATGAAAAAATTTTTGCTTATAAAAAATTTGAAAGATTCGATTATGATTTCGTTACATTATTGCCAAATGTTGGGCGTGAATCTCATACATACATCTGGCACATGCTGAATAATTATAATTCAACAAATTCTGATTACACCGTGTTTTTACAGGGAGACCCTTTCCCTCATTTGATCAATAAAACAGATTCAATTCCATACAGAATTTTCAATAATTCATACAATCTCACGCACCATTATTATCCCTTGGGAGAATTAGTTGTATGTGATGGATTTGGAAGACCATTATCAAAATGGGAATGCGAATTGTATAGAATTTGGGATGAATTGTTTGCTGCAGACATGCCACTTTATTTTATTGCAAATTTTGGGGCACAGCATGTAGTGCACAATTCTGTTTGGAAAAGCAGAAGTAAAAAATTCTGGCAAAGGGCTCTGGAATTACATTATGAATTAGATCATACACCCTGGGCTTTTGAGATTATTTGGTCTTATGTACTTGATCCTAGATTCATAGCTAGAATTTAAACATCTTCTATAGAATACTTTTTTTGGAAAGTTATTAAAAACTTTTCCCAGATCTTATCACCTTGCTCTTGAGTAAAAGGAATCTTGATAATTGTATCAAATGCTTGATAATTGTAAAAGTATTGCTTGCCGTTATAGCACCAAAGCATGCCATAGCTGCCATCTTTGAATGAAAGCTTGATTCCATTTATACCTTTCATTCTTTGAGTATAAATTATAGCGTTTTCAAATAAGCAATTATTTACAATACTGCTTGTTATTTTGCTTGTGAGATTATCTTTACTTAAAATGTTGAACATATCAGCCCCCTTTTTATTATACTAAAGGCAAGCTGTTAATTTCTTGTTCTATTTCAGTTTGTATTACTGATACTTCGCTTGGTGATTTCTTTGTTAGATAAAGATCATCAATCATTTTTTTCAAATTGTCCATTCTTGCTTTGTAACCACCCATGCCTTTTTGGGATAGTAACTTATCTCGTAGAATGGTAAAATAACTCATTGTCAAACTATACTCTTGTTGCTTAGTAGTTGATAATTTACGAACATTTTTAGCAGTTTGATCGTAAATATTACCAGTAATTTCTTGAGCAGGTATAAACTTCTTAACAATTTTTTGTAATTCTGAAGCTGCTTCTTCAGCTCCAGCAAGCAAACCATAAGTGGTTACTACTTTAGCAACCATAGGAGGTAGATTTTCAGCATTTAAACGCGCCCAGTAATTAC
>JACCED010752794.1_pt1 | contig 10273 bp, 9 predicted proteins | sample 7455021 | NCBI WGS metagenome assembly JACCED01 (sample SAMN15323456, study PRJNA562643) | freshwater metagenome | isolation source: river surface water | place: USA:Blue River Watershed | collected 2017-08-19 | reverse complement strand
GGCGCCGCAATGCCGGGGTCCATGAAGAAATCGAGGTTGCCGGCCAGCAGGTCCTGCAGTGCCGGGGCCGAGCCGCGGTAGGGAATGTGCACCGCAAAAATGCCCGCCATGTGCTTGAGCATCTCGGCGCCGATGTGGGGCGTGGACCCGTTGCCCGGGCTGCCGTAGCTCAGCTTGCCCGGGTTGGCCCGTGCAAACTTCTGCAGATCGGCAAAGGTTTTGAACTGGGAGTCGGACCGCACCACCAGGAACAGTTCCACCCGAGCCGTGGCCGCCACCGGCAGCAGGTCCTTGTTGGGGTCATAGGGCAATTTGGCGTTGAGCGAGGGCACGATGACCATGGTGCTGCCGGACGCCATCAGCAGGGTGTAGCCATCGCCGGGGGCCTTGGCGGCCGCATCGGCACCGACGATGCCGCCTGCGCCGGTGCGGTTTTCCACCACCACCGGCACCCCCAGCGCCTGCGACAAGGGGGTGGCCACGGCGCGGCCCAGCACGTCGGGCGAACTGCCCGGGGCGAAATTGATGATCATCCGAATCGGCTTGTTGGGCCATTCCTGCGCGGCGGCCCCCAAAGGGGCCATCAGCGGGGCCAGCAGTGCCGCCGTCATGGCGAGTCGGCGTTGACGCGAAAACATGAACCAGTCTCCTCAAAGGGGTGGCTGGACCGACATGTGCAGACCCGCCTGTGGTGTTGTTGATCAAGTGCAGGCGCTTTGAGAAGCCCGCCAAAGAAGCCCCCCAAGACCCGCGATCCGATCGTAGGGGTGCGCCCGGCATGGTGCACGGCGCCAGGTCAATGGCTTACGGACTGTAAGGAATGGGGGAAATCACTGGGGCGGGCCCTGGCCTCGGCTGCAGCCCGCTGCGCTCGGCCGTCCGTTTCAGCGGTGGCCACGGCCCCTGTGCCCCCAGCCACGCCCGGGCCCGCCCCAGGAAGGGGGATGCGGCGCCGGATACACCCAGGGCCTGACGGGCACCACCCGCGGCGGGGGCGCCCACATCGGCGGCACCGGGACCACCCGAATGGACGGTGGGGAGAGCAGCACCGGTGGGGCCATAGGTACCTGCGGGTACACCGGCGCATGGATGGGCGGGTACAGCGGCACATGCACGGCGCCGTAGACCGGTCCACCGCCGTGGGCATAAAGCGTCACCGAAGGCCCCAAAGCCGTCGGGTGGGCGCAAGCGGCCTGGGTCATGGCCAGGGCGCAGGCCCCCAACAGGGACAGCAGGCGTGAATGGCAAAGGGTCAGAAAAGAAGGCATGGTCCACCTCGATCAAGAGCGGCCCGGCTGCAGGTCATGCAGGCACTCGGGCGCTACAGCCATAGCGTGCCTGGCCATCACCCGGTGGACACGATCCACCCGGCTTTGGTGAGGATTCGTAACCGGCCACCCTCTAAAATCCGTGCATGAATGCCCCTGCCCCTCTCCCTGCCGCCGCCGAATCTGGCGAAGGCAAAGCCAGCAACTTCCTGCGCCAGATCATCGAAAAAGACCTCGCGCAAGGCACTTACGCCAGCCGCCGCTGGGCCGGCAGCCCCGGAGACGCCGCACACCACGCCGCAGGCCAACCCGATCCCGCCAGAATCCGCACCCGCTTTCCGCCCGAGCCCAATGGCTATTTGCACGTGGGTCACGCCAAAAGCATTTGCATCAATTTCGGCCTGGCGCGCGAATACGGCGGCGTGTGCCACCTGCGCTTTGACGACACCAACCCCGAAAAAGAAGACCAGGAATACGTCCGCAGCATCATCGACGCGGTGCAATGGCTGGGCTTTGACTGGGCACAAATCGGCCAGGCGCCGGGCAGCGCCGCCCCTTACCAGGCCAGCGACTATTTCGCATTCATGCACCGCGCGGCGGAGTACCTGATCGAAGCCGGTCATGCCTATGTGGACGAGCAGACGCCAGAAGAAATGCGCGCCAACCGCGGCGACTTCGGCAAACCCGGCGTGGACAGCCCATACCGCAGCCGCAGCCCGGCCGAGAACCTGGCGCGCTTTCGCGAGATGCGCGATGGCAAACACCCGGACGGCGCCATGGTGCTGCGCGCCAAGATCGACATGGCCTCGCCCAACATCAACCTGCGCGACCCGGCCATCTACCGCATCCGCCACGCCGAGCACCACCACACCGGCAAGGCCTGGTGCGTGTACCCGATGTACACCTTCGCGCACCCGATCGAGGACGCGCTCGAGCAGATCACCCACAGCATCTGCACGCTCGAATTCGAAGACCAGCGCCCGTTTTACGACTGGTTGATGGAGCGCCTGATCGAAGGGGGCCTGCTGGCCAGCCCGCCCCCCAGGCAGTACGAATTCGCCCGCCTGAACCTGAGCTATGTGGTCACCAGCAAACGCAAGCTGGCGCAACTGGTCCATGAAGGCAAGGTCAGCGGCTGGGACGACCCGCGCATGCCCACCATCGTGGGTCTGCGCCGCCGCGGCTACACGCCCGAAAGCCTGCAACTTTTTGCCGAGCGCATCGGCGTGACCAAAAGCGACAGCTGGATCGACTACAGCACCCTCGAAGGCTGCCTGCGCGAAGACCTGGAGAACAAGGCGCACCGCGGCATGGCCGTGCTCGACCCGGTCAAGCTGGTGATGCGCAACTGGGCCGAAGCCTTTGGTTCGGACGATTACACCGAAGCCTGCACCCAGCCGGCCCTGCCCCATTCGGCCATCGCCGAGGGCCAGACCCCACCGCCCGATCGCGTGTTCCAGATCGGCAAAGCCGTGTGGATCGAGCGCGAGGACTTTGAAGAAGTGCCGCCCAAGGGCTACAAGCGCCTCTTTCCCGGCAACGTGGTGCGCCTCAAGGGCGGCTATGTGATCGAATGCACCGGCTGCGTGCGCGATGCGGCCGGCCGCGTGACCGAGGTCCACGCCAAAGTGATTCCCGGCACCAAGAGCGGCACACCCGGCGCCGACAGCGTCAAGGCCAAGGCCGCCATCACCTGGGTCGGCGTGGCCGATGGCGTGCCTGCCGAAGTTCGGCTGTACGACCGTTTGTTTGCCGATGCCCAGCCGGATGCGGGTGGCAAGGATTTTCTGCAAGCCCTCAACCCGGACAGCCTCCGGGTCGTCACCGCCTATGTGGAACCCTCTCTGGCCGCCGCCGCACCGGACCAGAAGTTCCAGTTCGAACGGTTTGGCTATTTTGTGGCCGACCGCCACGACCACCGGCCGGGCCAACCGGTGTTCAACCGGGCCGTTGGCCTCAAGGACTCCTGGGGCAAGTGAGCCGCCGCACCTGCGGTGTCTACCTTTGGGCAGATGGCGCTGACCGGGGCAACTGCCCACAATCCGGGGCTTTCCTCATGGGGAGCCTGTCATGCCCAAACCGCTGTGGATCGTGGTCGCCAACGGATCGCGTGCCCGCTTGCTGCAAAGAGACCACCCGGGCGCCGCGCTGCGTGAAATCAAGGACTGGACGCACCCCTCCACGCGTCAGCACACGGCCAACCCGGACTCGGCACACCGCACCAGCGGCACGCGTGGCCGATCGGGCCTGGCCCAGCGCCAGAGCCCCCAGGCCCACGCGCGGGAACAGTTCGCCCGGGACATCGGCGCCTGGCTGAAAACCTCGCTGGGGCCACAAGGCGTTGGGGCGGTGGCGGTGTTTGCCTCCAACCCTTTTCTGGGCGAGTTGCTCTCGCATGGCCACGCGGCCCTGGACCCGCTGCTGTGCGCCAGCCATGCGCTGGACCTGACCGGACTGAGTCTGCCCGAGTTGGACCAGCGCCTGCGGGAGCAGCACGGTTTGTGAGGCGCAGGACCGGGTTCTTTTGAAGCGCCCAGGCGAAGAAGGCGACGGCCTTTGGATAAAATCGCCTGATCTTGAAAATTCGATCTCTTTTCAGTTTTTTGACGCCTCTGCCGATATGCACCCCGGTCAGGGTGACGGCTTTGATGTCTGGCCTGGCATGTGGGCTTGCCCTGGCCTCCTCGCCTGCAGAGGGCATCCGGCAAGCGCTGGCCGCCGGGCAACTCGAGCAGGCGGCCAAGCTGGTGCAGCAGGAAAAGCAGCGGCTGCCGCAAGACGCCGAACTGCGCTTTCTCGAAGGCGTGGTTCAGGCGCAGCAGGGCCAGACCGACAAGGCCATCGAAACGTTCCGCAAGCTCGTCGAATCCCATCCGGGCATCGTCGAGGCGCACAACAACCTGGGCGTGCTGTACGCCTCCAAAGGCCGTCTGGAAGAAGCCCGCAAGGCCCTGGAAGCCGGCATGCTCACCCACGGCAGCTACGCCGCCTTGCACCGCAACCTGGCCGATGTGCAAAGCCAACTGGTCAAGCAGACCTATGCCAAAGCCCTGCAGGTCGACAGCAAGGCGCGCACCGCCGTGGCCCAGTTGAGCTTGCTGGGCAGCATGCAGGCCCCGCGCGCAAGCAGCGCAGCGAGCGAGTCCCTGCCGGCGGCCACGGTCGTGGCTTCGCGGCAGACGGCAAGCGGCACCGCACCGGTCACAGCGGCTGCACCCTCTGCCCCGGTCACGCCCGCGGTGGTGGCCAGTGCCGCCCCGGCAGCACCGCCGCCGGCCCTGCCCCCGCGGGCGGTGGCGTCCACCCCGCCCCTGCCCGCCTCGGCAACGGCCGCTGGGCCGGCCGCCGAATCGCCCAAAGCACCGAAAGCCGCCAGCGAATCCGCGCCCGCCCCGGCCGCCAAGCCGGCCCCATCGGCCGACACCGAAGCCATCCGTGCCGCGGTCATGGCCTGGGCCAAGGCCTGGAGCCGCAAGGACGTGGACGACTACCTGCAGGCCTACGCCAGCAGCTTTGTGCCCCCCGAAGGCCAGTCACGCAGCAAATGGGAAGCCGAGCGCAAATTGCGCATCGTCTCCAAGAAAAGCATCTCCGTCGAAGTGCGCCAACTCAAGGTCACGGTCGAGGACAAGACGGCCACGGTGCAGTTCCAGCAGATTTACAGCTCGGACAATTTCACGGGCAACAGCCGCAAAACGCTTGAAATGGTCCGGCAGGGCGAGCGCTGGCTCATCGCGCGCGAGAGGGTCAATTGAAGCCCAGCTTCTGGTCTTCCGGGCTGACTGGCCAGCGGTCGACATCACGGCCAGCCGCTCGCTGGCGCACCGCCCTGCCGCTGGCGGTGGTGCTGTTCTTCGGCCTGGGCATCTGGCTGGCCCAAGGCAAGTCCTCCTGGTCCGAGCTGCTGTCGGTCGGGGGCGCCCACGACCCCATGCCCTGGCGGCTGGTGATGGATCCGCAGCAACCGGCGCCGGCACTGCCCGACAGCCCGGAACCCATGGTCCGCCAGATTTACCAGCACCTGGGTGAGGGCCAGCGACAGGAAGCCCTGGCGGTTGCCCAACACCTGGCCACGGCCTACCCCACCTTCCAGCTGGGCCAGCTGCTGTACGCCGACCTGCTCAACATCGGCCTGCTCGAACCTGTGGACGGGCCGGAAGTGGCGCAGGAGGTCCTGCCCGCGGCCAAGAAGCGCCTGGAGGAACTCCTGCGCGAGACCACCCGGCGCCTGTACCATCCCCCGCTGCCCCAGATCCAGGACAGGATCCCCTCTGGGCTGCTGCATCTGGACCCGACCCAGCATCCCTATGTGGCGTTCGTGGACGTTTCGCACTCTCGCCTGTACTGGTTTGCCAACCGCAGCGATGCGCAAGGCCTGCCGCGCCTGGAACTGTTGATGGACACCTATATTTCCGTCGGCAGCCAGGGGGTGGGCAAGTCCCGCGAAGGCGATGGCCGCACCCCGCTGGGGGTGTATTTCATCAAGAAGAGCCTCTCGGGTGACACGCTGCCCGACCTGTTCGGCGCAGGTGCGCTGACCCTGAATTACCCGAATGCGGTGGACCTGATGCGCAAGCGGACCGGTTCGGGCATCTGGCTGCATGGCACCCCCAGCGCCCAGTATTCGCGAGCGCCAGAGGCCACCGACGGCTGCGTGGTCTTGTCCAATCCGGAAATGTCGCGCCTGTTGGCCTTGGGCAGCCTGCGACTGACCCCGGTGCTCATTGGCCGCGAGATCGAATGGCAACAGCCCGCCCAGGCCGATGCAGAACGGGGGCCGCTGATGTCCAGGCTGCAGGCCTGGAACCAGGCCCGCCTGCAGGACAACGATTCGGTGCTGCGCAGCCATTACAGCGACCGTTTCCAAAGGGATGGCCTGGGCATGGACCATTGGTGGCCTAAGCTGAAGGCGTCGGTCCGCAGCCGTACCCCCCTCAAACCCCTGACCCTGGTCTCGGCCCTGCGCTGGCAGGACGAAGAGGACCTGATGGTGGTGACCTGGCAAGACCCCAACCGCAGTTCCTCGCAGCGCAACGAATACCTGCGCAATTACTGGGTCAAGGACGGCGGGCGATGGAAGATCGTCTTCGAGGGACCCGCCTGAGACAGCGCTCGGCCGCCTTCCCGGCGACAATGGGCGCATGAACCTGCCCGACTTTGACACTTTCTCCCGGCAAGCCCGTGCCGACGGCTTTGATGAAGTCCTCGAGCGCAGTTGGGCGCCGCTGACGGTGCTCGACACCCATACCCACCCTTTCGCGGTGCAGGCGCTGGTCACACAAGGGCAGATGTGGCTGACCATCAACGGGCAGACCCAGGCCCTGCAGCGTGGCGACCGCTTCGAGCTGGCACGGGATGTGCCGCACGAAGAGCGCTATGGCCCGGAAGGCGCCACCTACTGGGTGGCCCGCCGCAACTAGCCCAGCCGGCACGCCGCTGCAGCCGCAGCCCATGGACATGGACATCCCTTTTTTCAACGGCCGCATCGGGGCGGAGGGCCCAAGCTTTGACGCCTGGAAACAGCAGACGCTGCTGGACTCGATGGAGCAAGGCGGCCTGCAGTGGCCCAGCTCCTGCCGCTCGGGCAGCTGCCGCACCTGCCTGTCCAGACTGGTGCATGGGGAGGTGCGCTACGAGATGGACTGGCCCGGACTCAGCCCGGAAGAAAAAGCCGAGGGCTGTGTGCTGCCCTGCGTGGCCTACCCGCTCACCGATGTGGTGATCGCGGACCCTTTCGGATAAAGCCCGGCCGAGCCCGGCGCCGATCAGGCCGAGGCATCGTCGATGCCGAGTTCCTGGATCTTGCGCGTGATGGTGTTGCGGCCAATGCCCAGGCGCTGCGCCGCCTCGATGCGCCGGCCACGGGTGGTGGCCAAGGCGGTGAGGATCAGGCGGGATTCGAATTGCTGGGACAGCACTTCCCACACGTCGTTGCGGTCTTCGGCCAGCAAACGCAGGATGTCGCGGTCCAGCAGCTCCTGCCAGCCGGCATCCCCCCCCTGCATGGCGGACGCCGCGGTTTCGGCGGCCGACACCGGGCTCGCGCCCGCCCGCGCCAGCGCTTCTGTCTGGGGCATGACCGCCTGGGCCGCACCGGTATGGACCGCACCGGAATGGGGCAGCTCGGGCGCCACCGGCGAGGCCTCCTGCACCTCGGGGGGCAGGTCCTTGCATTCGATCACCTGCGCCGGGGCCATGACGGTGAGCCAGTGGCAGATGTTTTCCAGCTGGCGCACATTGCCCGGGAACTGGAACTGGCTCATCTGTGCCATGGCGGCGTCGGAGATGCGCTTGGGCTCAACCCCCAGCTGCTGCGCGCTGCGCTGCAAAAAATGCCGCGTGAGCATCGGAACGTCCTCACGCCGCTCGCGCAAGGCGGGCAGACGCAGGCGGATCACATTCAGACGGTGGAACAGGTCTTCACGGAATGCGCCTTCCTTGACGCGTTGCTCCAGGTCCTGGTGGGTGGCGGCGATCACCCGCACATTGGCCTTGACGGCGCTGTGCCCGCCCACGCGGTAGAAATGGCCATCCGAGAGCACACGCAGCAAGCGCGTCTGCAAATCGAAGGGCATGTCGCCGATCTCGTCGAGAAACAGGGTGCCGCCATCGGCCTGTTCAAAGCGGCCCCGGCGCGAGGTCTGCGCCCCGGTGAAGGCCCCGCGTTCGTGGCCGAACAGCTCGCTCTCGAGCAGGTCCTTGGGAATCGCCGCGGTGTTGATGGCCACAAAGGGGCCCGTGGCACGCGGCGAGTGCTTGTGCAGGGCCCGCGCCACCAGCTCCTTGCCCGAGCCAGACTCGCCGGTGATCAACACCGTCACATGGCTTTGCGCCAGGCGGCCAATGGCGCGGAACACATCCTGCATCGCCGGCGCCTGGCCGAGCATTTCGGGAGCCTCGTCGATCTGTTCTTCGGCCACCTCCTCGCGCAGGCTTTCGTCGACCGCGCGGCGGATCAGCTCGATCGCTTTGGGCAGGTCAAACGGTTTGGGCAAATACTCAAAAGCACCGCTGGAGAAGGCCGACACCGCACTGTCCAGATCGGAATACGCCGTCATGATGATGACCGGCAGCCCGGGCAGGCGTTGCTTGACCTGGCTCAACAGATCCAGTCCGGAGCCACCGGGCATGCGGATGTCACTGACGAGCACCTGCGGCCCGCCCTGGTTGCCGTCGGCATCGAGTGCGTGCAGCACCTCGCGCGGCGTGGTGAAGCTGCGGCAGGGCAAGCCCTCGCGCGCCAGCGCCTTCTCCAGCACGAACCGGATGGATTGGTCATCGTCAACGATCCAGATCGGTTTCATCGGGGAAAGCTTTCTTCAGGTTCAGGGCAAGGGAATCAGGATCTTGAAATCCGTGCAGCCGGGCTGGCTGTGGCACTCGATCAGGCCATGGTGCTGTTGCACAAAAGTCTGGGCCAGCGTCAGCCCCAGACCCGAGCCCCCTTCCCGCCCGGACACCAGGGGGTAGAAGATCCTGTCCTTGATCGAATCCGGTATGCCCGGCCCGTTGTCCACCACATGCAATTCCAGTGCCAGGCGGTAGCGCTGCTTGCCGAAAGTGACCTGCCGCAGGATGCGGGTGCGCAGCACGATTTCGGCATCGCCTTGTGTGCGCCGCTCCTGCAGCGCCTGTGCGGCGTTGTGCGCGATGTTGAGCACCACCTGGATCAGCTGTTCCTTGTCGCCCCGGAACTCCGGGATCGAGATGTCGTAGTCGCGCACCACCGCCAGCCCCCTCGGGAACTCGGCCAGGATGAGCGAGCGCACACGCTCACAGACTTCATGGATGTTCACATCCCCCACCACGCGGGCCCGGCGGTGCGGCGCCAGCAGGCGGTCGACCAGGGTCTGCAGCCGATCGGCCTCGTGGATGATGACCTGGGTGTACTCGGCCAGTTCCTTGCTCTGCAGCTCCATCTCGAGCAACTGGGCGGCGCCGCGAATACCGCCCAAGGGGTTCTTGATCTCGTGCGCCAGGTTGCGGATCAGCTCCTTGTTCACCTGGGCCTGTTCCAGCAGACGTTCTTCGCGCTCCTGCCGGGTCTTTTGCTCCACCGGCAAGAGCTCGACGATCACTTCATCGCCACGATCGGAAGGGGCGATGATCACATGCACCGGCAGATTCTCGGCATGGTGGTGCCGCCGCAGGGAGGCCTCGTAGCGCAGTGCAGCGAACTCGTTGGCCCGCACGCCTTGCAGCGCCTGCAACAGGGGCTGCGCGTCCACAAAATGGTCGGCCAGCACCTGCCCCACCAAGGTGCGGCGCGACTGTCCCAGCGCGTCCTCAAGGGCGGCATTGACCGCCACGGTTCTGCCCTGCCCGTCGAGCACCGCAATCGGCGTGGCCAGCAGGTCAAAGGCCGCAAAGCGCGAAGGCGTCATGCTGCAGCCCCCCTCCAGCGCACAGACACGGGATGCAGACACGCGGCCCATGCACCGCGCAGATGCAAAAAAAAGGACGGCCGAAGCCGTCCTTTTTTTGCACCACTCAGTGCCACGGTGCGCATGGCATCAAAGGCTGAAGTACATGTCGTACTCGACCGGAGAAACTTCCACGCGGCCACGGGTGACTTCCTGCATCTTCAGCTCGATGTAAGCGTCGATCCAGGCGTCGGTGAAGACACCGCCCTTGGTCAGGAAAGCGCGGTCCTTGTCGAGTGCTTCCAGGGCCTGGTCCAGGCTGGAGCAGACGGTGGGCACCAGCTTGTCTTCTTCCGGCGGCAGGTGGTAGAGGTCCTTGGTGGCGGCCTCGCCCGGGTGGATCTTGTTTTCCACGCCATCCAGACCGGCCATCAGCAGGGCGGCAAAGCCCAGGTAGGGGTTGCACAGCGGATCGGGGAAGCGGGCCTCCACGCGACGGGCCTTGTCGGACGCCACATTGGGGATGCGGATCGAAGCGGAACGGTTCTTGGCCGAGTAAGCCAGCTTGACCGGGGCTTCGAAGTGGGGCACCAGACGCTTGTAGCTGTTGGTACCGGGGTTGGTGATGGCGTTCAGGGCGCG
>JACCED010341008.1_pt1 | contig 10273 bp, 6 predicted proteins | sample 7455021 | NCBI WGS metagenome assembly JACCED01 (sample SAMN15323456, study PRJNA562643) | freshwater metagenome | isolation source: river surface water | place: USA:Blue River Watershed | collected 2017-08-19 | reverse complement strand
CCTCGCGACCGGTGAACAAACCACCATCGCCCTCACCGCAATGGCAGTCAATGGCCTCGGTAAAAAAGCGGTTTCTCTCACCGGCGCCCAAGCCGGAATCGTGACCAGCGACGTTCACACCAAAGCGAAAATCTCCAACATCACCCCAGACCGCGTCCACGAACTCCTCGACGAAGGTAACATCGTGATCATCGCAGGCTTTCAGGGCGAAACGCAGGACGGAACCATCACCACCCTCGGCCGCGGCGGCTCAGACCTGACCGCAATCGCAATCGCCGCCGCCGTGAAAGCCGACCTCTGCCAAATCTTCACCGACGTCGACGGAGTGTATACCTGTGACCCACGTGTGGTCCCGACCGCGAAGAAGCTGAACGAAATCTCCTATGACGAGATGCTCGAAATGGCGTCGAGCGGCTCCAAAGTCATGCAGTCGCGCTCGGTCGAGTTTGCCAAGAAGTTCGGCGTCGTTTTTGAGGTGAGATCGAGTTTCAACAACAATCCGGGAACCATCGTGAAAGAAGAAACAACCAGCATGGAAGCGGTCGTCGTCCGCGGCGTCAGCATCGAAAAAAACCAAGCCAAGGTCACCATCAGCCAAGTGCCCGACCAACCCGGAAGCGCCGCCAAAATCTTCGCTGCCGTCGATTCTGCCAACCTCGTCATCGACATGATTGTGCAAAACGTCAGCGTCGGCGGGACCACGGATATCTCTTTCACGCTTTCCAAAGATGAACTGCCGAAAGTGCAGGCCGCCCTCGAACCCGTCGTGCGAGAACTCGGCTCCACAGGTGTCCATTCGCAAGACGGAATCGCGAAGCTCTCCATCGTGGGCATCGGAATGCGCTCACACTCGGGAGTAGCGGCTAAACTGTTCGAAGCCATGCACAAAGGTGGCATCAACATCCAGATGATCTCGACCAGCGAGATCAAAACGGCGGTCATCATCGAGGAACCAAAAATCCAGGAAGCCGCCCGCCTCGCCCACGACGCGTTCGGCCTCTCTATCTAGACCGGCCAAGTTTCCCCCCCAAACAACTCCACCCCGGAGAACCTCCTAGGAGCGCATGGCCATCGGTTACGTCGTCATCGCTCTCCTCGTCGCTTACGCCGCTTGGAGCCTCGTCAAAATGCTCCTCCGCGCCGGTTCAGCCGGCATCCGTTCTTGGATCGCGAGAGCGACTCTTTTCTTCGTCCTGATGGCCCTTGTCGCCGGTGTCGCACTCGCGCCCCTGCCCAACAAGCATCGACTCCTGGTCATCGCCCCCTTCCTCGCCCTCGGGGGAATCATCGTCCGTTTCGCAAAAAAACGTCGGCCCGCACCCCCGACCGACCCAGCCCAAAAAGAGCCCGACCTCAACCGGATGAAACGCCTGAACTGAAGCCAAGCGCTCATTCATGACTTCAAGTCCCAGGCCAGCGCTCGAAGCAAACGCCACCGCCTCATCTCATTCCCAACCAAGAAAGGGCGCTCGGCAAACTCGTCGTATAGGCGCCCCAGACTGTCCGAGGAACCCGATCGAGAGCTAATGAAATCCCCGCGAACGGACATCCTCACCGCATGACCATTACCCTGAAACCCCTCCTCTCCGCTGCCGCCATCCTTAGCCTTTCCCTCCACCACGCCTCGGCTCAAAGCGCCAAGAGAGGCACCACCCTCGTGCGTGAAGAGTTCTCGTCCAGCACCGTTGACCGAACAAAGTTCAACCACGCCGACTGGAATATCCCCGAAACTTGGGAACTCAAAGACGGTGCACTCCTCTGCATCTACGACCATTCCAAGCACCCAGGGAAAGCCCATGGCAAATCCATCGATCCCAAGTTCAAGGCCCACGACGTTCGCGTGTCCTACAAAGTCCGCTTTCTCGATGGCAATGCGCGCATGTCGATGCTCATCAACGCCGCATTCCCTCCCGTCAAAACCGGGATCCCCGTCTGGCACATCGGAGACGTCAATACCCGCCTACCAAAGAGCGAAGCCGACCCCTGTATCGCTATCAGTGAAAGGGACTTCACCTACGATGAACACCACCCAAAAAACGTCCGGAAAAGCCACGGCCCTGCCGATATCTTCAAGCCGCTCTGGGCATTCGAGATCCCCGGCATCAACTGCAAAGATCACCACCCTCTGAAAGCCGACACGTGGCATCAGTTCGTGGTCGAGAGCGTCGGCACACAATGGACTCTCTGGGTCGACGGAAAACAGGCACTGTCGCAAACGATGAAGAATGCCGATTGCGCAAAAGAGTCGGTCAACTTCATCGCGTTTGCCCCCCTCCTCCTCGACGACATCCACATCGAAGAACTTGACCGCACTTCCCCCAGCAAAGAGGAACCGACCTCCCGCTGATACATCCCGACCCAAGAACCTCCTCGATCCTCACAAAAAAGGCCGCTCGGTTTTGTACCGAGCGGCCTTTCACATGAAACTAGGATCAGCCGATCACCTGAGCATTGAACAGGTTCTCCAACATTTCCTGGCGACCGCTCTCCAAAACAGGAGCCGCAATCGACTGCGCGTAGGCGTCCAACTCGTCCAGCGAGGTGGCGCGCGCCTCCACCTTGGCACCAATCCCTTGATCAAAACTGGCGTAGCGGTTCTTCACAAACCCCTCCATCCGGCCACTCTGCAGGATCCGGTGCGCCGCCTTCAATCCAAAGGCGAACGCATCCATGCCCCCGATGTGAGCGTGGAACAGATCGTCGGGACGATGTGATTCGCGGCGGCGCTTTGCGTCAAAGTTCAAACCACCCGTCGTGAATCCGCCCATCTTCAAAATCCGGAGCATGATATTCGTTGTCAGGTAAAGATCTGTCGGGAACTGGTCCGTATCCCAACCCAACAACGTATCCCCGCGATTTGCGTCCACAGAGCCCAACGCTCCCGCCGCAATCGCCACCTCCATCTCATGCTCCATCGAGTGGCCAGCGAGCGTCGCATGATTCGTCTCGAGATTGAGTTTGAAGTGATCCTTCAACCCATACTCGCGGAGGAAGTTCAGGCAGGCGGCAGCGTCCGAGTCATATTGATGGGTCGAAGGCTCGCGCGGCTTCGGCTCAATGTAGAATTGTCCGGTGAACCCGATTTTTTTCGCGTGATCCACCGCCATGTGCAACAGCGCCGCCAAATGATCGAGCTCACGCTTCATGTTCGTATTCAACAAAGTCGCGTACCCCTCACGCCCCCCCCAGAACACATAACCCAATCCTCCGAGCCGATGCGTTGCCTCAAGAGCGTGCTTCACTTGAGAAGCCGCATAGGCAAAAACGTCCGCAGAAGGAGATGTCCCAGCACCCTGCGCATAGCGCGGATGAGCGAATAAACAGGCCGTTCCCCACAGAAGACGCTTCCCCGTGTTCTTCTGATGCAACTCCAACGCATCCACAACCTTCTCCAAGTTCTTATGCGTCTCAGCCCAACTCGCTCCCTCCGGAGCCACATCCCGATCATGAAAGCAGTAAAACGGGATCGTTGACTTCTCCAGGAACTCAAAGAACACCGGCACCCGGTTCAACGCATTCTCAAGCGACTCTGATCCGTCGTCCCACGGCATCAACGCGGTCGGAGCGCCAAACGGATCAGAAAGCCCGTTCCGCATCACATGCCAATAAGCCGCACCAAAGCGGAGGTGCTCCGACATCGTCCGATCACCGACCATCTCGTCCGCGCGATAATGACGGAATGCAAACGGATTATCCGATTGGGGACCCTCGTATTTGACGACAGGAACGTCTGGGAAGTAACTCATAACAAACATTTTTTAACGTGGACCAGCCGTCACCCAAAACCGCATCGCGCGTCGGGTCGGCTGAGGGTTTAACGTTGACCAAGCCCGCCTCTCCTTGCATCGCAGACCATCATTTGACAGTAATACAAAATGCCCCGTCCCTCCATGTCGCAGGTCGCCGAACTTGCGGGCGTTTCCAAAAACACCGTGAGCCTCGCCCTTCGCGATAGCCCGCGAATTTCCCCCGCCACCCGGGCGGTGGTGGAAGCCGCCGCAGCCCGACTCGGTTACCAGCGAAATGCCGCTGTGGGCGAGCTCATGGCGCAACTCCGGCGCACCGGTTCGTCGCATTTCACCCCCACCCTTGCGCTCCTCAACGCCAACGAAAGTCCCAACGCAACCACGCAACACCCCACCGTTCCCGTCTATGTGCGCGGAATCCAAAAGCGCGCGCTCGAACTCGGTTACTCCCTCGACGAGTTCTGGCTTCACTCGCCGCAGATGACCGGCTCACGCCTCGCCTCCATCCTCCGCGCACGCGGCATCCGCGGAGCCGTCGTTGTCGGCCTCCTTCACGACAACAAGCTCCCGCACACCATGCACCAGCTCTGGAACGAGATCCCGGCCGCGGTGACCGGTGTCCGCGTCCGAAATCCCCACCTTTCCTTCGCGGGATCCGATCAGTACGCACTCGCACTTCAGGCCTACGAGCAGGCGTGGAATCTCGGCTACCGCCGACCAGGTCTCATCCTCGATCCCATCATCGACTCCCTCATCGAAGGACGCTTCACAGCGGGATTTCTCATCGGCGAACGCCTCCACCGCAACCGAGAACGCCCAATCCCGCCTTTCACCAAAATTGAGCCAGCGCGCCGCGACCCCTCACTCTTTCGCAACTGGATCCAAAAACACCGCCCCGACGTCCTGTTCACCCTCTATCACGAAACGGCTAGGTGGCTGAACCTGATTGGCTTATCCGCACCATTGGATGTCGGAATCATCCAATATGAGTGGCGTCAAGACCACCCCGATTGGGCCGGCATGAATCAAAGAAACGACCTCGTCGGCGAAGCTGCCGTCGATCTGGTCGTATCAATGATCCACAACGGACTAAACGGCGTTCCAGCCCAACCTGTTGCAACCCTCGTCCCAAGCCAATGGGTTCCCGGCAAGACGGTTCGTCACCAGAAATCGGTCCCTCCCAGTGCGTCATAAGAACCGATTCCCATCGGTGCTTTATCCAAGCCGGATTTCGACTAAGTTTCCCACCCTCGGAGCGGTCGCTCACTGCGGAACAACCCTCCATTGAACATCTGAAAATGAAACGAATCCTCCCACTCCTCCCGTTAGCGTTGCTAGGAACTTCCCCGCTCACCGCCATGGCAGATCCCGTATGGATCTGGACCAAAAAAAATGCCGAAAACAATGAGCAGGCTGACTTCCGCACCGTATTCGAAGCGCCCGCAAATCTGAAATCCGCCACGCTCAAGTTCACCTGCGACAACGGAGCAAAAGCGCTCTTGAATGGTAAACCCGCAGGAGAAAATCCCGACTGGCAACAACCCACAACGGTCGACGTCAAAAAGCTCCTCGTCCCCGGTAAAAACGAAATCCTCATCCAAGCGCGCAACCAAGGTGGCACCGCCGCCCTCGTCGCAATCATCGAGATCGAAGACGCCAACGGCAAAAAATCCACCCTCGTCGAGACCAGTTCTAAATGGGAGGCCGTCAAACACGGTGGCACCGCGTGGCAACCCGCGGTCACCATGGCCAAATACGGCTCCAGTCCGTGGGGCGAGGCGCTCTCCGGCAAACCCAGCAAAGCCGGTGGGAATTCCGCTTCCACGCTTCCCGAGGACATCACCGCACCCGCAGGTTTCAAAGTTCAACACCTCTATACCGTTCCAAAACCCGACCAGGGATCCTGGGTATCCATGACCGTCGATCCAAAAGGGCGCCTCATCTGTGGCGACCAGTACGGAGCTCTCTACCTGGTGACCCCGCCCGCCATCGGCCAAACGGGCGAAACCAAAGTTGAACTGCTGGATGTGAACATTGGCGGTGCCCACGGCCTCCTGTATGCCTTCAACTCGCTCTACGTCCTTCTGAACGAAAAAGGTTCCCCCAAAGCCGGTGGAAAAACCACGGGGCTTTATCGGCTCATCGACAAAGACGGCGACTGTCACTTCGACGAACCTGTCCTCCTCGCCGAAACCGCAGGCGGCGGCGAGCACGGCCCCCACTCCATCCAGCTTTCGCCCGATGGCAAAAGCATCTACTTCAACGGCGGAAACCACGTCGACCTTCCCAAAAACCTCAACGCCTCACGCCTTGCCAACAACTCGTGGGACGAAGACCACATCCTCCCGCGAATGTGGGATGCAAATGGACACGCCAGAGGCAAAATGGCACCCGGCGGATGGATCTGCAAAACAGATCCGGAAGGCAAAAAAGTGGAGCTCATCTGCATGGGCTTCCGAAATGAGTTCGACTTCGCCTTCGACACCGCTGGCCGCATGTTCAGCTATGACGCCGACATGGAATGGGATATCGGAACGCCGTGGTACCGTCCCACCCGGATCAATCACTGCGTCAGCGGAGCCGACTTCGGCTGGCGGAGCGGCAGCGGCAAATGGCCGAACCATTACCCAGACAGCCTCCCCTCCTGCGTCGATATTGGCCCCGGCTCCCCCACCGGTGTCGCCTCCGGCGTAGGCGCGAAGTTTCCTGCAAAATACCAACGCGCGATTTTCGCAAACGACTGGACCTATGGGACCATGTACGCGATCCACATCGAGCCCGTAGGAGCCGGCGTGAAAGCGGTCAAAGAAGAGTTCATTTACGCCCGTCCTCTCCCGCTCACCGACGTTGTCATCCACCCCAAGGACGGAGCCATGTACTTCATGATTGGCGGGCGCCGTACACAGAGCGCTTTGTACCGAGTCACCTACGAGGGATCTGAAAGCACTGCCCCCGCTGCTCCGCTTGCACTCACCGACGCTGAGAAGCAACGCGAAGAACTGGAAAAACTGCATGGTGCTGCACCATCTCCCGACGCAGTCACCAAAGCATGGAGTGCTCTAGCATCCGCCGACCGGAACCTCCGTTATGCCGCGCGCGTGGCCCTCGAACATCAACCGGTGGCCTCATGGTCGGAAAAGGCGCTTTCCGAAAAAGATCCTCAAACCTTGATCGAATCCATGATCGCACTCGCGCGAGTTGGACGAACCGAGCCGCATGTCGAAAAGCCTGATCCCACAAAGAAACCCGCTGCAGGAGCCTCCTCCGCAGCCGTTGGGCCGACCAGCGGAGCCGACGCCAAACTGCAACAGCGCATTCTTGAAGCCCTCGGGCGTCTCGATTTCGCCAAACTCAGCACCGACCACCAACTCCAACTGGCGCGGGCTTACCAACTCGCCTTCACGCGGTTAGGCAAACCGGAGAGCGCCACCCTCGCTCGCATCGCGGAACGCCTCGATCCAGTCTACCCCAGCAAGGATGACCAACTGAACCGAGAGCTATGCCAGTTGCTCGTGTTCCTCGAATCAAAAACCGTGGCAGCAAAAACGCTCGGGCTAATCGCCACCGCACGCGCAGATGACGCAGCCATCGCGTCCGACGCGCTTCTCGAACGCAACGGGGGCTACGCACGCGCAGCTCAAGAGGCCCAAGCCACCCGACCCAACAGCCAACAAATCAGCCTCATTTTCGCGATGAGAAACTGTAACTCCGGTTGGACGCCTGAACTCAGGAAAACCTTTTTCTCCTGGTTTCCAGTCATCCAGAAATGGAAGGGCGGCAATAGCTTCAAGGGATTCCTCGAGAACTCGCGCAAAGAGTCGCTCGCTCTTGTTGCCTCTGCAGAAGAACGCGCCGCCCTCGACAAGCTTTCCCAAAACAAGGAAAGCGGACTCGCTGCGAACATCACACCGCCGAAAGGCCCGGGACGCGCGTACACCACTGACGAAATTGTGAAACTCACCCAAGGCAATCTGAAAGGGCGCGATTTCGCCTCCGGCAAAAACCTGTATGCCGCTACCATGTGCGCCACCTGCCACCGCTTCGGCGGAGACGGCGGCAGCATTGGACCCGACCTCACCGGTGCCGGGAACCGCTACAGCATCAAAGACCTGGTGGAAAACATCACCGAGCCCAGCAAGGTGATCAGCGACCAGTACGGCTCACATTTGATCGAAAAAACCGATGGATCGCTCGTCGTCGGCCGCATCATCAGCGAGGACAATGGGAAGGTGAACGTGATGACAAATCCGTTTGCCCCCGCCCTGCTGTCGACCCTCGAATCAAAAGACATCAAATCCCGCAAAAACCACAATGTCAGCATGATGCCTCCTGGGCTAATCAACACCCTCAACGAAGACGAACTCAAAGACCTGCTCGCTTACCTCCTCAGCGGTGGTAACCCACAGGACAAAATGTTCATCAAGTAATCGCCTCTCATTAATCCCGAACGCCCGGTTGCAAAAAGCACCGGGCGTTTTCTTTTGCCCCCATCATCCGACGTCCAACCAGAAACCAGACGCCCGCCCCGGAAAAGCAGCTCACATCGGGAATGCTTCACGGGGAAAATCCCTAGACGATTGCATCGATCCAACATGCCTGCGGCAAGGAATCTGTTACCGATAAAAGCGCCCACCCTATGAACCGTCTTACCCGTTCCTTCGCGCTCGCAACCATCGCGGCATCCGCTGTTCTCACCGCTGAGGCCGCCTCAACCATCGAATGTGAATGGATATTTTCTGGCGGGGGCGACAAGAGCGATAAAGCCCGTGGCGTCGCATTTGATCGCCAGGGCAACGCTTTCATCGCAGCCGAAACCACCGGCGAATCTAGCTTTGGCCCCCTCGTCCACCGATCCGCCGGTGGAATGGATTGTGTGCTCATCAAACTCGACCCTGAGGGACGTCCGCTATGGCTGCGCTCCTTGGGAGGTAGCGCCATCGATCGCGCCTACGCAGTCGCTTGCGATGACCAAGGAAATGCCTATATCACAGGACACTATGAAAGCTCTGACGCGCTCGCTGACACCATCAAACTCCCGAATGCCGGAAGCTATGATCTCTTCGTAGCCAAGTATTCACCCGAAGGTCGCCTCCTGTGGATTCGAACGGGCGGCGGGCCAGGCTATGACTACGGACACGCCATCAGCGTCGATAGAAAGGGACATATCGTCGTCAGCGGCAGCCTCGCGGCAGGCGGTAAGCTCGGAGAGAAAACAGAAGTCCCCGTCGGATCGCCCAGTGCAGTTTTTTGCGCAAAGTACGACACGGAGGGAAACCTTCTCTGGGCAAAGACAACCTCTGGATCCCTCGGCGGTAGCGGCCACGGCATCGCCACCGATGGCGAGAACAACATCTTCATCGGCGGTTCGTTGAGCGGTTCTGGCAACCTGTTTGGAGCCGAAGTGAAGCCCGAAAAAGCATCCGCTTTCGTGTGCAAGTTAGACCCTTCAGGCAACATCCTCTGGAATCACCTGTCCAAGGGCAGTCCGTCCGCAGTGTATCACGAAATCACCTGCGACACTTCCGGCCAGGTCTGGGCCGTCGGGATGTTCAAAGGCTCCGTCGCCATCGACGAAACCACCTACACCAGTGCGAATGAAAAAGATAACGACGGCATCATCGTGAGCTTCGATCACAAAGGCCAGGTTCGGTGGACAAAGAATATGTCCGGCCCTGCCACCGACTACTGCCTCGGCGTCGCGGTCGATGAAAAGGGAACCGCTTTCGTGTGCGGAGACTTTCATGGCGAAACCACGCTCGCCGGCAAGCGCCTCTCCTCCATGGGCAGCGGCGACATCTTCCTCGCAGCATTCGACGCAGCCGGCCACCTCGAATGGCTGCAACAAGCCGGTGGAGCAGGCAACGACAGCGCCTACCCCATCGCTTTCCGGGCGCCCGACCAACTGCTCATCGGCGGTTCAATCTCCGCCCCAGCGACCCTCGGAAAACGCGAACTGAAACAAGCCGCTGGCGCCGATGCCTACGGCGCGAAATGGCGGATTCGTGCAGCAAAATAGCAGCTCTCGAAAGCAAACCGCCCGCGCTGGGTTCCTTGCCTTCCGTACCGACTCGTCCCGCCCTCGTCGACAGACTCCCAATCATTCACCCCCGAGCCATGCCAACCCACATCGATCTCACTAACCGCATCGCTATTGTCACCGGAGGCGCCCGCGGAATCGGTCTCGCCATCGCAGAACGCCTCCTCCAATCAGGGGCAAAAGTCGCCCTCTGGGACCGCGACGCATCCGCCCTTCATTCCGCATCTGCACTCCTCGCCCGATCCAACGCAGTGCTCCCTGTCCAAGTCGATCTTGTCGATCAAGACGCCGTCGCCACCGCAGCCCAAACCACCGCAGCCCACTTCGGAAACATTGACCTTCTGATCAACAATGCGGGCATCACCGGCGGCAACGCGAAGACATGGGAAATCCATCCAGACGATTGGCGCAAGGTGATGGACGTGAACATCAACGGCCCATTCTACTGCTGTCGAGCGGTCATCCCGCACCTCCTCGCCAACGGGTACGG
>JACCED012291748.1_pt1 | contig 10277 bp, 10 predicted proteins | sample 7455021 | NCBI WGS metagenome assembly JACCED01 (sample SAMN15323456, study PRJNA562643) | freshwater metagenome | isolation source: river surface water | place: USA:Blue River Watershed | collected 2017-08-19 | reverse complement strand
CGCGCTGGCGTTTGAGCCTGCAAACCCATAAGTTGATTGGCATCCGATGAAATACGAACTCAGCCAGCGTTTCTACTTTGAAGCCGCTCACACCCTGCGCCGCAAGATTGATGCAGAAGGCAGCTTGCGCATCCACGGCCACACCTACCACGCCGAAGTGACCATTGCAGGCAAGCCAGACCCTGAGTCGGGCATGATGATGGACCTCGCTTTTCTTCGCCAAGAAGTCGACAAAGTGCGCGACAAACTCGACCACCATTTCCTCGATGAAGTGACAGGCATTGGCCCTGCAACACTAGAGAATTTGTGCACCTTCATCTACAACAACCTCAAAAGCGCGTTGCCCAACATCCACCGCATCAAGATTGAGCGTCCCGCCAGTGGCGACACCTGCTGCTTGATGCCCAACGAAGACTGAACATGACCATCCAAGCCGTTGTGTTCGATGCCTATGGCACTTTGTTCGATGTGTATGCCATCGGCGCATTGGCGGAACAGTTGTACCCAGGGCAAGGCGCAGCCATTTCGGTGCTGTGGCGTGACAAGCAGATCGACTACACGCGGCTCATCACCATGTCTGACCCCCACCGCGCAGAAGGCAGCCGCTACTACCAGTCGTTTTGGGACATCACACGCAGCGCTTTGCTCTACACGCTGGAACGCTTCAAGCTAGATGCCAAGCCCGAACATGTTGAGGCCTTGATGGGTCAATACGCCAAGCTCACACCTTTTGCTGAAAACTTAGGCGTGTTGCAAAGCTTGAAAGCGCGTGGCATCACCACCGCTATTTTGTCGAACGGCAGCATGGACATGCTCAGCACGGCAGTAACCAGTGCTGGCATGGCTGATTTGATTGACCACGTCATCTCTGTCGACCCCATTCGGCTGTTCAAAACTTCGCCCGAAGCCTATGGTTTGGTACAACAAACCATCGCTGCTGAAAAGCAAGACATTTTGTTTGTATCCAGCAACGGCTGGGACGCATTGGGTGCCACATGGTTTGGTTTCACCACGCTATGGGTCAACCGCCAACACTTGCCCTTTGAAACCATCGGCCCCCAACCCACCTACACCGGCCACGACCTGACGCGCGTGTTGGACGTGTTCAACCACTGATGGACAGTCTGCGCATCGACAAGTGGCTGTGGGCTGCACGCTTTTATAAAACACGCAGCCTCGCGTGCGATGAAGTCACCAAACACCGCGTGCAAATCAACGGCCAAGACGTCAAGCCTGCACGCGAAGTGAAAGTGGGTGACATGCTCTCCGTGCGCCAAGGCAACATCACCAAAACTGTTCAAGTCAAAGGCATCAGCGCCGCACGTGGCCCTGCGCCCGTGGCGCAGCAGCTGTACGAAGAAACGCCTGAGAGCATCGCGTTGCGCACAAAGCTTGCCGAGCAAAACCGCTTGGCGTTTGAGCCCGCGCACAGCATTGAACATGGCCGCCCCACCAAACGGGACCGCCGTCAAATCGAACACGCATGGAACGAGCGCTGGAGCGCGAGTACCGACAATTAAACACACACCAACAAAGGAAAACGCACATGGGCGCTCAATGGAAAGCCAAAGGCAAAGACTTAGCCGCCAACGCCAAAGGCCGCATGTTTGGCAAGCTCGCCAAAGACATCATGGTGGCCGCACGCAACGGCGCAGACCCTGCCGCCAACGCACGCCTGCGCATGGTGATGGAACAAGCCCGCAAAGTTTCCATGCCCAAAGACACGCTGGACCGCGCCATCAAAAAAGGGGCGGGCCTCACTGGCGAATCGGTGCAATTTGAACGCGTGATTTACGAAGGCTATGCGCCGCATCAAGTGGCGGTGATGGTGGAGTGCTTGACCGACAACGTCAACCGCACCGCACCCGAAATGCGCGTGCTGTTTCGCAAAGGCCAACTCGGCACCTCGGGGTCAGTGTCGTGGGACTTTGACCACATCGGCTTGATCGAAGCCGAACCCACCGCCTCTGATGCAGACGCTGAATTGGCTGCCATCGAAGCAGGTGCGCAAGACTTTGAAGCAGGCGAAGAAGGTACATCTGTGTTCATCACCGAACCAACAGATTTGGACTTGGTCAGCCGCGCCCTACCCGCGCATGGCTTCAATGTGTTGTCAGCCAAGCTCGGCTACAAACCTAAAAATCCAGTGGACCCAGCCAATCTGAGCCCTGAGGCCTTGGAAGAAGTCGAAGCCTTCCTCTCGGCGATTGATGACAACGATGACGTGCAAAACGTTTATGTGGGGCTGGCGAGCTAACGCCCTGCATGAGCGCTTCTCTTAAACGCACCCAAGGTGCCGGTGGCATTTTGGGCATTGACTTCGGCACGTCCAACTCGGCCATGGCTTGGGCAACGCCTCAAGGCATCGCCCAACTCTTACCCCTCGAAGGCGATGCACTGGCCATGCCCACGGCTGTGTTTTACAACGCCGAAGAAGGCAGCACGCACTTTGGCCGCGAAGCCATCACACACTACCTAGAGGGCACCGAGGGCCGCTTGATGCGCTCGCTCAAAAGCTTGCTAGGTAGCCCGCTGCTGTTAGAGACCACCGTCATCAACAACCAGCTGGTGAACTTTTCTGACATCATCACCACGTATCTGGCTGCGTTGCGCGACCGCGCTACGCGACATCTTGGCACTGCGCCCACACGGGTGGTGATGGGCCGTCCCGTGCATTTTGTAGATGACGATGCAGCGCGTGATACGCAAGCAGAAAACTCGCTGCGCCAAGCAGCCGAGGCAGTTGGCTTCCAAGACATCACATTTCAATTCGAACCCATCGCTGCGGCGCTCGATTACGAGCAACGCCTCACACGCGAAACCACGGTGTTGGTGGCCGACATTGGTGGCGGCACCTCTGACTTCACCGTGGTGCGCTTAGGGCCTGCGCGCATGCACAAGACCAACCGTGTCGACGATGTACTGGCCACCACAGGTGTGCACATTGGTGGCACCGACTTTGACCAAAAGCTCAGCCTCGGCCAAGTCATGCCTTTGCTGGGCTTGGGTCACTTAGGCCCAGACGGCCGCGAAGTGCCCAACCGCGTTTTCTTTGATTTATCCACTTGGCATTTGATCAACTGGCAATACCAACCCAAAGCCATGGCGCAAGCCAAAGCGTTGCAAACCAACTACACCGACACGCGCTTGCATGACCGATTGATGCGTGTGCTGACCGAGCGCTACGGCCACCATATTGCGCACGATGTAGAGCAAGCCAAGATTAATTGTTCACAAACCAATCACCACACAACCCTTGATTTGTCGTATGTCGAGGTGGGTTTAACGGCCGCGTTCAGCACAGCCGATTTGCAAACCCACTTGGCCCAACTATTGGCCAGCACGGTGGCTTGCGCACGTGAGTGCGTGCAACGTGCGGGGCTCGCGCAAGGCAAGCCAGATGCGATTTACCTCACAGGTGGTTCTTCAGCGCTGCGCACCTTTCAAAAAGCACTGCAAGTTGAGTTTGCAAACGTGCCTTTGATCGAAGGTGATTTGTTTGGTGGCGTGGCTTCTGGTTTGGTTTACAGCCGTCACTGAAAAGCCAAAGCAAAGGCCGCTAGGTGGTTCAACCTAGCGGCCTTTGTCGTTGCATATGGTGGTGGACTGTTGACTATTTACGAACATGCTATTTCTACTACTTAGTAAGTAATAGTAACCGAGCGGTAATAGGCGGCAACAGTTTCACAAACGAATCGCACCAACTTTGTGCAGATTCTGGATTTGAACCGCAGTCCACAATTGGTTATCAACCTCACTTAATCAATCACTAGGTCTTCAATGAAGGGCACGCTGAGTGAGTTTGCTAACGAACGATAAGCAGTCGGAAGATGGCTTTCCGTAGCAAGCACTACTAGAACCTGAGGTGGATTCTCAGGGAAATCAACTTGCGCTTGAGCCTCTAATACAGCTTTGTACTTCACCACTTGGTAGATTCCACGTTCATAATCCGCCGGGGAGCGATCAGAAACTTTGGATTTAACTTCAACACCGATCCAAACACGGTCCGATTTAAACATGACATCCAGCACATCCAAAGAACGCAAGTCATACTCCTCTCGTGCTACCCAGTCTTTAGCTGCGCCTACAAGCTCTGGATGCTCGCACACAAAGCGCTTGAGTGCCTTGTGATCATCAGACTCACCACTGCCCCATCCACCCGGTCCTAGCAATAGTCCATCCATTGCATGCGCTGAAATTGCCTCCAATCCGATCAGACGCAAAACATCATTCCATCGACTTCCGTATCTAAGGATACGCTGATACTCCCCGTCAACCTTTGCTCGTTTGTCATCTTTCGATAGTAAGTCGTATCCTGGCCATCTACCACTCACCCCCTTGTCAGGTAGCCCGGCATTTTTCCCTTTCGACAAAACAACAATAGTGGTCAAGTACGGTGGTTTTTCCGGCAAATTTGGGGCTACGCTGTCGATTAGCGTCGTGACTCGGCCAAGGACATGACCAAGACCTCGGGCCCATGGAGTTCCATGCTTGTTTCGACGGCCCAATTGCTCTGCCAATCTAAGGTAAGTCATTGGCTCCAATACTCCATCTGTCTGCTGAAGTAGGTGCGCAACAAGGAGAGAAAGCGCATTCCGCGCGTATTCTTCTGTAGATAAATTTCCTTCAAATTCTTGAACGACCTCTTGTTCTTCGCTGATTTCTTCTTGAATAGAAGCCTCGGCTGCCGAGGTACCTGGCGCTTCACCAGCTGAATTCACTAATTCGAAAAGAGTTGACGGCATATTTGGATCACGGCTATCAACAATACCTTTTTGATGAAATGCATTTTCGATATGTAACCGTTGATCAAGGTCGTAGAGACTCAAACCGATCCATGGCTTCATTCTGTGAGCTCGGTTCAAATAAAAATTTTTGACAGAACGCACACCTTTTTCCAACTCGGCAGAGTTTGGCTCAGCCTCGTATCCGAATATTGACAATCTGTTTTCAGTGGCTCTATCCTGATTACTTCGCGCTTGTTCGCCGTGCTGCTTACCAACGCCAACCCATTTCTTGGATCTGCCTCCCATTTTCACGAACCGGCGAACCTGCTTTAACTGACTGTCATAGACTTCGACAATTAGGTCTGTCCATAAAGTACACACCAATTTCTGACCATCACTCGTAAATGCATTCCATGGAGTATCCAATCTGGCATAGTTAGGACCTCTTCGATGAGTATCTAGACCGCAAGTAAGTAACCAGAAGTCATGGGGACGCACTATTCGTTCAGCCATTAGCTCTCCTCAATTGTTTAGGCATGAGATCTTGTGGGTCTTGAATTGCGCATCTTATACTTTGCAGGCATACTGCGGTGCAAACTTAAGCCACCTCGGTGGTAATAGATGAGATAGAAACGCTTCAGCAAATGTCTGAATTTTGAGCTGTTCGTTTACCTAGGCTGATACCAAAGGTTATCGGCGGCTGGAAGTAAGAAATTGAATATTTATTTGCTGAGGATAGTCAATTATTCACTGCATCTTTAGAAGCTAAAGGTACGCTGGGAAGGCAGACTCAAAACGTGATCAACTTTAAGCTTCACGCGTGCTTTAGATGCATCGCCAGATTCGTCTGTAACGACGATCTCGCCGCTTTGATGCAATTCAAGTAGTGTAGCTTCTATCATGCTACGTGTCGCTGGCGTGGTATTGATTAACCTGAGGAAGAACTGCTCAAAGGTTGTGCCATCAGCACCATCATGCAACATAGCTGGAATTTGATCCATCATTGTTTCTTTGCTAACGGTAGCGGCCACTTCACTGAAGTCAAATCCCATTTGAAGCTTGTTCTCATCGTCGATCTTGCCCGCATAGCCAGTACTGAACATGTGAAAGCCTGCTTTGCCGTAATGTGCAAAATGGTTGTGATGCTTCCAGTGAGTTGTTGCCATTACATCTCGTGCCTTCCAATGTTGAGAAAGATGCAACAACCAGAAGTCACCATGTCCACGTTCAGGCCTGATGAAAAAAGGTGTATAGAACTGGGCAGAGCACTGAGTGGTAAGGCTTTGATAAAGTGAGGACTGAAGCTGTACTCGCCAACTCGGCGTCTGTTTGATCTCGTCCAAGTCTGAAGCACGTATCGATGAGCTAAGACCAGTCGACAGTTCGAAGTTTGCAAGGTTTTTCTTATCGAGGTAGCTGATTAAACTGTCGATGTAGAAAGTAAGAATCACCTCTGCATGTTTAAGCGTGGCGAATATATTGCGCAGGCAAAACATCGGTACGGCCGAGTAGCCATATTGGTCAAGAACGAATAGTGCTCGTCCTGAGCGCGGACTACGATCTTGAGAACGCTGAATAGCGGCTGCGCAATGATTGATGAATTCGCCATTGACCAGCTTAATACGACCCGTGACAAGAGCTCCTCCATACCCTCTTTCCTCTAGGACATGGCGCAGGTAATCCAGAGCATATTTACATTCATCGATGCAAATTAACTCAACATCAATCTGGATTGGCTTGCGGCGCTCCTGTCGCACATTCACTAGGATCTCGGCTTCACGGATTGATTCAAGGATTACTAGGGGTGATCCAAGCACATCTTCGCCAGATTCGTTTTGGTAAAGACCTCCTCCGCAGAAACCATCGGTGATCGTCAGCTGGATCTTGTCCTGCTGAGGCAGAGTAACAAGAGTAAGGAAGTAGTCGACCAAGTAGTTGCGCAGTAGTGCGTGTTTAACTTCACTATGCCGTTTCAGTAGCGGAGGGGGATTTCCCCAAACCCAATCGTAATGTGACATTTAATGGCAAGCGGATGGTGCTCGTATGTTCCCAGTGAAGCTATCTGCGAGTCGCTGAAAATCAAACTCGCGGTGATGTAGCAGAGACGGTTCTGACACGATGAACGATCGTCACGGGCATTTCATCCCATGTTCGACCGTTTAATTCGCGTCCGTTGGCGGCTTTCGCGCGTTTCTTCCCGTCAGCACCCCAACCACCCCACTGCTTGAAGAAAAAAGCGACGTCTTGCTCTTGACATTGCTCGCGCACTGCTTCAGCCCACTCCATTTTCATTGGCCGAGCTTTAGATCCAGACTCTCCGCCCACGATCACCCAGTGAATATCTTTCAAGTTTATTTCACCTACATCTGACAGAAGCGGCTCGACGGAAAGGAAACGGATAGTGGCTGGCACTTGGCGTAGATGGTCAATACGAGGCACCCCATGTTTGCGGTCTTCAACTGAGACTCCAATCCAAGCGTTAGCTGGTACTGATCGCGTGCGAAAATAACGAGCCATACGCGCGGCACGTTTTGTGAGAATTTGGTAAGTGTGTTGAGGCGTCTGCGCGATAACCGCAAACACCTGATCGATGTAGTGATCTGGCACTCGGTCGTGGAACAGATCCGACATCGAGTTAACGAAATAAACCGTGGGCTTCTTCCGCTTAATCGGATCATTTAGTCGTTCGGGCAATAGAGTTAGTGCAAAGCCATTTTCATAGCCAGGTGTACCCATCGCATTCAAACGCTTAGACATGGTCTCGGCGTAACAGTGTTTACATCCTGGCGAAATTTTGGTACATCCGACAGTCGGGTTCCAAGTCTGCTCAGTCCATTCGATTTTGCTGATAGTTGTCATCGCAGTGCTCCCTGCCTTGCTAGCTTAGCGCTATTTGCCAACGATGGCTTATAGCTTCGAACGAGTCCTCGGACAACGCCGATGATGTTCAGCGTCTCTTTAGCACTCATGTTTTGTCTGTCATGCCCGTATGCAGTCAGGCACGGTTTACCTCGGTGAACTCTGTATTGCTTGATGGTATGACCTCCGTCTATCTCTGCCACCACAACATCACCGTGTACCGCTTGCATGCTTGTTTCAACTACAGCCACGTCGCCACTAAGAATGCCAGCTTCGACCATTGAGTCGCCGCGCACTTTGAGAAGAACGGTCTTGGAAGGCTTCGCAAATAGAAGCTTGTCTAAAGCCTGAGCATGAAGTAGCCCCGTGGCGTCACCTTCATGACCGAATCCTGCTCGTATTTCATCATCGCTGACGTTAACGGTAAAAAAACTGGGTCCTGGAACCAGTCGTCCACCTAAAGATTTTTCTAAATGGCCAGAGGTTATCAAGCGGTGAGTGAGCTTGAAAGCTGCATTTTTGGCTTTGAACCCCAGCGCTTTGGCTAACTCGCTGTACGAGGGTATGCAACCTACGCGGGTATATAGATCGCGCAGATGAAGCAAATGCAAAGCGTCTTTGTTTGTTCGAGCCATAAGTGTAATTATAGCGAACAATCGTCCACTAATTGATAGAAAAATATGGCTGCTTAAATATCATTTTTGTGAGTTACAGCTCCTAATTGCCAGGAAATAAGTCGAGATTGCCACTGCGAGCAATTTCATTCCAAATACGCTCTGGCAATGGATGACGCGAAAAGAACACCAGACGATAGATGGAGCGACCTTTGCCATCAGTTATTAACGGCATCTGACCGCTAATCTTGAACCCTAAGGATGCAACTGCTTTGCACCAAGTGTCAAAGAACCAAGCAGGCAAGCTAGATTTAGATAGCTCGTCAGTTGGTGCGGCTAAGCGCCAACCAGGAAGCGCGTGATCGAACCGATCTCTTTTAGGATCAAGCTCCATATCGATATTTCGAGTCAAGTCCATAAGACTGAAATGGACAGCGAAATCTACATGCTGCAACTTGGCAAGCCGCTCAATGAGCGAGAAGGATAAAAACTCAAGGTTGTAAGGGTCAATGTAAGCCAGGACAAGAGCGCCAAAGGGTACGGCTTTGATCATTTCGTCAATGGACTTAATCGCTGGTCCAACAAAGCTTTGAACATTGGCGCCCGCCGCTCTTAGGCGTAGTTCATTGGCATGCGATCGGTGGGCATCGATATCACCGACTAAAAGCTTGGTGAATGGAGCGCCGGACAGTACAGACTGACGGTAGGCAGCAACTGAGCCACCTTCACGGGTGAAGTGTTCACCTTCTACTTGGATGCGACCAGGGCCACAAAAAGGATCAATTAGCACACGCTGCTGAAACTTCTTCTGAGCTTCACGGGTTGCGTCAAGGTAGCGAGAAAGGTAGCGATGCTTCTCTTCTACCACCCATCGCCCGACGCCACGACCGTGGGGCCCGCGCTCAATGGGTAGATCGGGGTAGGCATCAGGCATCACGTGGTTGTGTGGCATGGTTTTAAGACATTTTCCATAGGTATCACGTTGTTGGACATTGCATTGATTCGATTAAACACTAGTCAAAGAGATATTTTTATGCATTAATCAGAAAGGTGCCGTTTTCCAGACGTTTCCTGTCCAGCACAAATCTCTTGATGGCGAACTCGCGCAGTAGCTCGGTGACCCATTGGCAGAACTGGGTAAGTCTCGCAACTAAACCAAGTCCAAAACGAACTGACTACCCAATGCAGGTACAAGCAATTTCATAAGTCGTGTCAGATCCGCGTGATTGACCGACGCAAGATCTGTTTCTGAAATTGGGAATATCAGCCACCTACGTTCAGCATCAATTTGCCCTGGAAGGAAGTTATGCGGCGGAGGAAACAGTGCTGCTTGGTCGGTGAGAACGGCTTGCCACAGAGTGCGCGCATCAACTGTCTGTTCTGTTGCCGCAAGCCTTACATGCTTGCGGCAACAAAAAGCGTCAAGTCCGCGAAGGAAAGCCGCACGCAGAAACCCCAATACGGCGTGAGCATCTTGTGCAGAAAATGGAGATTTCGTGATCAGCGCTTGGACAACCTGGATCGGATCCCCCTCCAGTCCGCCCTCGTCAATTACCACTAACAACTGTTCTATTGCTGCAATTGCCCCGTCAACCTCAGCGCGCGCAATGTTCGGCGGCGAGGCATGCGAGTAAGGATTCAATACCACTTTACGGAATAGTTTCACGCGCTCAATAACACCAGCTAAACAGACCTTTGCCGAGTGGGCTTTGAACCAACCTTCCAAGGCGGACATCAGTTTTTCTGTGTCCAAATGACGTGGATCGCTTTTGTATGCCACAGGAACACCGAAGCGTTCGCAAAATGACTTCAGCGCGATTTCGAACGCCGCTCTTGTGTAGTTGGCGGCAGCAGCAATGTGATGGTTCGCAAGGAATTCTCTTGCTTGCCTTAGCGATGCGTTTGCCGCCTTATCCCCGGGCGTCCGAGTGGTCGGAGCCGGTATTCCACGTTGAACATCTTCACCTTCGAATATTTCCAGTATCTTCCATCTACCAGAGTTTCCTAAATGAAATCTGGCCATCTCAAACCACACTCGATCATGAGTAAGCAGCACAATCTGCCAGTCGGAAAACTT
>JACCED010969057.1_pt1 | contig 10282 bp, 9 predicted proteins | sample 7455021 | NCBI WGS metagenome assembly JACCED01 (sample SAMN15323456, study PRJNA562643) | freshwater metagenome | isolation source: river surface water | place: USA:Blue River Watershed | collected 2017-08-19 | reverse complement strand
GCGAATTTCGATCATGCCGATTTCACCATCAGCCATCGGCGCGCCTGTGTCAGGGTCCGTCACGCGGGCTTCAACTCCGGGAAGCGGGAAGCCAACCGTACCTGCAATACGATCTCCATCATAAGGATTGGAGATATTCATATTGGTCTCGGTCATGCCATAGCGCTCAAGAATCGCATGGCCCGTTTTGGCGCGCCATTCGCGATGCGTCTCAGCCAGCAAGGGGGCGGAGCCAGAGATGAACAAGCGCATATGCTTCGTGGCTTCTGGCGTCAGGTCAGGACGCGTGAGCAAGCGCGTATAGAATGTCGGCACGCCCATCATCGAGGTCGCGCGCGGCATCAGCTTCATGATCGCATCAGGATCAAGCTTCGGCAGGAAGAGCATCGTGCCGCCTGCCATCAGCAACACATTGGTCGCCACGAAGAGACCATGCGTGTGATAGATGGGCAGCGCATGGATCAGCACATCTTTCGAGGTGAAGCGCCAGTAAGACACCAGCGTCGTCGCGTTTGATGCGAGATTGCCATGGCTCAACATCGCGCCTTTGGAGCGGCCTGTTGTGCCAGATGTATAGAGAATGGCTGCGAGATCATCGACACTGCGCTCAACATCCGTGAAGGCAGATGAAGCAGCCTTCATGCGCTCTGCCAAAGTACCATCGCATTTGACGCCTAGCGTCTCGATAGCAGCAACGCCTGCCTCCTTCGCGACGGCAGCGAGCTTATCCTTGGTAGCGGGGTCGCAGACGAAAACGCGCGGCTCAGAGTCACCAAGGAAGTAAGAAATTTCAGCCGGCGTATAGGCCGTGTTCAGCGGCAGAAAGACTGCACCAGCGCGCAAGCAAGCGAGATAGAGCAAAATCGCTTCGGGCGACTTCTCGACCTGCACCGCAACACGATCCCCCGGCAATACGCCGAGCGACACCAGCACATTGGCAAGCTGCGCGGAGCCCGCCTCCACACCGCCGAAGGTGATGACACGGCCATCGTGATTTTCAATAAAGGCCTTGCCAGCATCGGGCATGGCGCGACGGAAGAGGTCGTAGAGATAAGCAGGCATGGAAAGGCTCGTCCCCGAGGCATCAGTTGCGCCTTAGTTGGACGAGGCGGCTCCAACTTGCAAGCGGCTTCGCGGGCTGCCCTTCCACAGCCGCTTCACCGCGCCTGAGGCCATGACCTGTTTCTCATTGGCATAGGCCTCGTGATTGGCCTCGATCTCGTCGAGGTCATAGAGGTAATTGACCATCAGGCCGGCGCCGTCGCGCAGCGCCTTGGGCGAGAGATCGCCCATGAAATTGATGCGCTCCAATCTCGCCCCATTGCCCAGATGGAAACGGGCAACCGGATCGCGCGGGCGGCCATTGGCGGCCTTGGCGGCAAGGAAATATTCCGCCGCCAGCGCCTCGACGCCCTTGCGGATGGCTTCAGCGCGGGCGCTGTCCCTGGCCCAGCCGGGGTCGGCAAGCGTCTGGGCCAAGTCCTGTTCGGCAGATCCCATCTCGGCCTTCGATTCGTTCAGCCATTTCATGAAAGTCGGCACCGGCGACAGGGTGACAAAATTGTCCAGTCGCGGCAGTTCGCGGCGCAGTTCTTCCACCACTTGCTTGATCAGGAAATTGCCAAAGGAAATGCCATCCAGTCCACGCTGGCAGCTCGAAATCGAATAGAAAACAGCCGTGCGAGCCTGTTCCGGCTGACAGATCTCGCGGCTCTCAGCCAGAAGCGGAGCGACTGCACCGGGAATGTCGCGGGTCAGCGCCACTTCGACAAAGATCAGCGGATCATCCGCCATGGCGGGATGAAAGAAACCATAACAACGCCGATCCGCCCGATCAATGCGCCGGCGCAGATCATTCCAGTCGCGAATTTCATGCACGGCTTCGTAACGGATGATCTTTTCAAGGATCAAGGCGGGGGTCGCCCAATCAATCCGTCGCAGCACCAGAAAGCCGCGGTTGAACCAAGCATACATCAGGTGGGCAAAGTCGCGATCGACAATCTGCAGATCAGGTCGGCCGGGCAGAAAATCGAGCAAGTCCTGCCGCATGTGAACGAGCGCCGCCGTCCCGCCCGGTGCACGGTTGAGACGGCGCAACAATTCCTGCCGACGCGGTTCAGCGGCGAAATGAAGCTCACTGGCGGCCGCGGCATCGCCTGTGCTGGCCCAACCCTCCATGGCCTTGGCCAGACGCTTTTGGTCGGGGCCAAATTCCTGCGAGAGGGCCTCGAAAAAGGCGAGGCGGCCTTGGGGGTCAAGCTGCGCATAGAGGTCTAGCCCATGCCGCGCCAGAGCCACGCCGGAGGCCTCTCCACGCCCGGACAGAAGGGTGTGGCATGTCTCCACCAGCGCGCCCTGACGGGGCTCCTGGCGGCTTGGCTCGCGCTGGAGAAGCGCCCGCCCGCGCTCAGTAATGCTGGAAATGAGGTCTGACAGAAAGGCGCTGCTCATGGTCGGCCCCAGCCTCGGCATCCAATCCTGCGACCATGAAGACATGGGAACCCCTCCTCGTCCAGTCACGCTTCGGCGGGCCGCCACATGCGGTCGAGCCAGCCCAGAGGCAACCCCCAAAAGCAAACCCTGTTCCCCCTGAGCGAGTGAGCGATGCGGATCTCGCCAAGCCCATTGACAGGCGGAGCCGATACGCCAATATGTAACCAAGGCTACACTTTCAGGCGGAAGCGACACGAAAGGCACCCGATGACCGACTGGGCGCAGCAAAAGGGCAATTGGTCTGAACGCACCGTCCTTGCAGGACGAGAGGCCATAGAGGGGCGCCGCAAGGGCATGGCGGCTTTCCTCCCCTTTGCTGGCCCAGCTGTGATTGCCTCCATCGCCTATATGGACCCTGGCAATTTCGCGACGAATATCGAGGCGGGTGCGAAATTCGGTTATCAGCTTTTGTGGGTCGTGTTGCTCGCCAATCTGACGGCGATGCTGTTTCAGTCACTCTCTGCGAAACTTGGCATCGTGACAGGCAAGAGCCTCGCGCAACATTGCGGTGAGCGCCTGCCAAAGCCTGCAGTCTATGTCATGTGGGTGATGAGCGAGATCGCTGCCATGGCAACCGACCTCGCGGAATTTCTCGGCGCAGCGCTCGGTCTATATCTCCTGACCGGCTTGCCCCTGATGACGTGCCTCTTCATCACCGGCATCATCACCTATCTGCTTTTGCTCGTGCAGAGCTGGGGCTTTCGCCCGATGGAAGCCATCATTGGCGTCTTCGTTCTCGTTATCGGTCTTTGCTATCTCGCCGAGATGATCATTGCTCCGCCGCAATGGAGCGGTGTGATTGCTGGCCTCACCACGCCCTCACTGCCTGATGAGCGTGCGGTGACATTGGCTGTTGGCATCATCGGCGCGACGGTCATGCCACATGCGATTTATCTGCATTCCACCCTCACACAAGGCCGTATGCCCTGCAACTCGCCGGAAGAAACACGCCACGTACTTCGCTACTCGAATTGGGAAGTGGTTATCGCACTCGGCTTTGCCGGCCTCGTCAACATGGCAATGGTGTCCATGGCAGCAACCGTCTTCTACCTGAATGGTCGTGGCGATGTGGCTGAAATCGAGACGGCCTATCAGACACTCATTCCGCTTCTGGGCGGCGCTGCTGCGCTGGTCTTCATCTGCTCGCTGCTTGCTTCCGGCTTCTCCAGCTCCGTTGTCGGCACGATGGCTGGCCAATCGATCATGCAGGACTTCATCCAGTTCCGCATTCCCCTGTGGTTCCGTCGCCTGATCACGATGGCGCCTGCATTTGTGGTGGTTGCCATCGGCGTCACGCCAACGGAAGCGCTGGTGATGAGTCAGGTCGTCTTGAGCCTTGTCTTGCCGCTGCCCATGGTGGCGCTTCTTGTGCTGACATCAAAACGCGATGTCATGGGACCCTTCGTTAATTCACGCGCAACAACCTGTGCGGCCGTTGCAGCTGCGCTTGTGGTGGGCGCGCTGAATATCCTGCTCCTGTTGCTGGCAGCAGGCGTGTCAGTGCCCGGTCTTTCTGACTGAGAAGACTCGACACATTCCCCCTGCGGCCTATCTGCAAAGAGACAAGCCGCAGTGGGCCATGAAGCAGCAAGAACACAATACCAGCGCAGCCAGAGCCTTACTGAAGCTCGCGGTGATGACGCGCGGAATGCCGCTGCTCCTGCGCCACGCCAGCGCAGCCGGGCTGACTTTTTTGTTTCTTCTGTTACGCCTGAAACTGGGCCATGCCCCAAATTACCCGTTTCTGTTGTTTCTGCCGGCAGTCGCCTTGTCAGCCGTGCTGTTCAATCGCGGCAGCGGGATCACCGCCACGATGTTATCCGCCTTTCTCGTCTGGTGGTTCTTCATGCAAGACCCGGAGACGTCAGCCCAGCGTCTCGAAAACAGATTTGCGCTGGCAACCTTTGTCGCCGTCGGAATCCTGCTATCAGCTTTCATCGAAGTCATGCATGCGTTGATCGTCCGGCTGAGCGCTGCACATGAAGAGGCGCTTGCCATGAATGCGCGACTGGTGGCATCCGAGCAGGAGAAAGATCTCATGCTGGAAGAACTCGCCCATCGCACCAAGAATGATTTGCAAACGCTCAATTCACTCCTGCGATTGCAGGCACGCAGCGTTGAAGAGGGCAATGCCAAATCAGCCCTGATGGCGGCGGCTGATCGAACCAATGTGGTCGCACGAATGCATGACAGGTTGCGGCGTCGCAATCGTGCGCCCGTCATTGATCTCGCCCGCTTTCTGGAAGACATTTGTGATGATATTCGCAAGGCACATTTCGAGATGCGCCCCATTGGCCTGCGCACCTATCTAACACCTGTGATCGTTGATGCGCGCCGAGCGGCCTCTGTGGGCCTGATCCTCAATGAACTTGTCACCAATGCCTTGAAATATGCCTTTCCGGATGATCGCGCCGGTACGATCACTGTCCGGCTTGGCTGTAACGGGTCGATGATTGAGCTGAGCGTGAGCGATAATGGCGTTGGCATTGATTCCAGCGCGCCGCGTGGCACCGGCGTGGGTCAGAGGCTTGTGCGCGCTCTGACCCAACAACTCGATGGCGTCTTTTCAACCGACTCAGCACCCGGCACAGGCACTACATGCCGCTTTGCGATTCCACTCTCCGAAGAGACGTGATCACCGCACCAGAGACACATTCAAGATCGCCGTACGGCCCTGTTGCAAAGCAGCCAGACCGTCTGCGAAAGCCTTGCGCAACTCCTCCTGATCAGAGGCTTTCGCGCCAAAGAAATCAAAATGCGTTCCAAGATTTTCAAAATCAGGCGCTTCGATATTCACGCCATAATGGATTTTGGATGTCTCAGCTGCACCTTCCGGATAATAGAGAACATGCCCTTTGCGCATCGCCTCATATCGCTTGTTATTGCACACCACGATCATGATCGGCAGATCATAGGCTTTTGATGCACCGAGCGCCTGAATGATCGGATTGTAGAGGAAAGAGCCATCCCCAACGAAGAGCACCACCGGTTTGTCGCGCTTGGCAAGCTTGGCGCCCAATGCTGCACCAATGCCCTGGCCCAAGGCGCCACCCGTCACGCGAAAGAAGCTTTGCGCCTCATTCAGCGGCAGATGAGGACGCATGACCGGCATGTGAGTGATCGTCTCGTCGATATAGATTGTGTCGCAAGGCAAAGTCTCGGCAGCGATGCAAGCCAAGGCCACTGCATCAAGCTTGTCGGCAGCCAATGATGCCTGACGTTGAGCCGCAAGCATCACCTCATAAGCCTGGCGGGCCTTGCTCCAGTGAGCGCATCGCTCGCTCACGCGCGCTGCATCTACAGAAACGGCCTTTACCAGCGCTTCCAATGTGATGGCCGTATCGCCTTCGAGATAGATGTCTGCGTGGAGATTCTGGTAGGCGAGATGTTGCTTGATCGGATAGGCACCTATCGACACGATCTGGCCTTTGCCCGGACGTTTGCGCGCCGGATACCAAGGCGCCTTGCCATCCACGAGCAGAATGAGATCGCTGTCCTCAAGATGTTCAAAGCTCTGCAAGCCGAGCCATAGCGGATGCGATTGCGGGAAATTCGTGTAGGTGCTCGCACGACCGCCAATGACGGGCGCGCCGATCTTCTCGGCCAGCGCCACCATCGCGGCGAAAGCCTGCGGATCTCTGCCCGCGCTTTCCGTCACAATCACCGGACGTCTGGCTGTGGTCGCCAGCTTGGCGACCTCCTCAATGTCCTGTGGAACAGCCATGGTGCGGGGCGCTGGTGGAATGGCGCGCAAATTGTCCGGTTTGCTCCAGGGCTGCATCATCGCTTCAAGCGACATATTCAGATAGACGGGCCCTTGCGGCAGACGCTGGGCCATCTCGCCTGCGCGCACCACGCTTTGATAGATATTTGCAGCATGCGTGACCTGACCGGCCCATTTCACCAAAGGCTCAATCAGGCGATGCGCGCCGCCGACGCTCACGCCACCATACCATTGCGGCTCCATCTGCTGCTCAGGATCATCACCAAAGGTTGTCGATTCACCAGACATGACGATCAGTGGAAGCTCTGCCTGCGTGGCACTGAGCACAGCCATGGATCCATGCATCAAGCCAACACCTGCATGAATGAGAACAGCCTGTGGACGCCCGGTGATCGCGGTGTAACCCATGGCCATGTCCACAGCGAGCGTCTCATGCCAGCAGTCAATGAAAGTGGGGCCGGGTGCATTTTCGACTTTTTGTCGCGCCATGGCCTCCCATACGGGGCTCCATTCAGAACCGGGCGAGGAGAGGATGTAATCAACGCCCAGATTGCGAAAGGCCTCTACAATCGCCTCGCCCCCGTCACGATAGTTCTTCAAACGCTGCCTCCCCTTGCGGCTTCTATAGCTCTGGCTTGATATGATCTTCTTTCAAGCCTTAAGGCAAGCATTGCCAGCACGCAGCAAATCGGCTTCCCTGTCGAAGAGGAGAAGATGATGCGGATCTGCATTTATGGCGCAGGCGCAATTGGCGGGCATCTGGCAGCACGCTTCATTCAGGCGGGCAGCGGACTTGTCAGCATTGTTGCGCGCGGTCAGCATTTGGAAGCCATCCAGCGCAATGGCGTGACCTTGATAGCCAATGGCGAACGCATTTGGGGCCAGCCCATCGCGGCAACGCAGGATCCCGCGCAATTGCCTCCTCAAGATCTCATCTTCGTGACGCTGAAAGCCCATTCTGCGCCGCTTGCTGCCAAATCAATCGCCCGTTTGATGGCGCCGCGCGGTGTGGCCGTTTTTCTGCTCAATGGGATCCCATGGTGGTGGACTTATGGATTGCCGCGCAATGCAGCCCTTCCCTTGCTCGATCCTGATGGGGCCTTGTGGAATCATCTTGGCCCGCAACGTGCGCTTGGTGCAGTTGTCTATTGCCCCAATCAAATTGACCAGCCCGGCATTATCACCCATCAAGGCCAAAATCGTTTCATCATTGGTGAGCCCGATAATCGTCCCTCCGAGCGGGCGCGTCTCGTCGTTGATCTTCTCACCATGAGCGGGCTCAATGCTGAGCTTAGCAGTGATATCCGGCGAGATATCTGGCAAAAGCTCTGCACCAATATCAGCAATAATCCACTTGCGGCCCTCACGCGGCTTGCCTCCTTGACCACGCCGGGACTCACCGATCTTGGCGTATCCCTGATCGAAGAAGTCATGCTGGTTGCAGCCAGCACCGGCTACGATCTGAAAGGGCGCGTTGATCCGCAACGTGCACGCCTGCGCAGCGGTCCCGTCACGGGCAAGCCGTCCATGTTGCAGGACGTCGAGGCACATCGTCCCATAGAGGTGGAAGCCATCATGGGACAGGTGCAAGCCTTTGCGCGGGAGAACAATGTCGCAACGCCGGTGCTCGACATTGTTCTGCCCTTGCTGCGCGGCCTTGATGCATCGTTGCGCGGCGCGCTCTAGCGACGAATGCGCTCCAGAGCTTCGTCTTGTGGGTGATGCAGGACCCACAATTTCCAGATCGACGAAGCAATCAGCAAAAGGCCGACAATCTCGAAAGCCTGCAAAGCAAGATCCCCTGCCTTGAAACCAAGCGCAAAGGGTGCGGCCATGGTCCAGGCACCTAGGGCAATCTCCACCCATTCTTCCCATTCAGCGAAACGCCACAAGGCAAGTGCTGCCACCAGCATGATCACTGCGCCATTGGCCCAGGCGGTCGTCGCAGCGGATGTGACGGCGGTATAGCCATAGACCCATGGCGACATGAAGAGCCCAAGACCGAGCATGAGATTCGCCCAGTCATGCGTGCGTGTTTTTTCCAACAAAGCTGCCTGCGCCATCTGCGCCTCCATGCAGCCCGGCCCCATGCTAGGAGCTAGGCGCAGCAGATGCAGCGTCAAGCCTTATGGTGCAGAAACGCCTGTGCCGATCTGACAAGCGACACCCGTGCCGCCAAGGCCACAATAGCCGCCCGGATTTTTGGCGAGATATTGCTGATGATAATCTTCTGCATAGAAGAAGGTCGGCGCATCCATGATTTCGGTTGTGATGTCGCCAAAGCCCTTGGCGCGCAAGGCTTCGCCATAGCTTTTCATTGTCAGCATCGCAGCATCGCGCTGCGCAGGTGAATATGTGTAGATGCCAGACCGATATTGCGTACCAACATCATTGCCTTGTCGCATCCCTTGTGTGGGATCATGATTTTCCCAGAAACATTGCAACAGGCGTTCATAGGAAATTTTGGTCGGATCAAAGATGACCAGCACAACTTCATTATGCCCGGTCATGCCTGAGCAGACTTCTTCATAAGTCGGGTTCGGTGTCTGGCCCGCTGCATAACCGACCGCTGTGGCAAAGATGCCCTCGCCCAGTTGCCAGAATTTGCGTTCAGCACCCCAGAAACAGCCCATGCCAAACATCGCGCTGTCCATTCCCGCGGGCCAGGGCGCATGAATGGAATGGCCGTTGACGAAATGGTGGGTCGCTGTGCGAATGGGCAGCGGACGGCCGGGCAGGGCCTCAGCGGCGCTGGGCAAAGTGAGACGCTTGCGAAAACCGAACATGACTCCCTCCGATGTTGGACTGCATCTAACGCTTTGCCCATCTGCTGGGTAGAGCTAACGATCCGAATAGCCGATCAAGGGTTCGGGAGGGCGCGAGGCAATCATCAAAAACAGGCCAATCAGGGAAAGCACAAGCGCCAGCGGTAGATGCAGGATCGAGGTGGCCAAAGGATCCCACAAGATCGGGTGCAGCCCATAAAGACCGCGTTCGAGCATTCCCAAACGGTTGGTGAAAATTTCCGAGAGCGGCGTCAGCAGGACGCGACTGGCGGCGAGCGAACGCGTGCCATCAATCACAAGCGCCGCAAAGGCGCCGGCAAAGGAAAGGAGTCCGGCAAGGCGTAGCAATAAACGAAACATGCTGTGTCCCGATGCAGCCCTGCTCTTTTCCTAACCTTTGCCGACCCTCCTGTCGATCCTAGCGCGGTGTGCCAGTCGTTGAACCGGTGCCGGGGGTTGAGCCCGTGCCGGTGCCCGACCCCGTGCCGGTTGAGCCACTGCCGCCCAGATTGGATGAACTCAGACGATCGAGCATGCGGCTAATCGCGTCGATGCACTCATTCAGCTGCGTATCCGCCGGGCAGCGGACACGGATTTCCGAATCGCCCCGCCGCAAATGGAAATGCGCGCCACCCGCATGGCCCATCATCTGCTTGTGCATCATCATCATATGGTGATGACCATGACCCTGACCGCCACGCCCACCAAGCCCCATGGCCGATCCGCCCGGACCACGCCCATAGGACTGGCCGTCGTCGTCATCGTCATCGCGGGACCAACGACGCTGGTCCCGGTCGCGGTCGCGGCTCCAGCCGCGGTCGGAACGGTCGAACCGGTCACCACGGTCCTGTACCTGCACAATCAGGGGATTTGCGTCCGTTGCTGGGACAGCCGCCGGCGCCGCAGACGCACCGGTGGCCAGCAAAAGACAGCCGACGCCAAGCATAAACACTGTTTTCATGGGAGGGTCTCCAAATGAGGGGAGCACCCGAAAACGAACCCCGGAGGGCGGGGGTTCCCCCTGCCGCGCCAAAGGATCACCTTTAGGTCTTGGCGCGGGCCGCCTGATGGTTTATGCGAAGCGCTCCCGCGCGCCCTCAGGGTCATCAGCCAGCGCGGCCGTCACAGACGGAAGGGCCTCACGTGCGCCTTAAGCACGTTGCGGAGGGGTGGCCGAGTGGTTGAAGGCGCACAGGTCGCCTCAACAAGGCGACCGTCCTTCCCGGACAAGGCTTTGCGTGCGCCTTGAGCACGTTGCAGAGGGGTGGCCGAGTGGTTG
>JACCED010735346.1_pt1 | contig 10285 bp, 8 predicted proteins | sample 7455021 | NCBI WGS metagenome assembly JACCED01 (sample SAMN15323456, study PRJNA562643) | freshwater metagenome | isolation source: river surface water | place: USA:Blue River Watershed | collected 2017-08-19 | reverse complement strand
CATGGTCGACTCTGGTGGTGAAGAGGAGCATGATCTTCAAGCTCCGGACAAATTATTTGCTGCAATTAAAACTATCATCGTTGCTGATATTGTGATGAGCTTGGATAACGTCCTTGCAATTGCTGGGGCTGCTGGCCAGGTGGATGATCAAGCACATCAATTGGGCTACATCATTTTTGGTTTATTAGTCTCCGTACCCCTCATTATTGGCGGTAGCCGAATCGTGCTTTATTTAATCGATCGTTTCCCCATCATTGTTACTGCAGGTGCAGGCTTATTGGGATGGATTGCTGGCGGAATGATTATGTCTGATCCAGGAGTGATTAAATTCTTTGGATCTGGAGTTGAGGCCTATGGCGTTGTTGCCGGTATTGTTGGAGCGATTGCTGTAATGGTTGCGGGCGAGTTTGCTAAGCGTAAACACAAACAAGCCTAATTCGTTTCATTATTGTTTCACGGCAAAATCAGACTAATCTGATGAAGCCGAGCCCCTAGTTGAATGACTTTATGTTGGATCATAGAGTGATTTAACTAGGGGCTTTTATATGAGAAATACATTGTTGAAAAATCAGTCACAAAACCAAGCTGATGGGGGATTCACCCTAATTGAGGTCATGGTGGTAGTAGCCATCATTGGTATCTTGGTCGCAGTAGCGGTGCCGCAATATCAAGACTACATTGCCAGAAGTCGAGTGGTTGAAGGTATGAATTTATCCTCTAGCGCTAAGCTTGCTGTTACAGAAGCATTTGCTAGTCGCGGAACAGTTATGATGGATGAAGCAACTCATGGAGCTTTCACATTTACGCCTACTCGCAGCGTCAAGTTAATTGAGGTGACTCCATCAGGCGCGATTGCGATCGATTATCAAATTAGTGTGGCTCCAGACGGAAAAAATACATTGCATCTGGTCCCCACAAATGAACCGGATGCACAGGCACCAAAGCCTTTAGACTTATCTAAACCTGAGGGCGCAACATGGGCTGGCGGTTGGTCTTGCAGATCCACTGAAACTAACTTGCTTCCACAATTACTTCCCTCAGAGTGCAGGATAGGTAAGTAACTCCCGGAACATCAAAAGCCGCTGCTGAAGCGGCTTTTTACTAAATGCTCAGCCAAGATTAAGATGCCCTGTATTCCCAGGTCTTCGTATCACCCATTTGAGTAGTTCAGAAATAGTCATGATGCAAGGCATGATTGCAAACTTCAGTCTTTGCTACACAATGATTTGTAACGATAAAATGACCGCTATGAATCCGGAACTTCAATTGATGCTTCAAAAGGCTATGTTAGCCTTTCAGAATGGTAGTTTCGAGAGTGCTGAATCTATGTTGCAGCAGGCATTGCTAGCAGATAGTAAAAGTGCAGAGTTTATTTTTGATTTGGGCATAGCTTATGCTGAGCATCATAAATTGAATGAAGCATTAAGTGTTTTTTATTGTTTGCAAGCTTTCCAAAAAAGTGATTCAAGGATTCCATATAACCTAGGGTTTATTCACTCAATCAAAGGTGATCACGAAGTTGCATTAGAGGCATTTAAATTGGCTTTGAAGCTAAAGCCAGACGATGTGGACACTTTAGTAAATAAAGGGAACACTCTCCACTCACTCCAGCGTTTTGATGAGGCTCTTACACACTATGAGCGGGCTCTTAGTCTTCAATCTAACTATGCTGCGGCTTGGTCTAATAAAGGGGTAACCCTTCATGAGCTGAAGCGTTACGACGAGGCAATTGCGCATTACAACCAGGCTATAAGCTTGCAGTCTGATAACGCTGAGAGTTGGTTAAATAAAGGTAATATCCTGCGTGATCTCAAACGTTTTGATGAGGCGATTGCGCATTACGATCAAGCCCTTCGCTTGAATCCTGATTTAGATTGGGTATATGGGGATTTACTCAGTACCAAAATGAAAATCTGCAATTGGGAGGGTTTTAGTGCCAATCTCCGGGAGATCACCTCTCAGGTAGCAGATGGTAGGAAAGTTACAAATCCTTTTCCACTTTTGTATTTGATAGATGACCCCTTTTTGCATCAGCAAGCATCCAAAATTTATTGTGATAATCAATATCCATGTAATCTAGCTTTAGGTTTCCCCCCTAAAGTCTTGGGAAAAAGAAAGCTGAGAATTGCTTATTTTTCAGCTGATTTTAAAAATCATGCAGTAGCTCATCTAATTGCTGAGCTTTTTGAAATTCACGACAGAAATTGTTTTGAGGTCTATGCATTTTCGCTAGTGGAGGCTTCTGATGATATGAGCTCTCGACTGAAGAGTGCATTTGATCATTTTATTGACGTTCAGAATCTCAGTGATATTGAGATCGCTCAATTGAGTAGAGATTTCAATATCGACATTGCCATTGATTTAAGTGGGTTTACTCAAGGTTCAAGGACTGGAATCTTTGCCTATCGTGCAGCCCCCATACAAGTGAATTATCTCGGCTATCCCGGCACGATGGGTACTGATTATATGGATTACATCATTGCTGATAAAACACTGATACCACCTAACTTTCAACATTTCTATTCTGAAAAAATAGTTTATTTACCGCATAGCTATCAAGTTAATGATAGAAAGAGAGTTATCGCAGCAAGGCAATTTACAAGAAAAGAGCTTGCTTTGCCAGATCAAGGCTTTGTCTTCTGCTGCTTTAATAATAGTTACAAAATATTGCCATCAACATTTGAAAGTTGGATGAATATATTGATGGGTGTTGAGGGCAGTGTATTGTGGTTATTTCAAGATAATCCCTGGGTATCCGATCATCTCAAAGCGGAAGCTCTTAAATATGGAATTGATCCTACAAGACTAATCTTTGCTAAATCTATGCCAATGTCAGAGCATTTAGCACGCCACTCTCAGGCAGATTTATTTTTAGATACACTTCCCTATAACGCACATACCACCGCAAGCGATGCCTTATGGGCGGGATTACCAGTTCTCACTATTATGGGGAAGTCATTTGCTAGTCGGGTAGCAGCAAGCCTTTTGAATGCAATTGGATTACCAGAGCTGATTGTCGATACACAAAAAGAATATGAGGCAATGGCAATTGAGCTGGCTTTAAATCCTAATAAACTTGCAGATATTAAACAGAAGTTATCTGAGAACCGCTTAAGTGCGCCATTATTTGATACCCCTCTTTTTACAAAAAACCTTGAGCTCGCTTATAGCAAAATGTATGAACGCTATCAAAATGATTTAGATCCAGAGCATATAGTGATTTCTTAGTAATTAAGATTATTGCCGGGATCTGAGTGCCGACATCTAGCTCGAACGAGTAGAGCAAAATCAAACCAAGAGTGTTTTTAGTTTCTGGCCGCTGCTTGCTAGGCTGGTCATTACCCCCCTAGCTTTCCACTCTCCAGACTTACCACCACTCTTCTCAAGTAGCTTCACATCACCCATCACCATGCCGCGGTCTACTGCTTTGCACATATCGTAGATGGTGAGGAGGGCGACTTGGACTGCGGTCAGGGCTTCCATTTCAAGCGTTCTAACTTCAATCTTGACCAAATCTTCATGTTTACTTGAACAATATTTGGACAAAAGTTAGTACGAAAGAGTAGGGGTACCCCATATTGATTTTGGGATATTCGAATCTCACCACACCCGTACTGCCTAAATTAAGCCCTTTGCTTTAGGCTGGGATACACATAGTATTTTGGGAGGTAGGTGAACAGGAAAAACTGCAGATTTCAACATAAGCCCACTTGAGATAACACTCTTATTTTTGATATTTGAGACTTATTTGGTGAAAAAGTACTCGAAATTCTATTGGTTATCGGTTATAAAGCTAGCAATATCCCCATAAGATCTTCCTTCCCCATGCAACTCTTTCCCCGCATTTTAAATATTCCCTTAATTCAATTTTTGTTTATAAGCGTTCTAGCTTCCAGTAGTCAAGTCATGGCAGCTGCATGCTCTACTTCCGTTTCACCCTATGCGGTGGATTGTGATGGCTCTGGCGTTAGTTGGGCATCTGGCAATTTAACTATAAACACTGGGGTGAGGTTATTAGATACCGGAAGTTTTACTTTTAAAGCGCCTAGTGCGAGCTTTATTAACAATGGAACGATTACAGATGCGACAGTAGGTGGTATCGCGGTATTACTTGGTAATGGTGGCATACCAATCACATTACAAAACATTGCCAATAATGGTTCTATCACTGGCGGCCAAAGCGCAATACAAACGTTTAATAGCGTCACTATAAATACAATAACAAATAATGGCACTCTAAATGCTGAGAATGGTCTGTACTTTCAATCCCTTAATGTAATTGGGAATGTTGAAAATACAGGCACAGTTACTGGGACAGCTACTGCAGGTTTTGCCCATGCAATTTATAACGGTGGTGATATTGGAGCAATTTCTAACTCGGGAACACTGCAAGGTATTGGTCAAATTGGATTTGGCATTAGAAATGATAACTTCACTTCCATTACAAGTATCACGAACTCAGGTCTTATTTCAGGGACCGGCAGTGCTGGCGGATACTCTCAAGGTATAAGCAATGGTGGTGGCGCTCAAATTTCTAATATCACCAATACTGCAAGCGGAGTAATCAGGGCCATTCTAGGTACTGGCTTCGACGCTTATGGCATCCTCAATGACGGCGCGGGCACCATTGGGGCTATTACAAATGCTGGAGTGATTTTGGCTTCGGGCGCAATAAATGTCAATTCAGCAGCTATTCGCAACACTGGCAATATCACAACGATACCAAATACTGGTTCCATGACTGGTATTGCTGACGGCATCAGAAACGACTCTACCGCAGTCATAAACAGTATTACAAATGATGTTGGTGGTTTAATTAGCGGCACACTTCAAGGTATTAGTAATTCCGGAAGAATTGACACACTTAATAATGCTCAAGGTAATCTTACGTATATCGGTAATCTTCCTCAAAACTACAACATCATTTTAGGGTCTTCTGGAAGCACTTACGGAAAATTAGCTGTAACTTCCGCAACTAGTTGGAATGGTCTTGTTGGGGCAACCACTAATTTTGGCATTTACGGTGGCTCGGTAAAGTCTTCAAGGTATGTGGCAGTTATTTCTGGAGTTAGCGCCAGCTTGTTAAATAGCTCTTCATTAAGTGGAACCTATACAAGTGGTGGTAGAACTTATGCCTATACCCTCGCTCTGGAGGAAGGCAGTACGACCATCTGGGATTTGTTATTTCCAGAGTATATTGCTGGCCCCTCAGTCGCCAATACCAACCAATCTTTAGTTAATACTGCCTCTGCTTTACAAGGCACTTACACGCTCCAAAACTCTGTAATTGCCAATAGCTTCTCTTATGACTGTACTGTTTTTGGTGCTAATAATGTCTGCGTCTCTGCTGGTGGTCGTAATACAGCGGTAGCTGCAACTAACGGTCTGAACAATACGAGTGCATTGCTTATTGCAGCCTATCGTCTCAATCAAAACTACCGTATTGGCGCTTACGCTGACCAGAACCTATCGGTTAGTAATCCAGGTGGCACTGTCAACCTAGGTAACAACACCCCCTTGATTGGTCTATTTGGCGCTTGGACTCAACGCTTAAATGGCACGGGTGCTGAAGTCAAAGTCTCTGCAGCTTACGGCCAAAAGAACACCACCATAACTCGTAGCGTAGTTGGTTCTGGTGATACTGCTTCAGAAGCGGGAACTGGCTCATCTACTTTAAATAGTCAAGGTGTTCAAGCAACTGTCAAGTATGGATTTGGCATCATAGACAATGTGATTGTTTCTCCCTATGTTGGAGTGCGTTATACCCAAAACAACATGGGTGGGTATACAGAAGCTACCAGTAGTAGTGTTACAGCACCATTAACGTATTCAGCACTCAATACTAACGCCACCACAGCTCTAGCTGGAGTAGGGGCTAGCTATCGAGTCATCCCATCAGTAACGACTTTTGCTAGCGCTGGTGTAGAAACCGATACCAATACATCCAATGGTACTTACACCGCTACGAATGCCTCGATTGGCACCTTAACGCCTGTGAACTTTAACGCCAATCCAGTGCGAACACGTCCAACAGCAACATTGGGTGCTTACTACGATGTGGCCAAGAATCAGCGTCTGGGAGTGACTGGTATTTATCGTCAAGAGGCGTATCAAGCAGTATCAACCACTACGGTAATGGCGACTTATACGATTGGTTTGTAAGGTATAAAACTTTGAGTTGTTAAATAAAACCACTCTTCGGAGTGGTTTTATTTCGACTACTCTGCCTTCCACTCTCCAGACTTACCACCACTCTTCTCAAGCAGCTTCACATCTCCCATCACCATGCCTCGGTCTACTGCTTTGCACATATCGTAGATGGTGAGGAGGGCGACTTGGACTGCGGTCAGGGCTTCCATTTCTACACCGGTTGGTCCTGTAGTTTCGGCTCTCACTTGACAGGTAATGCTACTGTCCTCAGGATTGGTTTGGAATTCAAGGCTAACGTGAGTAAGTGCTAATGGGTGGCATAAGGGAATCAGGTCGGAGGTTCTTTTGGACCCCTGAATTCCGGCGATTCGGGCAATTCCTAAAACATCCCCTTTTTTGTGGGTACCCTCTTGCACCATTCTGAAGGTTTCAGGAAGCATGGTAATTTTGCCGCTGGCTACCGCAATTCTGTGGGTATTGGGCTTATCTCCCACATTTACCATATGGGCTTGCCCGCTGTCATCAAAATGAGTTAGTTTGTTCATGGGATAAGTTTTACCATATAGATATGCAAGACATAAAGTCAGTGATTAAAACCTCATTTTTACGCCGTGCCTTGGCAATTAAGTTAATGCTGGGGTTAGCTTGCTCTGGATTGCCGGCATACAGCGCTCCTGGAGGGGATGTTTCGGTACAGGGCAACTCGGCAGCCATTCAAAATATTAATCGCGTAATGCAGTCACCCGATGCACGTCCGACGAATGCCCCTACGCGCAGTGGAATGCAAAGTCAGCCTACGATCGTTTTGCCTGATATGGGTGATCCAGGTGGCGATGCATTAAGTCGAGTAGATGAGCGTAGGTATGGCGAAATGATCATGCGTCAGATTCGCCCAGATCCTGATTACTCCAATGACTTACCAATATATGATTTTCTGAATCAAATGGAGCGCCGCTTATTGCAGGCTGCACGAAAGTTACAGCTGGGGGGTGCTAATGAGCAGGGAAGTGGTGCTTATAACTTTGAAGTATTTGCGGTGAAAGATAGCAGTATTAATGCGTTTGCATTGCCTGGTGGATTTATTGGTTTTCATACAGGCTTACTCATTAGCGCAGAAACAGAATCTGAGGTAGCTTCAGTCATGGGGCATGAAACTGGACACGTATTACAGCGTCACCTAGCGCGCCAGATGGATAAGCAAACTACCAATACGATGATTGCCATCGCTGGCATGGTGTTGGGGGCTTTAGCGATGTCTCGTAATCCACAGGCAGCCGCTGGTCTCATGCAGGGTGGTCAAGCAGCCGCCATTAATAATCAATTATCTTATTCAAGGGATGCCGAGCGCGAGGCTGATCGTATTGGCTTTCAGATTTTGGAGGCGAGCGGTTACGACGTAAATGGTGCACCAGGCTTTTTCCAGCGCCTACAAAAAGCAACTGGCGTGATGGACAAGGGTGTTCCCGCCTATGTGCGTACCCATCCCTTAACAACAGATCGTATTGCTGACATGCAAGATCGTGCAAGAACGGTAGCTGTACGTAATGTTCCCAGCTCGGTAGAGTTTTATTTCATTAAAGCTCGTGCGCGTATGGAGCAGGCAGGAACATCCAGCGGCTTATATGATTTGAAAAATACATTCGATAGTCTGAGCAAGCAACAAGCAATTAGTAAACAGCTTGAAGGTTTTTATGGCTTGGCTTTAATTGCCCAACGCCAAGGAAAAATAGAGATGGCAGAGGCTGACTTACAGCAAGCGCGCAATCTTGCTCAGAAAGCGAGTGCACCAGGATCGCCGATACAAAGACAGAGCCTCTCTTTAGATATCACAGCATCTGAACTTGCTCTCGCCAAGGGCAAGAATGAAGAGGCATTGCAAATTGCTCAAGCTGCTTTACGCGCCTATCCGCAATCGTATGCTGCGGGGGCTGCAATGATTAATGCTGATCTAAGGCTGGGCCGCACTAATGAGGCAATCGCTTGGCTAAAGGCCCGCACCCGGATCCAGCCCAATGAGATTGTTTGGTGGTCGCTGCTTTCTAAATCATATGATCAAGCCAAGAATGTGCCAATGCGTCATTACGCGCTGGGGGAAAAATATGCTCTCGAGGGTGCATGGCCTTCTGCTATCGAGCAGTTACGTATTGCCCGTTCGGCCGGGGGTGCAGACTTTTATCAAGGCTCGAGTATTGATGCGCGCTTAAGAGAAATGCAACGTCAATATCAAGATGAGCTCAAGGAACAAGGTAAGCAAGTACCTGGCTAAGGCTGTGGGTTCACTGTGAAATGAAAGCGAGCACTTAATTCTTGAGAATGAATCGGGTCCAAGGGCATTGAGATTCCCCGCCAATTCCATGAGCCACCAAAGCTACAAGCCTCTTCATGTAGCTTGGCTAGTTCAGAAAAATGATCTAAGTCGTGATCGTGTAACAAAGCAACCGATTGGAATGTTTTGCTTTCAAACTGATCTTTTGTAGTGCCGTGGTAAATGGTTTGATCTATATTGCCAACAATATAGATATTTCCGTTTTCATCACTTAAGGCTGCTTCTGGAATGATTGCTTGATTACATTGGGTCAAAAACTGCAGTCCTTCGTTGCTTGGGGTGATGCGCGTAATCCAAGGGGTGGCATCCAAGGTAATAAAAACGCGCTGTGGACCATTTTGAAAAAAGTATCTACCCTCTTCATCACAAGCATAGTTTCGATTAATGAATTCATTTAATGCTGCGTGTTTTATGATTTGCCCGGGCAGTTGATTTTGTTGCGCAAATTCATCACGCATTCGCCATTGACCTCGACGATCTAATGCCATCCAGCCAAAACAATCAGGCACATTAGGCCACTTCATTAGTGACCGTAATACTTGATCATCCATGGTGATTAGTGCAGGCCGTGGGGCGTGGATGGGGCGTCAAAGGTCTCTTCGGTAGAGTGGCTGGCATGGAGATGCGCAATCCGCCAACCTTGACTATCTTGTAGAAGCACCAATGTGATATTTAAGAAAAACTCTGCCTCTACTTGATCGGCTCTCAGATGAACTGCTTCAGTAGTATCGTAAACAGCTGCACCCAAAACAGAATGGCTGATGCAGGCAATTGGCTCTAGAAATAATGGCTGTTTTGAAAGCAATCTTTGCAATCCCTCACGTATTTCCGCATGTCCAGTAAGGCGATGCCCTTCGGGAAGAACGCAAGTAATAGAGTCATCATTGAGCCAAATATCGAGGGCACTTTGAACATCGCGATGACGCAATGCATCACGCCATGCTTCCACTACATCATCCGCATTTTGAAAGAGTCTCGCAAGTTTGGGCATAGCTTACTTTTCCTGAATTATGGCTGCAATGTATTCAGTGTAGCGAATACCTGTTCTGGCAGGATGTCATTTAGGCACTTTAGATGACCTAAAGGACACTCTCTTTTATGGCAGGGGCTACATGGTAGATGCAGCCATATGACCTTAGCCTTCGCAGATAAAGGCGGTGTATGAGCTGGATCGCTCGAGCCAAAAATGGCAATTTGGGGGGTTTTGAGCGCAGCGGCAATATGCATCAAACCCGAGTCATTGCTAATGACTGCCTTACTCATTCCGATCAGAGCGATCGCCTCATCTAGTGAGGTCTTGCCACACCAATTATGAATGCGACTATTTTCCTTGGCAGCCACACAAATCTCCTGAGCGAGTGCCTGATCGCCTTTACTTCCGAGAAGGATGACCTGGTTACTTGGGTTGCTCTCAATTATCTTTTCTGCCAATTGCGCAAAATGACTACTTGGCCAACGTTTGGTTGCACCAAATTCAGCCCCTGGGCACAAGACATAGATATCACCGGGTCGAATATTGCCATTATTGAATTGGGTATTGACAGACTTTTTAGCTGCATCCGAAACATTCAACTTGGGAGTCAAGTCATGATTTGATAAGTCAATTTGTTGCTCGCTCAAAATCTGACCTAAAGCAAGATAGTGCTGAACCATGGGTGGGCGATCTATTTTGCTAGGGTTATCTAATGCCATATTAATGAGGCCATAGCGTAGTTCACCGCGGTAACCAATGCGAAAAGGAATATTGGCAAGCCAGGGAATGAGTGCTGATTTCAGGCTATTGGGCAAAACAAAGCAAGCCTGATAATT
>JACCED010460717.1_pt1 | contig 10286 bp, 10 predicted proteins | sample 7455021 | NCBI WGS metagenome assembly JACCED01 (sample SAMN15323456, study PRJNA562643) | freshwater metagenome | isolation source: river surface water | place: USA:Blue River Watershed | collected 2017-08-19 | reverse complement strand
GCCGGGCCGATGCCGGGCAGCACGCCGACGGCGGTGCCCAGGGCGCAGCCGACCAGGGCCCACAGCAGGTTGACGGGGGTGATGGCAGTGGCGAAGCCCTGCAGGAGTGCGTTGAGGATGTCCATCACAGCCAGCCGGTGGAGGTCAGGCCCGGCAGGTTGATCGCCAGGAATTGGGTGAAGGCCCAGTACACCGGGGCCGAGATGGCCAGGCCGGTGAACAGGTCGGCCAGCAGCGTGGCCGGACGGCTGGCCGCCTGGCCCTGGGCCCGACGCAGGCCCTGCACCGCCAGCAGGTAGCACAGGGCGCAGCTGAGGATGAACCCCAGGGTGGTGATCAGCGCTGCGTTCGCCAGCAGGCCGGCAGACACCCACACGCCGCCCATCCACCAGGGCGGGGCTGCATCGCCGGACTCGGCCACGTCACGCAGGCCGCCGGTGCAGGCCTCCCGCACGATGAGGACGCCGCAGGCGACCAGCACCAGCGACACCACCCAGGGCAGGAAGTTGGGCCCGGCCCCGCCGTAGCCGGCGTTGGACGGGATGGAGACAGCGCCGAAAGCCATGGCCACGCCCAGGGCGAGGACACCGCCGCCGACCAGGGCATGGGTGGGTTGGATGGAGCGTGGATTCATGTCACGGGCGCTGCGCGGGGCGAGCCGGAAAACAGGACAGGAGAAAAAACGCCCGGCCGCAGCCGGGCGTGGCGGGCGCCGCGCAGGACGCGGCGGGCCCGTGGTCAGATCATGCCGGCCTTGACCATGGTCGCGCGCAGCGAGGCGAACTCGTCGTCGACGAACTTCTCGAAGGCGGGGCCGGACATGACGGCCGGGGTCCAGCCGTTCTTCTCCAGGGCCTCGGCCCAGGACTTGGTCTTGAGCGCGGCCAGCACCATGTCGGTCAGGGCCTTGCGCTGCGCGTCGGTGATGCCGGGGGCGCCGTAGACGCCGCGCCAGTTGCCGATCTCGACGTTGATGCCCTGCTCCTTCAGCGTAGGCACCGGGATGCCCTTGATGCGCGCGGGAGAGGTCACGCCGATGGGCTTCATCTTGCCGGTGGCGATGTACTCGGCGAACTCGCTGTAGCCGCTGCCGCCGACGGTGACGTTGCCACCCAGGATGGCGGCAGTGGCCTCGCCGCCCCCGCGGAAGGCGACGTAGTTGATGCGGGACGGGTCGACGCCCACTTCACGGGCGATCATCGCTGCGGCGATGTGCTCGGTGGAGCCGCGCGAGCCGCCGCCCCACTTGACACTGCCGGGGTCCTTCTTCAGCTGGGCGACCACGTCGGCCATGGTCTTGAAGGGCGAGTTGGCCGGCAGCACGAAGACGTTGTATTCGCTGGTCAGGCGGGCGATCGGGGTGGCCTGGGACAGGCTCACCGGCGGCTTGCCGGTGATGATGCCGCCCAGCATGACCGCGCCCATCACCATCAGCGCGTTCGGGTCGCCCTTGCTGGCGTTGACGAACTGGGCCAGGCCCAGCGCGCCGGCAGCGCCGCCCTTGTTGTCGAAGGTCACGTTGTCGGCGACCTTGGAATCGATCAGGGCCTTGCCCAGGGCACGGCCGGTCGAGTCCCAGCCACCACCGGGGTTGGCGGGAATCATCATCTTCAGGCTGGCGGCGGCCTGGGCCGACAGCGGCAGGGCACCCACGGCGGCCAGCGCGGCCATGGACTTGAGGAAGGTATCGCGACGCATGCGTGTCTCCTGGTTGGTCTGTTGACCGCCCGATCGTGGAATCCGCGCCTGTCAATCGGCTGTCGGAGGCATTGGGGAAACTACGAAGGCCGGCCGCCCGGCTGGCGGCGGGGCGGGCCGCAAACCCGCTGGCAAACCGGCTAACCTTGCGCCCTGCCCATCCATGAAACTCCTGCTGGTTGAAGACGATCCCACCCTGCGCAGCACGCTCGAGCGTGCGCTGGTGCGCCGGGGCCTGCAGGTGTCCACCTGCGACGACGGGCTGCGGGCCCTGGCCCAGTGGCAGGCCGCGCCACCGGACGTGGTGGTGCTGGACCTGTCCCTGCCCAGTCTGGACGGCCTGCAGGTGCTGGAGCGGGCCCGCCAGGCGGGCCTGGCCACGCCGGTGATCATCCTGACCGCCCGCGGCACGGTGGGCGACAAGGTACTGGGCCTCAATGCCGGCGCCGACGACTACCTGCCCAAGCCCTTCGACCTGGACGAGCTGGAGGCCCGCCTGCGCGCTCTCGCCCGCCGGCGGGCGGACCCGGCGCCCGAGGCCGCCGGCCGGGTGACCCTGGGCGGCCTGCAGTGGGACCGCGACAGCGGCGCCTTCTATCACGCAGGCGAGGTGCTGGAGCTCACGCCCCGCGAGGCGGCGCTGCTGCAGGGCCTGATGGCCCGCCCCGGCCAGGCGATGGCCAAGGAACGGCTGTTCGAGCTGGTCTTCCCCGGCGCCACCGACGTGCAGTACGAGGCGGTGGAGGTGGTGGTCTACCGCCTGCGGAAGAAGCTCGCGCCCACCGGCGTGCAGCTGGTCACGCTGCGGGGGCTGGGCTACCTCCTCAAGGCCGTCTGAGGACCGGGCTGCCGCATGTCCGAACCGGCCGCCACGCCCCAGCCCACGCCGGCACGCCCGCGCTCGCTGCGCCGCACCCTGCTGGCCGGCATCCTGCTGCCGGTGATCGCGCTGCTGGCGGTCAACGGCATCACCCTCTACCAGCGGGCGCTGGCGGCGGCCAACACCGCCTATGACCGCTCGCTGCTGGCGTCGGCCAAGGTGATCGGCGAGCAGCTGGACGTCACCGGCTACGACCGCGAGGCCCGGCTGCTCGCCACCGTGCCCTACTCGGCACTCGAGGCCTTCGAGGCCGACAACCGCAGCCAGTTCTTCTACCGTGTCTCGAACCTGCAGGGCGAGCTGGTGTCCGGCTACGGCGACCTGCCCTTCTGGCGCGGCCAGCTGCCAGCCCAGCCGCCCTATGCGGCACTGGTGGATTTCTACGACGAACGCTTCGCCGGCGAGGACGTGCGGGTGGCGGTGCTACTGCAGCCGGTGGCCAGCGCCAACGGCCGCGGGATGGCGGTGATCCAGGTGGCCGAAACCTTGTCGCTGCGGCGCACGCTGGCACGCGAGGTGCTGCTGGACACGCTGTGGCGCCAGCTGCTGCTGGTGGCGGTGATCGCGGCGGTGGTGGTGGTGGTGGTGCAGCGGGCCACGCGGCCGGTACGCCAGCTGTCGGCGCAACTTCAGGGGCGGGCCGAGGGCGACCTCACCCCGCTGACGGCCGACGACGCGCCCCGCGAGCTGCAGCCGCTGCTGGACGCGACCAACGGCCTCATGCAGCGCCTGTCCCAGCTGCTGGAACACCGCAAGCGCTTCGTGCGCGACGCCGCCCACCAGCTTCGCACGCCGCTGGCGGTGCTGAAGGTGCAGGCGCAGTCCGCGCTGCGCGGCGACCTCGAAGCGCGCGAAGCCCTGGGCGAGATCAACGCCACGGTGGACCGCGCCACGCTGTTGGCCAACCAGATGCTCTCACTAGCCAAGGTGGAGCAACTGCGCCAGCAGCCCGAACAGGCGGTGAACGACCTGTCGGCCATCGTCCGCGCGCTGGCGCTGGAGCTGGCACCCCTGATCGCCGACAAGGACCTGGACTTCGAGATCGAGACCGTGCCAGCCCCCCTGCATGCCCACGAGTGGATGCTGCGCGAGCTGGCGCGCAACCTCATGCACAACGCCATCCGCCACAGCCCCGCAGGCGGCAGCCTGCGGGTGCGGGTCCTGGCCGATGCACGCACCGTGGCGCTGCAGGTGGTGGACAGCGGGCCGGGCATCAGCCCCGAACTGCGGGCACGCCTGTTCCAGCCCTTCTCGGCGGGCGATGTCCGCTCCGGGTCGGGCCTGGGCCTGGCCATCTGCCGGGAGATCGTGGCGGCGCTGGGCGGCACCATCAGCCTGGACAACCGCGAAGACCATGGTGCGGTCCGGGGCCTGGAGGCGACCGTCCGCCTGCCACGCGACCTGCTGGACAATGCGGGCTGACCCCTGATTCCATGGACCGACTGCGCATCGACAAATGGCTGTGGGCCGCGCGTTTCTACAAGACGCGGTCCCTGGCCGCCGAAGAGCTTGACCTTGGCCGGGTCAGCCTCAACGGGCTGGCTGCCAAGCCCGCACGCGAGGTGCGGGTGGGCGACACGGTGGCCATGCGGCGGGAGGGCGTGACCCGCACCGTGGTCGTGCGCGGCCTGTCGGCGATGCGCGGGCCGGCACCCGTGGCCCAGCAGCTCTACGAGGAAACGCCGGAGAGCCTCACCGCGCGGGCGCAGGCGGCCGAGCGTCGGCGCCTGCAGCCCGAGCCGGCCCAGGCCATCGCCCACGGACGCCCGACCAAGCGCGGCCGGCGCGACCTGGACCAGGTGCGCCACGGCTGGGACGAGCGCTGGAGCGCCTCCCACGACGACGACTGACCGGCGGCCACCGGCCTCATGCCCGAGCGCCCGTAGGCCTATCCGGAAGAGCTCGTCGGACGCCATCCATTTCTGCGTCCTGCCCCGGGGGCTGCCACCAAACCGGCCCCTTCGCGACCCATACTCCCGCCCGTTTTGACGCGTGTTCACGCACGCGATCCCGAGGAGACTCCATGCAAGAAACGCTGTCGCGGGGCGCCGGGCTCACGGCCTCGATGCTCCAGCGCATCCCTGTCATCCTGGCGGTGACGGCCGCGTCCTACGGCCTGCCGATACCTGCCCGGGTGCTGCGGTGGTCAGCCGGCCTGGCCCCGCGCCCGGCAGCACCGGCGCTCATGGGCGGCGCGACGCCTCCAGTACCTGCTCCACCGTCTCGATCACCCGCTGGAAGGAGATCGGCTTATGGAGCACCGGAATGTTCAGTGCCTTGAAGTAGCCGATGTGCGCAGGCGAGGTGTCCGCCGTGACGATGATGGCCGGAATGTCCCGGTTGAAGTTCTCGCGCAGCTGCTGGATCACCGAGTCGCCGGTGACCTGGGCCAGGCGGAAGTCACTGATGATGAGATCAATGCTGTTGAGTTCCTCCAGCGCCTGGGCCAGGTCCACGCCGCCTTCGGGCAGCGCGATCACCCGCGCGCCGCGCTGCGACAGGGCCTGCCGGTAGGCCTCGACGATGTTGGCGTCGTCTTCCACGACCGCCACCGTGAGGCCCGCCAGCGACACCGGCTGCCCGGGCAGGCCGGCGGCCCCGTCGCGCAGCGCGTCCCGGGCGGGCGGCTGCTCGGACAGCGGATAGCGGGTGCGCACGCGGAATGTCGAGCCGACCCCCACTTCCGACTCGACTTCGATGCGGGCCTCGATCAGGTCGCATAGCCGCTTGACGATGGACAGGCCCAGCCCGAGGCCGTCATGCCGGCTGCGGGTTTCGCTCACGCGGTAGAACTCGGTGAAGATCAGCCCCAGGTCCTCCCGGCGGATGCCGCAGCCGGTGTCCTGCACCTCCGCCATCAGCATGCCGTCGTCACCGCGCAGCAGGCGCACGTCCACCCGGCCGGCGGGCGTGTAGTAGACGGCGTTGGTGATGAGGTTCTGCAGGATCTGCCGCAGCAGCTTCTCGTCGCCCACCAGCCAGCCGCTGCCGGCGCCCTGCCCCGCCTGCAGCGTGTCGTGCACCGCAAAGCCCACGCCCTGGCTGGCCGCCAGCGGCGCGCCGGCCTCATCCAGCGAGCGCACCAGGCCGGCCACCGGGAAGGGCTCGCGCACCGCCTGGTAGGTGAAGGCATCGAGCTTGCTCACGTCCAGCAGCGACTCGAACATCTGGTTCAGGTTGGTCACGCTGCGGCGGATCTTGCCGATCACCTGCGCCACCGGCTCCGGCAGCCGCGACAGGTCCATCGACTCCAGGTAGAAGTTCACCGCATGCATCGGCTGGCGCAGGTCGTGGCTGGCCGCGGCGATGAAGCGCGACTTCGCCACGTTGGCCGCCACCGAGGCATCGCGCTCGGCGGCCAGGTCCTGGTACAGCGTCTCGTTGCGCAGGCGCAGGCGCAGCGAGTCGGCATAGGTCTGCGAAAACTTGCGCGAGATGCGCAGCACGTAGACGAAAAGCGTGGCGATGCCCACCGCGAAGGGCCACGGAAACCCGTGTGCCGGCCAGAAGGCCGTCGCGATAGCCGGCACGAAGATCGGGATGGTCAGCGCATAGAACGCGGGCCAGTGCACGCCAAAGCCGAACACCCCCGAGAACATCGCGCCGGTCGTCACGAAGAGGTAGATCAGCCGGTTGACCATCGTGAGGTCCGGCGTGAGCAACACCCAGCCCAGCCCCCAGCCCACGCCGATCAGCCCGACGCTGAAGGTGGTGATGCGCAGGTTGCGGTGCGGATCGACGATCAGCGCCGGATCGGTCTCCAGCGGATTGGCCTTCCAGGTGCGGATGGCCGTGGCCACCACCATGTAGCTGAGCCAGACAGCGAACTTCCACGGCACCACGTCATCGATGAACAGCGCGTAGGCCAGCAGGGGCGCAAGCACGTTGGCCGTCGTGGTCGAACGCGCCGTGTTGGTGAGGTAGGCCGACGTCTCCCGGGCGATGAACAGCGATTCCTCGCGGGCCCGCTCGTTCAGCCGGTTGTCGGGGGATGACGGGCTCACGGACACCCCGCCTGCTCAGATCAGCCGGTACTTCTGTGCCGCCAGTACGGCCTGGGTGCGGTTGAAGACCCGCAGTTCCTTGAAGATCTGGTTGATGTGGATCTTCACCGTCTGCTCGCTGATCTGGAGCTGGTCCGCGATGATCTTGTTCGGATGGCCCTGCCCGATCAGCGCCAGCACCTCCATCTGGCGGCTGGTGAGGCGGAAGCTGGGCACCTCGGGCTCAGGGGTGGCGGTGGGGGCCGAGGGCACGTCCAGCAGCGGCGCGATGATGCGGCCGATGTGGTCGCTGGTGCTGTGCTTGGAAATGAAGGCCGAGGCGCCGGCCGACAGGGTGCGCGACTCCCACAGCCGCTCCTCCAGCCCCGAAATCGCCACCACATGCGACACCCGCGGCTGGGCCTTGAAGGCCTTGATGCCGGCCAGGCCGCTGAGGCCCGGCATGAGGATGTCCAGCAGCACCGTCCATGCGCGCTGGGCCTGATCCTGCACCGACGCCAGGCCCTCGGCTGCACTGGCTGCGGAAGCCACCACCACCTGGGCCGGCTCGAAGCGATCGCGCAACTTCTCCGCCAGCGCGTCCCGGTAAACGGGGTGGTCGTCGACGATCAGGATTCCCTTGGACAGCATGCTGGGCCTTTTGAACAGCGCATCGTAGGTCGCGATTGGAACCTCGGCAATAAAGCAAGAGTTGGGGGATGCCGTCGCAGCCGCTTCCCATCAAGCCAAAGGTGTCAAGCCATAATTGTAAAAACCCGCAACGCAGTGGGCACTCCACACTTCAGCCCCGGCCCGATGGCAGTCACCAGTTTCCGCGTCCGTCTCACGCTCTTCCTCGGGCTCGCGGTCCTCGCAGTCGGGCTGCCCACCTTCTACTTTCTGGTTACAACCTACGGCGAGCAGCTGGTGACCGACCGGCGCAGCCAGCTGCAGGCGCATGCCTCGGCAGCGGCCACCGTCCTGTCGGAGAACCTCAACGAGCGGCGTCGCGAGGTCGAGCTGCTTTCGCAAACCAGCCTCTACGTCACCCAGCCACTGGACAACCCGGGCTTTCGCGTCAGCCTGGACCGCATCCAGCGCTCCTACCCCAACTACTCGTGGATCGGGGTGGCGAGCACCGATGGCGTCGTCAAGGCGGCCACGCGCGGCCACCTGGTCGGCATCGACGTGTCGTCCCGCCCGTGGTTCGGCAAGGCCCGTGACGGCCTCTACATCGGGGACCTGCACGAGGCGGTCCTCCTCAGCCAGCTGCTGCCGGCGGAGGGCACGGACGCGCTGCGCTTCATCGACTTCTCCACGCCCATCTACGACCGCAACGGCAACCCCAAGGGCGTCCTCGGCGCGCATGTGCACTGGCGCTGGGCGCGCGAGGTGCTGACTGCGGTCATGCCCGACTCGACCGAGGCCCAGGGCATCGAATTCCTCATCATCGACCGCAGCGGCACCGTCATCTAACCTGAGCGCCTGCAGTCGGGCTCGCCCGCGCCCACGTTGGAGGCCGTCAAGGCCAAGCGCTCGAGCGACTTCCACACCTGGGGCGGCGGCGAGTACCTCATGGCCCGCCAGGCCGTGAAGGAGCCCCCCTCGACCGGCTCGCTCGAGTGGTCCGTCATCGTGCGGCAGCGCAAGGCCGACGTGCTGGCCGAGGTGCAGGGGCTGCAGCGGGCCTCGCTGGGGGTGATCCTGGTGGCGGCCGTCATCCTGGGGCTGACCGGCTGGATCATGGCCCTCTCCATCACCGAGCCGGTGCGCCGGCTCAGCGCGCTGGCCCGCCAGATCGCTCGCGGCGAGGAAAAGGTGCACTTCACCCAGTCCTTCAAGGCCCTGGAACTGCAGCGGCTGTCCGAGGCGCTGGAATCGATGGCCACCTCGCTCATTTCCGGCAAGCGGGCGCTGCAGGAAGTGAACGAGCAGCTCGAAAAGAAGGTGGAGGCACGCACCCTGGAGCTCCAGCAGGCGAACGAGAAGCTCGCATCCCTCGCCCGCACCGACGCGCTGACCGGGCTTCCGAACCGGATGGCGGCCAACGAGCGGCTGCGCGACGAGTTCGCCCGCTTCGGCCGCAACCGGCAGGCGTATGCGGTGCTGATGCTGGACGTGGACCTGTTCAAGCGCATCAACGACACCCGGGGCCACGCCGCTGGCGACCAGGTGCTGGCCGAGGTCGGCCGGCGGATCCGCAACCTGCTGCGCGAGACCGACTTTGCCGCGCGTGTGGGCGGCGAGGAGTTCCTGGTGATCCTGCCGGCGACCATGCCTTCGCAGGCGCTGGACGTGGCCGAAAAGATCCGCAGCGCCGTTGCCAGCCAGCCCATGGCCGACGGCATCGCGGTGACGGTGAGCATTGGCGTGGATGCGGTCGAGGCGTCCGACGTGACCCACGACGCCGCGATCAACCGGGCCGACGTCCGGCTGTACGAAGCGAAGAACGCCGGTCGCGACCAGGTGCAGGGCTGAGGCGCAGGGAGCGCCTCAGCCTGCCCGCCAGCCTCTCCCCCAAGCACCCCGGGTATTCCCCAAGACCCTCCGGCCCGAACCGTCGTATTCTGTGTACAGACTTCAAGGCCATGCCTCAACTCATCCAGCTCGACACCTCGCCCGACCTCGTGGACCGGGTCTGGCGCGCGCTCATGGAAGCGATCTGCGACGGTTCCCTCGCCCCGGGCGCGCGCATCGTGCAGGAGGAACTGGCCGAGCAGCTGGCGGTCTCGCGCCAGCCGGTCCTCCAGGCCCTGCGCCTGCTCAAGAAGGACGGCTTCGTGGCCGATGCGCCGGGCCGCGGCGTGCTGGTTGCCCCACTCGACCCGCAGCAGATCACGCACATCTACCAGGTACGCGCGGTGCTGGATGCTCTCGCCGCGCGCCTCGCGGCCGAGGGCCGCAACCGCCAGCCGCTGGAGCTCGTCGCGGCCGGGCGGGCCACCACCGGCGCGCAAAGCATCAATGCCATGGTCGAGGCCGACGCGCGTTTCCACGAGGCGATCTACCAGGCCTCGGGCAACCCGCTGATCGCGCAGACCGCGCGCCTGCACTGGGCGCACATCCGCCGCGCGATGGGTGCCGTGCTGCAGGACTCGCGCATGCGCGACTCCATCTGGGATGAACACGAGGCCATCGCCCGCGCGATCGCCGAGGGCGACGCCGACCGCGCCGAAGCCCTCAGCCGCCAGCATGCGGAAGTCGCAGGCCGCAACCTGGCGCGCCTGCTCACGCAAGCCCTCGAATCACGACCGACCCCTCACCAACAAGGAGACAAGCCATGAGACTCACCCCCGAGCAGATCGAGCAGTTCGACCGTGACGGCTACCTGTTCTTCCCCAGCCTGTTCACCCCGCAGGAAACCAAGGTGCTGACCGACGCGGTCCCCGAGCTTTACAGCCGGCGCGAGGCCTACAACGTGCGTGAAAAAGGCAGTGATGCGGTCCGCACCAACTTCGCGGCCCACATGTACAGCGAGCCCTTCGCGCGCCTGGGCCGCCACCCGCGCATGGTCGAACCGGTGGAGGACCTGTTCGGCGAGAAGCTGTACATGCACCAGTTCAAGATCAACGGCAAGATGGCTTTCGAGGGCGACGTCTGGCAGTGGCACCAGGACTTCGGCACCTGGAAAAGCGACGACATGATGCCCGAGCCGCGCGCGATGAACGTGGCCATCTTCCTGGACGACGTCAACGAGCACAACGGCCCGCTGATGTTCATCCCTG
>JACCED011520774.1_pt1 | contig 10287 bp, 8 predicted proteins | sample 7455021 | NCBI WGS metagenome assembly JACCED01 (sample SAMN15323456, study PRJNA562643) | freshwater metagenome | isolation source: river surface water | place: USA:Blue River Watershed | collected 2017-08-19 | reverse complement strand
TGCTGTCCACTGGTTTTCAAGACCAGCTCCATCGGCCGCTCGGACAGACCTCCGCGGGAAAGTTTAGCGGTTAATCTAAGAATTTGAGACCCTCAAGTGCCTCCAGCACCTGAGCAACACCGTCTTGGTCAACCGCCGCGGTCACGGCGCTGGCCTCCAGCTTTACCTCTTCTGGAGCCTGTCCCATCGCAAAGGCATAGCCTCCAAGGGATCTGGCCCAGCGGAACATCTCAATGTCGTTGCGGCCATCACCCATCACCAGAGTTCGCTCCCCTGGAATGCCATAGTGCTGGCGCAGCTGCTCTAGGGCGTGCCCCTTGTCGATGCCCTTTGGCGCAATGTCCAACCACGCGGTGTAGCCAATTGCATAGGAGACCGACTGCAACCCAACCTTGGCCATCAACCCCAAGAATTCATCAACATTGTGCTCGGGTGATAGCACCACAACGCGTGAAACCGGGTGCTCCATCAGCTGCGAAAGCGGCACCTCGCGATTGTCATCCCCCAGCGCGTAGGAAGGGAAAGGCTTGTGGAAGCGATAGCTACCATCGGCATGCTCAACCGCAAAGTGAGCATTGGGTAGGTGGTGAATCAGTTCGGTAAGCACATCGGATGGATCGAAGGTCTTCACGTCGTGCATTGCATAGCCACGTGGGTGATCTTGCTCCAGGCGGATGGTCACCGCTCCGTTAGAGCAAACCGAATGGTTTAGCGAAACCCCAAGATCTTTGATTACCGGATAGGCGTTGGCAGCTGCGCGACCTGTTGCAATTACAACCTCATGTCCAAGCGATCGAACTCGGGAGACCTGTTCAATCACTCGCTTGGATAAGAACCCGTCGTCATGCACCAATGTGCCATCGATGTCGATGCCAATCAGCCAGGGTTCGAAAGCTGCCATGACTTAGCGCTTAGGCACAATCTTTTCGATACCACCAAGGTATGGACGAAGTGCCTTTGGAATAACCACCGAACCATCTGCCTGCTGGTGGTTCTCCAAGATTGCGACCAACCACCTGGTGGTTGCCAAGGTGCCATTCAAGGTCGCGGCAATTCTTGGCTTACCGCTCTCGTCGCGGTAACGGGTGTTTAGCCTGCGAGCCTGGAAAGTGGTGCAGTTAGAAGTTGAGGTGAGCTCGCGATATGTGCCCTGGGTTGGCACCCATGCTTCAACGTCATACTTTCTAGCTGCGGAAGAACCTAGGTCGCCAGCGGCAACATCGATGACGCGATAAGGCAGTTCACACTTCTGCAGCATCTGCTCCTGCCATGCCAATAGTCGAGCGTGCTCGGCCTCAGCCTCTTCCGGCTTGCAGTAGCTGAACATCTCTAGCTTGTTGAACTGGTGCACCCGCAAGATGCCGCGGTTGTCCTTACCGGCAGCACCTGCTTCTCGGCGATAACAGGTTGACCAGCCGGCGTAACGCATTGGCTGATCCAAACTGTCGATGATTTCATCACGGTGGTAACCAGCCAGCGCCACCTCGCTAGTGCCGGTTAGGTATAGGTCATCGGCAGGAAGGTAGTAAATCTCATCGGCGTGCTCGCCCAGGAATCCGGTGCCCTGCATTACCTCTGGCTTTACCAAAGTTGGTGTAATCAAAACCGTGAAGCCGGCCTCGGCTGCCTGATCTAGTGCGAGCTGCATCATCGCAAGCTCAAGGCGAGCTCCCCAGCCCTTGAGGAAGTAGAAGCGGGAACCCGAAATCTTGACTCCGCGCTCGATGTCAATGACATCAAGTAGCTCGCCAAGTTCGGCATGGTCTTTAGGTTCAAAGCTGAAAGTCGGTATGGTGCCAACTTCTTTCACCAGCGCGAAGTTTTCTTCGCCACCGGCAGGCACATCTTCAATAACGACGTTTTCGATCTTGTAAAGAATCTTGGTTAATGCCTCATCGGCTGCGTTAGCGGCAGCATCGGCTGCCTTCACCGCGCTGGCCATCTCTTGGCCCTGAGCAACTAGTGCGGGCTTTTCCTCCTTGGGAGCGGAGGCAACCAACTTTCCGTGCTGATTTTGGGCGGCACGAAGGCGCTCAAATTCGGCGAGCGCCGCTCGCTTATCAAGGTCAAGCGCAATCGCCTGGTCGACCAGGGAAACATCAGCACCGCGCGCAATCTGGGAAGCCCTAATGGCTTCTGGGTGCTCTCTTAAAAGATTGAGGTCAATCACGGCCTCAAGCCTACCTTCTATAACGCTTAGGCTTGTGGAGTGCAGAACATCGCGGTTATCTTCCACCCCTCCAAAATCTCCTTGGAGAAAATTCAGACTGCATTCTCAAAAGCTGGATTTCAAAACCTCAGCTTCTACCCATCGGACAGCGAAACCGGTGGGCTAAAGATCACCAAGCAAGCCATCAAAGCGGGTGCTAACCACATCATTGTCGCTGGGGGTGATGGCACCGTCCGAGCCTGTGTCCAAGCGGTATTTGAGGAAGAAGCTCCGGTAACCCTAGGTTTGGTGCCGATCGGAACCGGCAATATTCTGGCTCGAAACCTGAAACTACCAATCACAAATCTCGATAAATGCATTCGTCGCTCCGTGACTGGAGATAGCTATGAGATTGATCTTGGAGTTGCCAAAGCGATCAACCTTCACGGCGATCTAACCAAGCTCTACTTCACTGGAATTGCTGGCATTGGCATGGATGCCAGAATCATGCAGCGCACCCAACCGGAGCTGAAACGCAGAGTTGGATGGATTGCCTATATAGAAGGTGGCTTCAGGTCACTGCCGCTGAAATTTGAAAAGTTCGAGGTGTTGGTCGATGACCTGACTCCAAAGAGTCTGAAGAGCTACTCGATATTGATTGGAAATGCCGGTTGGTTACCGGGTCAAATTTCGATGATGCCAGATGCTCGCTTGGACGATGGCAAATTAGATGTCGCAGCCATCGGCCCAAGAAAGATCTGGAACTGGGTTGACTTTTTTGCCCGAGTCACCTGGCAGAACAAAGTTGTTAGGCCGCTGGCCCTAGGTCGCAAATGGATGGATCAAACGGCAAATCTAAAGACCATCGAAAACCTGGGCGGCTCAAGGATTCGAGTCAAGCCGCATCACCCCAGCCCATTGCAACTAGATGGTGATGTGATTGGCGAGGTGTTGGAAGTCGACTTCAGCCTGCAACACAGAGCGCTCAAGATTCGCCTCTAATGTTCCGTAAGCGGAATGTGGGAAACCGAACACAATTGGGCTTCGTGAGATTCTTTATGTATGGACATTGGTTTGAAAATTCTCGCTGTAGATGACGAGCCACTAGTGCTGACCCTGCTGAGCGAAACCCTCAAAGCCCAGGGCCACGAGGTGGTCACCGCAACCGATGCCGCCAGCGCAAAAAAGGCATCCTCAAGTTTCGATCCAGACCTTGCAATTTTGGATGTTGATCTTGGTAGCGGGCCCGATGGATTTGATTTGGCAACTTCGCTAAGGCATTCCAGTCCCACCCTGGCCATTTTGTTTCTAACCAATGTTGCAGAACCCAGACTTGCAGGGAAATCAGTCAAGAGCCTGCCGGCCGGCTATGGCTACCTGTTGAAATCAAAGCTTGGCGATAGCCGACTTTTGAGCGCGGCCATCATCGGGGTTGCCCGCGGTGCCGGTAAGCAGTTTCGCGACAACGTAGATTCTGACAATGCCTTGAACAAGCTCAGCCGTTCACAACTCCAGGTGGTTCAGCTTTTGGCAATGGGTAAATCCAATGAAGAAATTGCTCAGATTAGAAACACCACCGTCAGGGCGGTGCGTCTGATTTTGGTCAGAGCCTTCAAGGTAATGGGAATCCAAGAGCAGGGTGGTCCTGAGCGAAGGGTTCAGGCCGCGATTCAATACCTAAAGGCCACCGGCTTTCCTCGATGAAGCTGTTGTCTGCATCACTCGGCTCAATTCGGAGTTGGGTTGCCGTCGGCATCGGACACATTGGCCGGCTCGATCTGCGATCAGCGTGGATTTGGGGCTCTATTCTGTTTTTCCAAATCTCTTCACTTTTCGCCTACGACCTAGGTCGCCGGGACATTACCAACTCGTCAGCTCCACTGATAATCTCCATTTCATTTCTCGGCTACTGGGCGCTTTACCCAGTGCTGGTTCACCTGGTTAATGTAGCTCGGCAAGAGGTTCGCTGGGTCTGGATAACCTCGGGCTTAGTAATTCTTGGGTTGAGCAGAGGCCTGCTACTTGAACAGCTTTTTATCGAAAATCCACAGCAAGCATTGGAATCATTTGTTGCCCGCGCTCCGGGAGACATCACAGTTGCGCTGATAACACTGATTGCAATGTCTGAGTTGATGCACTCGACCAGAAGGCACATTTCAGCCATGGGTCGGCTAACGGCGGCGAATGCCAGCCTGCTAGAAAATCAAAGACTAACCAGCACCAAAGCCAGCAAAACCGAATTCAATCTGCGCGAGCTGGCGCAGAGTTCGCTGCTAAAGGAACTCGATCGAATTAAGAGCTTGATCTCGGGTGCCAGTCAAAAGGCACAGATTAGAGCTGTGGCTGATGAGATCAAAAACCTCATCACCAATGAGGTCAGGCCGCTAAGTCGAAAGCTGCGCGATCGCCTTGATGATCTAAGTAACACCAAGGAGCTTCCGGTCATCAGAAAGCCCCTGAGATTTGGTAGACCAAACACCGTGAGCGCTGCCTTGGACACCAGAATCATCGCGACCTATCTGCTCTCGATGCCGAATATTTTGGTGACCATTTACGCACTTTCGAATATCCAGGCGACTTTGATCTCACTTCTGGCCAGCCTGGCTATCTTCCCGATTGGGCTAGCGGTGCGCAGCTTATTCACCAGACTTGAACCCAAGCATCGAATAACAAATTGGTTAGCCATGAATGCGATTCTTGTCTTGGCATTTATGCCCCTGCAGCTGACCTTAATTGAGCTAATCGCACAGTACCCAAAGCTGCTCCCCTTGCGGTTTTCCGGGCTTGGGGTCTTTATGTTCGTTGGTGTATCTATTGCTCTGTGGCGGGCAATCGAGCGCAGCCGCGCACAAATCGAAACTGAGCTTTCAGACATAAACCAAAATCTGGCTCGCAATACCGCGATCATTCGGCAGCAGATCTGGATTGCTCAGAAGAAGTGGGCCTACTTGGTCCATGGCACAGTCCAGGGAGCGCTCACGGTCGCCGCATCGAGGTTGCAATTGGCCGATGAGAAAAACCCTGTCGACGTAACTGCCACTCTGAATGATTTGGATAGGGCGGTTGCTGCTCTCAAGGGTGACTGGCCGCAGGAGCAAACCTTTAGCGAGCAAGCTAGCGAGACACGTGAAACTTGGGCTGGAGTTCTCGAGATCGATATTTCGGTGGACAAAAAGGCGAAGTCTTTATTGGATAACCCAACCACCGCGCGCTGTGCCGCTGAGCTTCTGAAGGAGCTCGCCGGAAACTCATATCGACACGGCAAAGCCAAGCGACTTCAGGTTGCTTTTTCCACGGACTCGAGCGGGGACTTGCAGCTAACAGCGAGCAATGACGGCAAAGCGCTTGGAAAAGATTCGCCTGGCTTAGGTTCGGATTTGTTCTCAGATCTGACCATGAACTGGTCGGTTTCAAATGACAAAAACGGTGTCAACTTTAAAGCCGTGCTGCCGGGTATTTACCCCTTGAGTGAATCCAGCCAGTCTTGAGCCGACTGATATGCAGCATTGGCGTTATTGCCCTGGTGCACCGACTCACTCTTGTCAGCCCTAGGGTATGAACCCAGGAAGATAACTTGGGGTGAGAAGCGATGCAGCCCCATCAAAGCTTCGGCAATTGCCTGGTCGTCAATGTGACCCTGAGCGTCAATGTTGAAGCGATAGCGACCGAAGCGATCACCTACCGGACGAGATTCAATTCTCGAGAGATTTACTCCACGAGCAGCAAACTGCTCCAGCATCTCAAGTAGCCCACCTGGTCGGTCATCTGGAAGTTCAACAATCACGCTGGTCTTGTCAAAGCCGGTGCGAGAAGTTGGCTTGGCAGCCTTACCAACTTCGATGAAGCGAGTTTGGGCATGCTTATTCTCACCAATGTCGCTGGCCAGGGTGATTAGCCCATACATGCCAGCTGCCGAAGGTGCTGCGATTGCTGCGTCTTTGGTGCTGCCAGAAACCGTGGACTTGGCTGCTGCTGCGGTCGAGGAAGTTGGAATGTGGGAGTGTTCTGGGAGATTTTCCTGCAGCCACTTACGAGATTGTGCATAGGCAACCGGGTGGGTGTAAACCACCTCAATGGAATCCAAAGTGGTTCCCGGCGATGCCATCAAATCGAAAGTAACCGGAACCAGGTATTCGCCAAAAATCTGCACACCACTGGTAATTGCCAGTGCATCCATGGTTGCCGATACGCCACCCTCTAAAGAGTTCTCAATTGGCACCACGGCACGATCTGCGGCACCAGTCAAAACAGCATCCAGTGCCTCGCGCACGCTACCGACCGCTAGGAAGCTAGCCGACTCGGAACCAGATAGCTGCTTGGCAGCCATCTCGGTGAAGGTGCCGGCAGGACCTAGGTAAGCGATGGTTAGCGGGTTAGACATGCCTCAAGATTAGGGCAGATAAGCCAAACCCGACAGCAAAGTAATTACGGATTGTTAGCCCCAGGCTTACAAATCCGGATTGCTTAGCTATACCTTTTTCTAAAGATGTAATCGAGGAAGCTATGCACGAAAGAGCCGGAACCCCCGCCAGATCGTCAGACCTGGTTGATCTAGCCAAGCTAACCGCCGCCTACTTTGAACTCAAGCCCGATGTCACGCTTGCAGCTCAAAAGGTGACCTTCGGCACCTCGGGTCACCGCGGCAGCTCGCTAAACACCTCTTTCAATGAGCAACACATCTTGGCAATCACCCAGGCAATCGTGGAATACCGCGGTCCGCAAAACATCAAGGGCCCGATCTATGTTGGACGCGATACCCATGCCCTGAGCGAACCGGCTCAGCAATCTGTGCTCGAGGTCTTGGCAGGCAACGATGTGTTGGCACTGATTGATTCACACAATGGCTACACCCCGACACCGGCAGTTTCGGTCGCAATCATCGATCACAATTCGCAATTGCCCAAAGGCAGCGACAGTCTGGCCGATGGCATCGTCATCACTCCAAGTCACAACCCACCGCAAGATGGCGGAATCAAATACAACCCGCCACACGGTGGCCCGGCGGACTCAGATGCCACCGGTTGGATTGCCAATCGTGCCAATGAACTGATCAGAGCGGGGCTATCCGGCGTCAAACGCAAAGCACCCACGGCTCAGCCTTTTGACTTTAGGGAAAACTATGTTTCCCAATTGGATCAGGTCCTCAAGCTGAAAGAGATTAGAGATGCCAGCATTCGTATCGGAGCCGATCCGCTTGGTGGAGCATCAGTTGACTATTGGCCGTTGATCGCGGAACGTTACCGACTCAACCTTGAGGTGATAAACCCAAAAGTCGACTACCAGTTTGGTTTCATGAGCCTGGACTGGGATGGCAAGATCCGGATGGATTGTTCGTCACCGTTTGCGATGGCTTCGTTGATTGAAAACAAAACCAACTACGACATCTCAACCGGTAACGATGCGGATGCTGATCGCCACGGCATTGTGACATCCGACTCTGGACTGATGAACCCCAACCACTTCTTGGTTGCGTCGATTGACTATCTATTCGGTGCTCGCGAGGGCTGGGATGAACAAGCTGCCGTTGGCAAAACCATGGTTTCCTCCTCGCTGATTGATCGAGTGGTTGCGGCCACCGGTCGAAAGCTGCTAGAAGTACCGGTTGGCTTTAAGTGGTTTGTCTCAGGTCTCTCAAATGGCACGCTTGGCTTTGGAGGCGAAGAGTCTGCTGGTGCATCATTCTTAAGACTCAACGGACGGCCCTGGTCAACCGACAAAGACGGCCTGATCCTCTGTCTGTTAGCTGCAGAGATTGAAGCAGTTACTGGATCGAGTCCTTCCGAGCGCTATGCAGATATCACCAGAGAGTTAGGTGCCCCGAGTTACAAGCGAGTGGATGCCCCGGCAAACCTGGAACAGAAAGCAGCGCTGGCTAAGTTGAGTGCTGACGATGTTCAAGTCCGAGAACTTGCCGGCGAGCAGATCACCAAGATTGAAACCGCAGCATCGTCAGGTGGATCGCTTGGTGGGCTGAAGGTGTCAACCAGCAATGCTTGGTTTGCGGCTCGGCCATCAGGCACCGAGGATGTCTACAAGATTTACGGCGAATCATTCAAGGGCGATCAGCACTTAGAGCAGGTTTTGCAGCAGGCTCAGTTACTCGTCGACGAAGCAGTTTCTTCTAAGTAGAACTGAGCTGCCGGGAAGCCCCAGAAATCTTCGAGAGTTTTCATTCCATTTTTGGAATACAGAGTTGAAACCTGCAAGCCAACATAACGAAGGTGCCATGGCTCATAGGTGTAACCAGTTGTTACGGTGGTGTCTTTTTCGTATCGAATGATAAAGCCATACTTCCAGGCATTAGCAGCCAGCCACTTGCCGGCAACTGTGCTTCCGAAGCACTGCATGATTGCGCAACCCTGTTCCGGAACTGATACATCGGCAGCCAAACCGGTTTGGTGTTCTGAGTGACCAGCTTTCGCACTTCTAATTAGTGCACCAGCCAGCCCATACTGACTGGTCTTGGATTTGAAGAGATCCTGCTGGTATTCAAAAGATCTAAATGCTGAATTCACAAATAGCTTGCCGGCACCCTCCGCTTTCATGTCCTTAGCAAGTTTCTCGAGCGCGGTTGCAGCCTGATCGGCGAGCTGGAGACCACGAGAGTTATCGAGGTTTTTTGAACTCTCTATCTGCCTCAAGTTGACTGGTTTGTAGTTCAACGGATGAAGTGGTCGTTGCTTGTTCACCACGACAAGGTCATAAGCGCCGAAGTTAGTGGCCAACCTGGTCTGGTGATAGTCAACGAGTTGCAACGTTATGGTTGCTTGGCCTTGTGCCTTGCGTTCGTTTATCGCCTGCCTGACTAGCTCGGGCTGCGGAGCGAATGTCCCCGGTTGAAACATCAGGCTAAAACCCAGGGTCAGCAGAATGACCGGGGGAACAAACACAAAGAGTGGGTTCCTTGATAGAGGTCTAGACTGAGGCACGAGTACCACCCTAAAACTTGGAGTTCAATTGGCCACTAAATCAAGGCGGGAAGCCGCAAAAGAAGCGGCTCAATCCGGAGCAATGACATCAAGACAGATCTGGCTAGTCCTTGTTGGTCTGATGTCCGGAATGTTCTTGGCAGCCCTAGACCAATCGGTTGTTGGCGCGGCGATGCGCACCATCGCAGATGACCTTGATGGCCTGTCGCTGCAGGCTTGGGCAACTACTGCCTATCTGATTACCTCCACGGTCTCGACTCCGATCTACGGAAAGCTCGGAGACCTGTTTGGTCGTCGCCCGCTGTTCCTAGTTGCGATTTTGATATTTGTGGTCGGTTCGGTTACCACCGGCTTTGCAACCACGATGTATGAATTGGCGGCCTTCCGTGCGCTGCAGGGTCTGGGTGCAGGTGGATTATTCTCACTTGCTTTGACCATTGTTGCCGACATCGTTCCGCCACGTGAAAGAGCAAAGTACCAGGGCATGTTCCTGGCGGTCTTTGGCTCATCCTCCCTACTTGGACCAGTTGTAGGTGGAACCTTTGCAGGTATCGATCAGATTCTTTGGGTCGATGGTTGGCGCTGGGTATTTCTTATCAACCTTCCGGTTGGCATCATCTCGCTAATCATGGTGACCGTGTTCTTGCACGTGCCACACACTCCAAAGCAGCAGAAGATTGACTGGTGGGGAGCTGTCACAATCATCTTCGCCACCGTTCCTTTGCTACTGGTTGCTGAGCAGGGTCGCGAGTGGGGCTGGGGATCTCCGCTTTCAATCTCGATGTACGTAATCGGCGTAGCCGGAATCATCTCATTCATCACTATCGAGAAGAAGATGGGCGACTCAGCGCTTATCCCACTCACACTTTTCAAGAACCAAACCTTCGCAAGAACTCAGATTCTTGGATTCATCATCGGTATTGGAATGTTCGGTGGCATGATCGTGCTTCCTTTGATCATTCAGATCATCTATGGAGTATCGCCGACCATGGTCGGCTTCATGATGCTTCCAATGGTGTTTGGAATGATGAGCGCCACCATCACCGCTGGACGCATTACCTCCAAGACCGGCAAATACCGCATCTTCTTCAACACCGGAACCGCAACGCTAACCATCGGTTACCTATACATGGTGGCTCTACTTAGGGCGGATACTCCGCTGTGGGTATTGGCAATTGGCATGGTGCTGATTGGTCTTGGACTTGGTCA
>JACCED010448354.1_pt1 | contig 10287 bp, 10 predicted proteins | sample 7455021 | NCBI WGS metagenome assembly JACCED01 (sample SAMN15323456, study PRJNA562643) | freshwater metagenome | isolation source: river surface water | place: USA:Blue River Watershed | collected 2017-08-19 | reverse complement strand
TCATAAAAACCGGTGGCAAGCAATACAAGGTTGCTGCCGGCGAGAAGATCAAAGTAGAACAGATTGCTGCGGACGTTGGCCAGGAAATCGTGATTGACCAGGTTCTGGCCGTCGGAAGCGGCGCCGAACTGAAGGTTGGCACGCCTGTGCTGGCAGGTGCAACCGTGAAAGCCACCGTCGTGGCCCACGGCAAGCACGACAAGGTGCGCATTTTCAAAATGCGCCGTCGCAAGCACTACAAGAAGTCGCAAGGCCACCGCCAGACCTTCACCGAGCTGGAAATCAGCTCCGTGAACGCCTGAGCCCCGAGCCCTTCCCAACCTTCCAGGAGTAAAGATCCATGGCACAGAAAAAAGGCGGCGGCTCCACACGCAACGGCCGCGATTCCAAGCCCAAGATGCTGGGCGTCAAGGTGTTCGGCGGCCAGACCATCCCGGCTGGCTCGATCATCGTGCGCCAGCGCGGTACCCGTTTCCATGCCGGCCCCAATGTGGGCATGGGCAAGGACCACACCCTGTACGCCCTCGTGGACGGCACGGTGAGCTTCGCCACCAAGGGTGAACTCAACCGCCACACGGTGGCCGTCACGCCCGCTTGAAGCCGGCGCTGATGTTCCCCGCGCAAGCCCCGGTTCGCCGGGGTTTGCCGTTTTGAGGCCCCTATGAAATTCGTCGACGAAGCCACCATTGATGTCGCAGCCGGCAACGGCGGCGCCGGCTGCGTGAGCTTTCGGCGCGAAAAGTTCATCCCCTTCGGCGGCCCCGATGGCGGCAACGGCGGCCGCGGTGGCAGTGTGTGGGCCGTGGGTGACCGCAACCTCAACACGCTGATCGACTACCGCTACGCGCGGCGGCATGAAGCCAAGAACGGCGAGCCCGGCAGAGGCTCCGATCAGTTCGGGGCGGCCGCCGAGGACATCGTGCTGCGCATGCCGGTGGGCACCATCCTGCGCGACGCTGAAACCGACGAGGTGGTGGCCGAGCTCTTGGTGCCCGGCGAGCCGGTGCTGGTGTGCAAGGGTGGTGACGGCGGCTTTGGCAACCTGCACTACAAGACCAGTACCAACCGAGCCCCGCGCCAGAAGACCCCTGGCTGGCCCGGCGAAGCCAAGAAGTTGCGCCTGGAACTGCGCGTGCTGGCCGATGTGGGCCTCTTGGGCATGCCCAATGCGGGCAAGAGCACGCTGATAGCCGCCATCTCCAATGCGCGGCCCAAGATTGCCGACTACCCCTTCACCACCTTGCACCCCAACCTGGGCGTGGTGCGTGTGGGCCCTGAAAAGAGCTTCGTGGTGGCCGACATCCCCGGCCTCATCGAGGGTGCCGCCGAAGGAGCGGGCCTGGGCCACCAGTTCCTGCGCCACCTGCAGCGCACCGAGCTGCTGCTGCACTTGGTGGACTTGGCGCCCTTTGACGACGCCGACCCGGTGCAACATGCCAAGGCTATCGTGGAAGAACTGCGCAAGTATGACGAGGCACTGCACCGCAAGCCGCGTTGGCTGGTGCTCAACAAGATGGACATGGTGCCCGTCGAAGAACGGGCAGCGCGGGTCAAGGACTTCCTCAAGCGGCTGAAGTGGAAGGGCCCCGTGTTCGAGATTTCAGCGCTGGCCCGGCAGGGGCTGGACCCGCTGATCCACGCCATTTACGACCACGTGGCCTCTCACCGCGCGCCGGTGGTGCCCGAGCCCGACGCCCGCTTTGAGGCCTCGGCCGAGGTGCTGCCCGAGCCCGATGCGGTGGACCCTCGATTCAGGCGCGACTGAATGAGCTGCGCCGACGTGTCCCACCTGAACCCTGCCGTGCTGCGCGATGCGCGCCGAATCGTCATCAAGGTGGGCTCCAGTCTGGTGACCAATGAGGGCCGCGGCGTGGACGCGCAGGCCATCGGCAACTGGTGCCGCCAGATGGCGGCCCTGGCGCAACAGGGCCGCGAGGTGATCATGGTCTCCAGCGGTGCCATTGCCGAGGGCATGAAGCGCCTGGGCTGGACCAGCCGCCCCAAAGAGTTGCACGAGTTGCAGGCGGCTGCGGCCGTGGGCCAGATGGGCCTGGCGCAGATGTACGAGTCCTTGTTGCGCGAGCAAGGCCTGCACAGCGCACAGGTGCTGCTGACCCATGCCGACCTGGCCGACCGTGAGCGCTACCTCAATGCACGATCAACCTTGCTCACCTTGCTGTCGCTGCAGGTGGTGCCGGTGATCAACGAGAACGACACGGTGGTCAACGACGAGATCAAGTTTGGCGACAACGACACCTTGGGGGCCTTGGTGGCCAACCTGGTGGAGGCCGATGCCCTGGTCATCCTCACCGACCAGAAGGGGCTGTACAGCGCCGACCCGCGCCAGGACCCCTCGGCGCGGTTCATCGAAGTGGCGGCCGCGGGTGACGCGTCTTTGGAGCAGATGGCCGGTGGCACGGGCTCGGCCTTGGGCAAGGGCGGCATGATCACCAAGGTCCTGGCCGCCAAGCGTGCAGCCGGCAGTGGCGCCTCCACCGTGATCGCCTGGGGCCGCGAGCCCGATGTGTTGCTGCGGCTGGCCCAGGGTGAGCGCATCGGTACGGCTCTGGTGGCCACCACTCCCAAGATGGCTGCGCGCAAGCAATGGATGGCCGACCAGCTTCAGTTGCGCGGCGCCGTGACGGTGGACGAAGGGGCCGTGGCCAAGCTGCTGGCCGAGGGCAAGAGCCTCTTGCCCATTGGCGTGGTGGAGGTAGAGGGGGAGTTCCACCGCGGGGACGTGATCGCCGTGCGGCGGGCCGATGGGGCCGTGGTGGCCCGTGGCTTGTCCAACTACTCCAGTGCCGAGGCTCGGCTCATCGCACGAAAAGCCTCATCGCAAATCGAAGCGGTGCTGGGCTATGTGTACGAGCCCGAGCTCATTCACCGGACGAATCTGATCCTGGTGTGAGGCTGGGCTGGCCCACAGGGCCCTCGGTTGGGGCTTCGCTGTGGGCGGGGCCTGCGCTGCTGGCTGCAGCGCGCAGGCCGCCACGCAAGTAACGGTTGTTCGCATGCGCCCTGGGCAGAAAACGCGCCAGTTCGGTCAGGGCCATTTCGTACACCCCGCGCTTGAACTCGATCACCGCGTCCAAGGGCACCCAGTAGTCGTTCCAACGCCAGGCGTCGAACTCCGGGTGGTCGGTGGCGCGCAGGTTCATGTCGCTGTCGCGCCCCAACAGTTTGAGCAGAAACCAGATCTGCTTTTGCCCGCGGTAGTGGCCGCGCGACTCGCGCCGGATGTAGTGTTCGGGGACCTCGTAGCGCAGCCAGTCGCGTGTGCGCGCGATGATCTGCACATGATCGGGCCGCAAGCCCACCTCCTCGTGCAGTTCGCGGAACATCGCCTGCTCGGGCGTTTCCCCGTGCTTGATGCCGCCTTGAGGGAACTGCCAGGAATGGGTCTTCAGCCGTTTGCCCCAAAAAACTTGGTTGCGGCTGTTGAGCAGGATGATGCCGACGTTGGGTCTGAAACCCTCACGGTCGAGCATAATCAAACCCCAATTTTTTAAGTTGGATTGATTATTGCACCGGCCCTGTGCGTGCTGCCCATGCTCGCTAACCCTTGGGCCCCCATACGCACATGAAAGCCAGCCAGTTCCTCATCAGCACCCTCAAGGAAGCGCCCGCAGACGCTGAAGTCGTCAGCCACAAGCTGATGATGCGCGCGGGCCTGATCAAGCGCCTGGGCGCGGGCATCTACAACTACATGCCCATGGGGCTGCGCGTCATCCGCAAGGTGGAGGCCATCATCCGCGAAGAGATGAACCGAGCCGGCGCCATTGAGGTCACGATGCCGGTGGTGCAGCCGGCCGAGCTGTGGCAAGAGACCGGTCGATTCGACAAGATGGGCCCCGAGCTGCTGCGCATCGAGGACCGCCACGGGCGCGCCTTTGTCATCCAGCCCACCAGTGAAGAGGTGGTGACCGACATCGCGCGCCAGGAGTTCCGCAGCTACAAGCAGCTGCCCAAGAACCTTTACCAGATCCAGACCAAGTTCCGCGACGAGCGCCGGCCGCGCTTTGGCATCATGCGCGGCCGCGAGTTCACCATGAAGGACGCCTACTCCTTCGACCGCGACTCCGCTGCCGCTGCGCGCAGTTACGAGTCCATGTTCGCCGCCTACAAGCGCATCTTCGACCGCTTTGGCCTGCAGTACCGCGCCGTGGCGGCCGACACCGGCGCCATCGGTGGCGATCTCTCGCACGAGTTTCAGGTCATCGCCGACACGGGTGAAGACGCCATCGTCTACTGCCCCACCAGCGACTTCGCGGCCAACATCGAGTTGGCCGAAGCGGTGGCCTTGTTGCCCACGCGTGCAGCGGCCGCTCAGCCCCTGGTCAAGACCCCAACACCGGGCAAGAGCACCTGTGCCGACGTGGCGCAGCTCTTGGGCTTGCCCTTGCAGCAGACCGTCAAGAGCCTGGTGCTGGCCACCGACGAAACGGGTGAAGACGGCGTGGTCCAGAAGAGCACCGTGTGGCTGCTGCTGGTGCGAGGTGATCACGACCTCAACGAGGTCAAGGCGGGCAAGGTCGAGGGGCTCAAGGGCGGGTTCCGCTTTGCCACCATTGCCGAGATTGAAGACCACTTCGGTTGCAAGCCGGGTTACTTGGGCCCCTTGAACCTGAAGAAGCCGGTCAAGGTGATCGCCGACCGTACCGTGGCCCACATGGCCAACTTTGTATGCGGCGCCAACGAGGCCGACTTCCATTACACCGGCGTGAACTGGGGCCGCGACCTGCCCGAGCCCGACGTGGTGGCCGACATTCGCAACGTGCTCGAAGGCGACCCCTCACCCGATGGGCAGGGCGTGCTGGCCATCCAGCGCGGCATTGAGGTCGGTCATGTGTTCTACCTGGGCACCAAGTACAGCAAGGCGATGAACGCGACCTTCCTGGACGAAACCGGCAAGCCCCAGTTCTTCGAAATGGGCTGTTACGGCATCGGCGTGACCCGCATTCTGGGCGCCGCCATCGAGCAGGGCCACGATGATCGGGGCATCATTTGGCCGGCGTCCATCGCGCCCTTCGAAGTCGTGATCTGCCCCATCGGCATGGACCGCAGCCCCGAGGTCAAGGCTGCGGCCGAGGCCCTCTACGGGCAACTGATCGCGCAGGGTGTGGACGCCGTGCTCGACGACCGCGGCGAGCGCCCTGGCGCCATGTTCGCCGACTGGGAGCTCATCGGCATTCCCCTGCGCGTGGTGTTCTCCGACCGCGGCCTGAAGGCCGGCACCGTCGAAATCCAAGGCCGCCGCGACCCCGAAGCCCAATCCGCGCCCGCCGGCGACATCCTCGCTGAGGTCCTTCGCCGCCGCTGAAAATGGGGTCGGAGTCATTTTTTTGGCGAACACCCCGGGTTCGCCAGGGAAGTGAGCCTTCGCGCCCAACCAGCCGGCGCCGAACCTTGGCATGGGCCATGGGCATGGCCGGTGGCGCCGTGCTGGGGTTGCGCCCCCGACCGGCCCAGGCCGGTGCCCAGCGTGAAGAAGACCTCAGCGACTCGGTGCGCACGGCGCTCAGTGCGGCCGTGGCCGAGCGTGCGCCACCCGGGCCCCTTGACCACCCCGACACCGCCACCCGGCTGGCACACCTGCGCTGGTGGGCGGCCTGCGGTGCACGCCTGCAGCCGCGCATGCCCGACGCGCCCACGCGTGACGAATTCCTGCAGACACTGTGGTACGAAGCCAAGCGGGCCGGCCTGGAGCCGGCCTTGGTGTTGGGCCTGATCGAGGTGGAGAGCAACTTCCGCAAGTACGCCGTGAGCACGGCCGGGGCGCGCGGCTACATGCAGGTAATGCCGTTTTGGGCGCGCACCATCGGCAACGGTGACCCCGCACACCTGTTTCACTTGCAGACCAACCTGCGTTTCGGTTGCGTGATCCTGCGCCACTACCTGAACCTGGAGCAGGGCGAGCTGTTCATGGCCCTGGGGCGCTACAACGGCAGCCGCGGCCAAGCGGCCTATCCGCAGGCGGTGCTGGCAGCCCGCCAGGGCTGGGTGGTCTAGGGCCTACAGGCCCGTCCAGGCCTGGGGCTGGGCACGGCCGATGCCCAGCAGCGCCAATACCCGCTCAACGCCATCGTCGATGATGGCTTGCACCGAGCTGGGCCGGTGGTAGAAGGCCGGCAGGGGCGGGAAGATGATGCCGCCCATCTCGGTGACGGCGGTCATGTTGCGCAGGTGGGCCAGGTTGAACGGTGTCTCGCGAACCATCATCACCAGGCGCCGCCGTTCCTTGAGCGTCACATCGGCTGCGCGCGTGAGCAGGTTGTCGCTCAGGCCATGGGCCACGGCGGCCAGGGTCTTCATGGAACAGGGGGCCACGACCATCGCATCCACCGGGTAGGAACCGCTGGCGATGCTGGCGCCCACGTCACCGGGGCTGTGGGCTTCGTGGGCCAGGGCTTCCAGCGCCTGTCGGTCCATCCCCAATTCGTGGTGCACGTTGAGGATGCCCGCGGAGGTGGCCACCAGGTGTGTGTGCACGCCCAACTCGCGGGCCCGCTTGAGCAGGCCTACCCCGTAGGCGGCACCGCTGGCGCCGGTGATGCCCACGATCAGGCGGTGGGGGCGGCTCATGCCCGGGTCAATCAGGTGCGTGTGCTCAGTGGGCCTGGCCCAGGGCCTGCTGCAGTTCGCCGCTTTCGTACATCTCCATCATGATGTCCGAGCCGCCCACGAACTCACCGTTGATGTAGAGCTGCGGGATCGTCGGCCAGTTGGCATATTCCTTGATGCCTTGGCGGATGCCCTCGTCTTCCAGCACATTGACCGTGGCCAGGTCCTGCACGCCACAGGCCTTGAGCACCTGCACCGCGCGGCCGGAGAAGCCGCACATGGGGAACTGGGCGGTGCCTTTCATGAACAGCACCACACGGTGGCCTTTGACGATCTGGTCGATGCGTTGGTGGATTTCGCTCATGGTGTTGGATCCGGTTGAACAAGACGACAGGGCTCAATTATCGGGGAAGGCGCCCGCCCGTACAGCGGGTGTGGCCTGAGAGGTCGTGGCGGTGGGCAATGTCCACGAATCCGGCCTCCACCAGGGCCTGAGCCACGGCCGAGGCCTGGTCATGGCCGTGCTCCAGCAACAGCCAGGCGCCGGCTTCCAGGTGGGACGGTGCTGCCTCGATGATCGACCACAGGTCGGCCAGACCCTGTTGGCCGGCCACCAGCGCGCTTGCCGGCTCGTGCACCAAGGCCGGCAAGTGCGGGTCGTCTTCGCGGATGTAGGGTGGGTTGGCCACGGCCAGATCGAAGCGCAGCCCGTGCACCGCGCCCCACCAGTGCCCCGTGTGAAAGGTCAGCGGCAGGCCCAGGCTGGTGGCGTTGTTCTGCGCCACCTCCAGTGCGGCCGGGCTGGCGTCACAAGCGTGCACCTGCGCCAGCGGGTGCGCGGCCTTTAGCGCCAGGGCGATGGCCCCGCTGCCGGTTCCCAGGTCCAGCACCCGCAGGGGCCGGCTGGGGGATGAAGGGCCGCCCGTCGGTTCAGCATCCGGCCACACCTCCAGGGCCCAGTCCACCAGGGTCTCGGTGTCGGGCCGCGGGTCCAACACGGCCGGTGTCACGTTCAGCATCAGGCCATGGAATTCACGGCGGCCCAAGAGATAGGCCAGCGGCACCCCTTGGGCACGCTGGTGCAGCCAGTGCATGGCTTGTTGGGTCTCGAAAGGTGTAAGCGCATACTCACTATGAGCGATCAGCCAGGTGCGGCTCTGCTGCACCGCCTCGCCCAAGAGCAGCATGGCGTCCAGCCGCGCCACACCCTGCGCCTGGGCCTGGTGCAGGAAGGCCTGCACCGTCAGAGGGGTCTCAGCCACCGGCGCGCCCGGTTTCCAGCGCCTGCAGCTCCTCGGCCACCTGCGCCGCGTGCAGGGCCGAGACCAGGTCGTGGAGGTCGCCGTCCATGACCGCGCCCAGCTTGTAGAGGGTGAGGTTGATGCGGTGGTCCGTGACCCGGCCTTGCGGAAAGTTGTAGGTGCGGATGCGGTCGCTGCGGTCGCCGCTGCCCACCAGGCTCTTGCGGGTGGCGGCCTCGCGTGCAGCGCGTTCACTGCGCTCGCGGTCGCGCAGCCGCGCGGCCAGCACCTGCAGCGCTCGAGCCTTGTTGCGGTGCTGCGAGCGGTCGTCTTGGCATTCGGCCACCAGGCCCGTGGGCAGGTGCGTGATGCGAACCGCCGAATCGGTCTTGTTGATGTGCTGGCCCCCGGCGCCGCTGGCCCGAAAGGTGTCGATGCGCAGCTCTGCCGGGTTGAGCTGCACCTCTTCGGCCTCATCGGGCTCGGGCATGACCGCCACGGTGCAGGCGCTGGTGTGGATGCGGCCCTGGCTCTCGGTGGCGGGTACCCGCTGCACACGGTGCCCGCCGCTTTCGAACTTCAGCCGACCGTAGGCCCCATCGCCTTCCACCCGCAGCACCACTTCCTTGTAGCCGCCCAGGTCGCTTTCGCTGGCGCTGAGGATCTCGGTGCGAAAACCATGGCGCTCGCTGTCGCGCAGGTACATGCGCAGCAGATCCCCGGCGAACAAGGCCGATTCGTCGCCCCCCGTACCCGCGCGGATCTCCACGAAGCAGGGCCGTTCATCGTCAGGGTCCTTGGGCAGCAGGGCGGCCTGCAACTCGCCGCTGAGCTGCAGCAATTCGGCCTGGGCCTGTTCGGCCTCCTCGCGCGCCATGGCTGCCATGTCGACATCTGCACCCAGGTCGCCTGCCAGCAGCTCTTGCGCAGCGGCCAAGTCCGACTCCCGTTGCCGAAAGCGGGCCCAGCGGTTGAGCACCGCCTGAACCTCGGCCTGCTCCTTGAGCAGGCTGCGGTAGCGCTTCATGTCCGAGGCCACCGAAGGGTCGGACAAGACAGACTCGAGTTCGGCGCCCCGCAGGGCCAGGCGCTCGAACTGCTCGCGCAGCGCCGCCTTCATGCAACAGGGTCGCTGCCGCGCAGGAACAGTCGAGACAAGGTGTGCGCCAGCGCGTCGCGCTGCTCACCTTCGCTGGCGTGCAGCTCGGCATAGGCCCCATGCAGCATCTTCTGGGCCAAGGCTTGGCTCAGCGCATCCATCACCACCAGCGGGTCCTCTCCCTTTGCCAAGCGTCGACGGGCCCGCACAAGCTCGGCCTCACGCCACGCCTGCGCACGGCGGTTGAGCGCCTGGATCAGGGGCACGGCTGCACGCTGGTCCAACCAATGCGCGAAGCTCTGAACCCCGGCATCGATGATGACCTCGGCTTGTTCCACAGCGGCCTGGCGCTTTTCGCTGGCCACCTGCACGATGGCCGACAGGTCATCCACGGTGTAGAGGTAGACGTCATCAAGCTGTGCCACCTCAGGCTCAATGTCCCGCGGCACGGCCAGGTCCACCATGAACAGCGGTTTGTGGCGGCGGGCCTTGAGCGCACGCTCCACCGCCCCCAGGCCAATGAGGGGCAGGCTGCTGGCGGTGCAGGACACCACCACATCGAACTCGTGCAGCCGCGTGGCCAGGTCGCTCAGGCGCAGGGCGTGGGCGTTGAAGCGTGCAGCCAGCCGCTCGCCGCGCTCCAGCGTTCGGTTGGCCACGGCCATGGCGCGCGGCTGGCGCGCGGCGAAGTGCGTGGCCACGAGCTCGATCATTTCACCCGCACCCACCAGCAGCACCTTCACGTCGCGCAAGTCTTCGAAGAGCTGTGCGGCCAGCCGAACCGAGGCCGCCGCCATGCTGATCGAGTGCGAACCCACTTCAGTCGAGCTGCGCACCTCCTTGGCCACGGCAAACGAGCGTTGGAAGAGCTGGTGCAGCGTGGTGCCCAGGGTGCCGGCCGCATCGGCTTCGCGCACGGCCTCCTTCATCTGGCCCAAGATTTGCGGCTCGCCCAGGACCATCGAGTCCAGGCCTGACGCCACCCGGAAGGCGTGGCGGGCCGCATCGCGCTCTTGGCGCAAGTAGGTGTGCTCGCGCAGCGTGCCGTCGGGAATACCGCCTTGCGAGGCCAGCCAGCTCAAGGCCGGCGCTGCAATCTCGTGCACCGCCGCCGCATCCGCCGCCACATACAGCTCGGTGCGGTTGCAGGTCGACAAGATGGCGGCTTCGGGCGCTGCGCGTTGCAACCGCTGGCGAAAGTCCTGCAGCACCGTGCTCAACTGGCCCGGCGCAAAGGCCAAGCGCCCGCGCAGGTCCAGCGGGGCGGTCTGGTGGTTGAGCCCAAGGGCGAGGACGGCCATAAGCGTCGAATTATAAAATTGCGGGCCTATGACCCCTGCGGACGCTGCCTGGCACCTGCTCAACGCCCTGGCGGCGCCGTTT
>JACCED011690562.1_pt1 | contig 10292 bp, 7 predicted proteins | sample 7455021 | NCBI WGS metagenome assembly JACCED01 (sample SAMN15323456, study PRJNA562643) | freshwater metagenome | isolation source: river surface water | place: USA:Blue River Watershed | collected 2017-08-19 | reverse complement strand
GCCTTTGTAATCCAAGTCTCAACATCTAATGAGTCAAGTCTTGCAAGATCTACTCCTAGAGATTCAATGGCATCAGCCAAGACGTTCACGCTTTCTCGCGCATTCTTCTGGGCATCACGAGAAGTTTGAGAAGTGAAATCAACAGTGGCTAAAGCGGTTGCTTCCTCATACTGCAGCGACTTGATTAAGACCAAGTCCTCTAAAGAAGATACTTGAGAGAGTAACTGATGGGCTCCGCTGTTGCGTTGCACTGCCTCATAGGATGTGCGCATCGAGCGGACTAGTTCTTTCAACTGCGATAATTCAGTGTCGGTGAGGTCACGCGTTCTGGCAGATAGGGACCACGGGTTGAGCTGAGCAGTCCCAGTCTGTGGCCCCATCTCAGCAAGAGCTTTGCTGCACTTGAGAAGAGCATCCTTATCTGCAGTAGTGGAATTTGCAATGAACTCACCAGAGATAGGAATAGTTGCAACTCCTTGAACCGCTAACTTCTTATCCAACGCCGAATAAATAGACTCACCTAACCGGCTGACCTCATGTAGGCGATTGCGATACTTTTGAAGTGGTACTAGCGCTCCCTCGTATTCGCCTCGTGCGGTTTCAAACCCCACGCGATCTGCCGCGATGGCAATATCAATGACTGCTGCAAGTTGCTCTTTCACAACTTTTGGATTCATACCTTTATCGTGCAAATCCAAAGTAAAGGCGCCTAGCCCAGCGGCATCAAGTCGATTTTTTACAACATCAAGAGCATCTTTCTTCTCTGCAACAAAGAGCACACGCTTGCCTTGGCTCAGTGCCCGAGCCAAGAGATTAGTAATTGTCTGACTTTTTCCTGTTCCGGGAGGTCCCTGCAAGATGAAGGTTCTACCTCCCATAGCATGGGCAATAGCTCTAGCCTGAGATGCATCAGATGAAATTGGTAGATGCGAAACCAAATCATCCAAATTATCTTCAATGGGCGTTGATACAGGATCTTTAAAATCCTCATTTGGAGTGCGAATAAAGTGTTTAACAAGAGGATTTTTCTCGAAGGTTTCCCAGTTATCTAGCAAGTCACGCCAGAGTCGATAGGTGCTGAAGTTGAAGAAGCCTAAAACTGCATTCTCATCAACACGAAAATCGAGAATTCCTGCATCCGCCAGAGATTTGCGAACATAGGCAAAAGTGCCATCAATATCGATTCCAGATTCATCTTCTATCAGATTCACCAAGTTATCTAATTTGACGCCTTCTTCCCGCAGTAACTTTTCTGCCAAAGAAAAATTAGGCATCACCTGGCTACCTTCATCAATGGTGAGGTAGAACTCGCGACCACGATTCTTTGAAGTCAGCGTCACTGGCACCAAAATCAGCGGCGAGCGCACCTTACGTTCACCTTGGGCTATTTTCATAGTCCAATTGAGCGAACCAAGTGCAAGGTATAGGCCGTTGCTACCTGTCTCTTCTAGGAATGTTTTGGCTGACGAGGCCATCTTGCGCAACTTATTTTTATGTTCTTCAGGTTTAAATTTGGTCAGCAGAATCTTCTTCGAAAGGAATTCAGCTAGCTCTTTACTGGCATCGCGATCTTGGCCAACTTGTCCGCGATCATCAAGTTCAACTGAACTACTGACAACACTGAGTGTCTGGCGATTCTGCAGTAAATCTTCAATAATTCCTAAAATCTCAGGAGCCGACAGTAGCGGTACACATGTCGATGGTTCTTTAAAACTAATCAGTGGGTTACGCGCACTCAGATCTAGTAGCGAATCAAGCCATTTGCGAACGACGGTAGGTACATTGATTCCAACTGCGCCAGCAGCAGCTCCTTGTGCTCCCTCGGCGCTCAATTGAGACTTCAGTAAATTGACGCTGAAATCGATTGGTTGATATTCAACAACTTGTGTTGTGCCATCAGGGGCGGTGAAGCTTGCAGGGAGTGGTCTAATCGGGCGCGGACGAAGTCTGCGACAACCAGCGATGTTGATGAGCGTGCTCTTGGCAGCATTTTCGCCCAAACTATTTACTCTTGAGAAATTGCTCCGAGATTCCCGAACCGCATCTGCGTAATTTAATTGTACGGGCCCTATACAGATTGTTGTTGTCTCAAAAAGTTCTATATAGCCGTTATCAATAGCATTGATTACTTCAGTAATGGCAACCTCGGTCCACCGTGGATGCTGCCCTTGTTCGGCAAAATACTCCGCTGTCCAGTAACCAACGAAAGCATGTCCAGGAATGACAGCGATGACTGGAAAGAGTCCTACAGCTTCGAGAAGCGCGGCGAAGAGAACTGCAGTATCAAGACATGTGCCTACCTTCTCCTGCAAAATCGTCTGCGCACTTCGAATGCGTTGTCCTGGGTAGGCATCCCAAGATGCCGGTGGGTTTGAATAAGTCAGTTGCTGCGCCACCATGGCTTCGTAAATCGCAGTCACCATAGGTCTGACATGGCTGAGCGCTTGGTATCCGCTTAGAAGTGTTGGTTCGCCCTTGCTTTGCAGAATGCGAACGGCTTCATCCAATACTGAACGAATCGCGGGGTGATTAGGCTGCACAAAGGCTGCAAGAATTTCTTGTGAATCTTCACTCCATAGCCAGGTATTGGGGCTGTGGAGCTCAATATTCCAGAGAGTTTCTGTAATTGAATTGCCATCTTCTTTCACCGCCAGCTTTAGCTCAGCCGGAACAGTATCTTTTTGTTGAAAGAGAAGATCTGAAGAAAAATCTAGATTGAGATTTTCAAATTGAACGGCATCGCTACCCAACGTTCCGATCTGCGCAATCCACGGTTGGGAAAGCGCCTGACCCAACGCCTCGATCGTAATTTCGATAGTGACGTTTGTCGCTATGCGTCCTGTCGTAGATTGAACCAAGAGCGAGCGGATAACTGACTTGCCATTAAATGCTGTGGCATAGGTGATGAAATCATCTGCGTCGATGATGAATCTGTAGCCACCGCTGACTTTGTTATCCAACTTGGCCAAGACATCCCCCTAGAAATAGTCCCGAAATTCTAATCCTCAAGATGGAACCTGCATAGACGTACGTGAAATCACAGTTTCCCGCTATCGGTGCTCCATGACTACAGTGGTCATCCAGTCAGGAACATATGTTGAATAAGTAGGTGTAGTTAGCACCGCTAAGTAAAGTATCGAGCCAACCGGTTTGGCTTCTGGCCAAGGAGTAGCACCATCAGTCAAAGTGACAATGATGTTTGCACGAGGGCGTATCTTCAGAGCTTCTGCGATACCTACTCCCATATCGGTTGCGCCACCGCCCTTGATAGTTAATGAAGAGAGATCAAACGAGCGAATTTTTTCAATAGCGTGCACTCTTGAATCACATGGAAGAATCCAAATTCCACTTGAAATTCCGACAGCAGTAAAGATTCCTCGAATTTCCGAAAGATATAAATCCAAGGTGTCATTACTGATGCTTCCACTTGTATCAAGCACGATTGCGACACAAGGCGGCTGCGGTTGACGCATTGCTGGAAGAACAAAGTTAGTACCTGAAGTATTGATTGCGCTCTGTCTGCGCGAGGGGCGGGCGTAGGTATAGTCTCGTCGGCCAGCAACATTCGAAATTGCAGACCGCAGATTAAAAGCCAACAACTTCTTCCAATCTAAAGTAGGTTCCAAACGGTCTTGAGCAATACGAGCCAAAGCTTCTGGTAAATCCTGCCCATCACGATGGGCTGAAATAATCGAGGAAGCTACCGAATCAAGCACATTCTCTTGCTGGTTCACTGAACTTGCTGGGGCTTGGGCATCATCGGGATCTAATTCATAAGTACGTCGCGCACCACCAGAGACTGAGCCACAGTCATTGCCAGTCGCTTCTTCCGGGTGCTGGGCTTGATACTCAACCATCGTCGCATATGCAACTTCGGTGGGCATTGTTCTATCGACACCTTGGTGCTCGATATCTTTATATTTGACTGGAGTTACCTCAGTCCAGGGCATGTGTGCGTCATCAAGAACTTGGTTTATCGCGCAATCACCCGCATAGTTCCATAACATGTTGTTCTTGCGCGTTGTGGGTAGCGCCTCAAATCTGCGCCCATGTTCAAGCATGCAGTGCATACACTCATGCAGAAGTACCGTAGCTAAAGCCTCTGCAGTTTCAGACATGACAAAGTCAGGTGAGTAGTACAACCTCCAGCCAGTGTCAACGGCCATGGTGGGGATTATCTCGGGATCACTTTCAACAAGCTTTAACGAGTAAAGAAGCGTTGAGACATACGGCCAACGTGACTGTGCCAATATTCGCGCAGCCATGATGCGCAGTTTCGCATCATTACTCTGCTTACTATCAACTGCCATCATGAGTTATGAATCAAATAAGTTTTGCTTCAGTAAGTAAGGGAATAAGCGCCTGTAATACTGTGCTGTTTGGAGTCTCATTGCCAGGACGAATTTTTAGCCACTGGCGAGCAAAGCTGACAGCCATATCAGGATTGCCAGATTCGACTATTTTTTCTAGCACCGTACCCGCTGCATGCCAACGATCTGCTGAATTAGTGCGACTCAGCACATTGAGAATTCCAGCACCTAAAACATAGATTTGATCTGCGCGAGTCGGAAGCACCAACTTGTCCGGAGCACCGAGAACTTCTTCGGGATTAGGCAAATCAAGATTATTGCGGAATGTGATGAATTCAGCAGCCGCTGCAACACCCACGCTGCCCTTGAGCAAAAGACGACGCACTCCTTCGCTGAGGCCAGATGCTGTGACATAGGCAGACAAAATTGCCGCGCTCTCCCAAGATCTCGGTGTCGGAAATGCCCGACCCTGATCCGCATTGCTATTGGGAAGTGCAGTTAATAAGTCTGGTCTCGAAGTTAAGAATCCAGAAACAATAGATTTTTCGTTTTCAATCTCAATCTGAAGCTTGGCACTATCTACTTTTGGAAAATCAAAAGCTGGCCAATTTCCAGTCAGACCCATCCGAACTACTTCTAACGGCAGCGACCATTCAAGGTGGCAAAAGCGATTGGCTAGCGGTGGCGCTAAATCCCATCCGTCGGCAGCCTGCTCAGGTGGATTAGCTGCTGCGATGACACTTGTATCTAGACCAAGTTCACAATCTCCAGCAACTTTATCAAGACATACTCTGAGCAACGCGGCTTGGACGCTCGGTGGAGCCGTATTTACCTCGTCAGTAAACAAAATTCCTGAATCCGTATCTGCAAGTCGTTGCGCCCAATCGGGAGCAACTAAAGACATCTTTCCATTGACGATGGACGGCAAGCCAGCAAAATCTTGAGGTTCGCGGATACTCGCCAGAATTATTTCAAGATGTCGATTGGATTTTTCTGCCAACGCTTTGATAACTGACGTTTTCCCCTGCCCCGGAGGTCCCCACAAGATAACTGGAATATTTGCATCTACGCAGACGCCAAGCGCTAAATAAGTCTCCTCGTATTCCAAGAAAGATAACATCGCTTCAATTGCTCCCTTGCGTCCTTTGGTTCACTTGAGCACAATTATCGAATGAACTCCAGCTTCCTGTGTGAGAACTGTGGCATAAAAGTTTCTGGAGCGGAAGGTACTGAATGTCCCGGTTGCGGCCACGCTAACAGCCAAGACCAGGCCCCCAATGAAAATTATGCAAGTACCGAATCTTCGCCAAAATTCAACAATGGATCATTCGCTCGGAGAAGCCCAAATGAGCTCTATGTCGTTAATTACCTTCTCGAGGCTGAGGCGAAATTTGACGAGGATAAACCCCGAATTTTCCAACGTGAAGTACTTAATGAAGTAATTGAAAATACCGTAGAAAAAATCAAACTCGCTCCCGACGATGAAGCAAAATTTCGATTGAGTGCGTATCTCAGCGAGATATACCGTCAAAATGAAAGCTATCACGATTCAGTTGAAGCAGGAAAAATTGGAATAAACAGTTCAGAACAATTCTTCATTTTTCAATCTCACAATTCAATTCTCGACTCGCTCTTTAATTTAGGGAGATTTCAAGATTTTGAAGCCTGGCTAGAAAATGCATTTAAAGATAACTTTTTGGAAGCGAACTACTACAAAATTAAATTCTTAGCATCACTTGAAAAGCACGATGAAGCATTAGAACTCTGTGACTCACACTATGTTGGAGACAGTTACTTAAGAAATGCTAATCGCGCAGATATTCTTGTGAAAGCAAAACGCTTTGAGGAAGCAGAGCAAACTCTCTATAAGTTAATCGCCAATGGACCACGCGATGAGCACACCGCCAACTGGATAAATACTCTAGCTTTCTCAATTCTCATTCCCCAAAAGAGATACCTAGAAGCCGAGCGGGTCCTCATTTCCGCTATCTGCACCAAGAATGAGCGAGAGAAAATTAACGCATTTAGCAATCTCGCGATGCTCGCGTTAAAGATGGACGAGCCAGCCGCTGCCAAACGCTTTGCAACTATTGCAACCAATCATCCAGATAACCCAATCGCATCAGAATCTCGTTTAACTCTATGCCAGATCGAGCATGCCAAGCTCTTGGAAACATCGGATGCTTCAACCCAGGAATGGGAAAAGCTATTTGCGAGTTCAAAGGATGGGCTGGAGCGAGCTGATTTTGCCGATGTGCCAGATTTTCTCCAGATATTGAGAGATTCCGCCTTTAAATTACATAAGGAACATCAACTCTCTGAATTAGTAAAGTCCCAAGTGGAACTTCTGAAGAAGGATGCAAAGTGGGGTCAAAATGTCTCTGTGCGAGAGCGAATTCGTGCGCTGCAAGTTGAAATTCTCTCCAAAGAATTCTTCGAGGCTAAGGACTACCAGGCGTTAGATCAAATGTTTACAGAGATACTTCTGGATGCACCTCTCAAAGGCTTTGATGCATTGCTTGAATATCTAAAAATGCCATTTGCTTCAATAGATTTGCGTCTACAAGCCCTAAAAATTGGTGATGTCGAATTTCTCACTGCCTGGGCCACATTTGAATCTATGGAGGAAATTTTGCTTGGATTAACGAGCAAGACTGAAGAACCGATTCTTATCGCGCTTGCAGAAAATGAAATGAGTCCAGAAAAGGTTTGTGAATTGATTGCCGCGAAGGAAGACCTCGACTTGGATGTTGCTTTGGCTGGACGCAGTAATCTCACCGATCGAATGAAATCCCTCCTCGCCAGAAGTGAATTTGAACCTGCTCGTAAGTTGATAGCGATGCGTAATGATCTCACTGAGGAAATTTTCAAGATTTTGGCTACCGACTCTGCCATGCTTGTTCGAGACGCAATCCGTGAAAACAATTCTTGCCCAGCAGAATTAAGGGCCTTAGCTGCATTGGGATCGTTATGACAAATCGCGAATCTGAACTTCTGGAAAACTTAAAGAGTTCAAATGTTGACATTGCAATTGAATCTGCCGTCAGTTTGTGTCATGAATTTCTTTTTCCTCGTGGAGCCTTTGAAGAAGCCGAGTATCTGCTTTTTGAACAAGCCGGCTTACAAGGTACCTTTCATGGAAATATCATTGAACTAACCTTGGCGGAGACTTACTTCAAGATGGGTGAATTTTCAAGGGGTACAAGATTCTTGGAAACCGCTCGGAGTAGCAATGTCGATTCCGTGCGGCAAAAAGCAAGCGAACTACGTGCAATGGTTGATGAGAAAGACAACTAGTCACTTAGTTGTCACCCTCAATTAATTGTCATTTTGCCGGCCGGCACCTAAGATTCCCGTCAACAGAAAGGATGTGCTATGGCAGACGTAGCTTCAATTAAGAATAACGTAAGAAAGATTTTGGCCAACGAATTTGGTTCAATTTCTGAAGATAACAATGGTTCGTTCTTTATCCGTAACGAATCAACAGTTGCATTCATTGATGTTCAGGATTGGGACCATGACGGTCAAAATGTTGGAGTTATTGAAGTTTATGCAATCGTCGCGATGGACCTTAAAGAAGTTAACAAGGATCTCGCCGTAGAACTCGTCACTGAACTATCTCGTAGATTCGGTTCATGGTTCTTCTTGAAGAATACTGAAGGCAAATTCAATCTAATCTTCAAGACAGATCTCATTGCAGCAACAGTTGATCCTGCAGAACTTATCAACGCAGTTCGACTAGTTGCAATTGTTGCAAATGAAGAGGATGACAAGATTGTTCGTAAGTATGGCGGAACAGTTTTCTTGAATGACTAACCGCTAGCAAATTTCTGGGTACAAGTAAGAAATTACTTGTACCCAGTTTTTTGTGCCTTCCACCAAATTAATTTTGCAATCTTTTTTTGGCCCAATACGCGATGTTTGATACCTCTTTGTTATTCGGATCATAGAAGGGGCACTGCTCATCCTCAGCAAGAATTGAATTTCTATCCTGCGTGGCTAGGAATTCGAGAATGTCTTTTGGAGTGTTCTTATTCTGCGCCAAAGAGCAGAGAACAATATCAACCGCGAATTCATACTTATTGTCCTTCACAATCTCAAATATCCTTTTGAGAACATCGCCCGTCGAGTTTGAATTGACCGCTAGATAGGCCAAAGGATTTCCCCACCACTGGTTCATGGCGCATCCATAACAATCTAAGGGGTCATCAGATTGAGAAATTACATCCAGGAATCCTGAGATGACATCGGGGGCAATCTCAGACTCATAGCCACTATTGAGAGTGAAGCATAGAAAATGCACATCTTCGGAGAGAATTTTTGTGACTTCGCCCAGAAACTCACGATCCTGGAACAGATCGCCGACTTCCACCAATTCATAAACGCTCATCAACTCGTCAGATAGTGCTGTTGATTCACCATGGTCGTTGAAGTATTCCTTTTCCAGCTTTCTTGCATCCTCAAAGAATTCAATCCAGTCAGGATATTCACCCTCGTGTATCAGCCCAACTCGATCTTCAAAACTCTCCTTGAGCGCAAGCGCCTCTGGAGTTGCAGGGGGCGGACTGTAAGGTGGACTTGGTTTGAAATCCGGATCAAAGAGATCATCAAAGATTGTGCCGGTGAGGTCGTCACCCTCTTCATTCGTGCGACCCTTATCGGCTGATTCACTCATTCAGGTTCGCCTCCCCGGACTCCAACGACTGGTTGATTCCAAAAGTACTCTGATATTTCAAGAATTTCACTATTCTCTCTCCATGGGCTGGATTGCAAACTTCAAAGCCAAGCGCGCTGATAAAGCTGCCATTGAAGAATTTAATCGCCTGCAGTCCGCCTGGGAAGAAGATGTTGAGACTTTAAAGAGAATCATTGAGGTATTCACCGCTGCATCAAAAGGTGAAGATGCCATTAGCAACACCTTGACTCAAAAAGCCAGCGAAAGAACTCTGTGGTCTGCTCCTGCCATATTTCATGAAGCAGGTCGCACACCATCGCAATACGTTGGTGGATCAAGTGGGGTAAGTATTCCAATTGGTGGTGGCATTCGCTTTCGCGTTGGAGCTATGCGTGGACAAGTGATTCCCGGTGAAGAGCTTCAAATGGATAAAGATGAAGGCACCGTGATGCTCACAACCGACCGCCTCATATTCACTGGGCCAATCAAAACTCAGCAATGGGATTTCGATAAGCTGCTGATGGCATCCTGTAACGCAGATGAGTCTGATTACATACTGAACGTTTCGAACCGCCAAAAGTCATCTGGGGTTCGATTCTCGCCTCTTGTAGGTCGGGAATTCAATAGGTTCCTTGGATCTGCCATCATCGTCAATGAGAGCGGGTATGAGGTGCTCTTGGATGAGCTTCACAAGTTAGAGAATGAAGCAGCAGCTGCCAAACCGGTGCTTACCCTCCCCTCCAAACAGGCGCTACCAGCGCCTTAAGGATTTTATCTATGCCTAAAATTTCAAAACTCTTACTTCGAGATGCAACTAGAAGAATTAGTTTTTTGATTGCAGTAATCCTGACTATTGCATTTGTTCCCCATAAGACCACCGCAAAAGAGTTAGCAATCTGGGATCAGCTACAAGGTACAAATCCAAAAGGCTACGTCCTGCTTATGCGCCACGCCCTCGCCCCCGGAGTCGGCGATCCCGAAAATTTCAACGTCAACGATTGCTCCACACAACGTAACTTAAACGATGAAGGTCGCCAAGATGCCCGCGATATCGGCCAATGGTTACAGCGTCGCGAAGTCAAAATCCTTCGCGTTGAATCCAGCCGTTGGTGCCGCGCCAAAGAAACGGCGCAGCTACTGGACATCGGAAAAGTACGCCCCAATAGAAACTTAGATTCACTCTTTGAAGAAACAAATCTAGAAAGCCACCCACAAACTGCCAACATCAAAAAGCGCATCGCTAACCACCGCAACACTCGCGGATTACTGGTCTTCGTCGGCCACTTCGTAAACTTCCAAGCAGTTGC
>JACCED011202602.1_pt1 | contig 10292 bp, 9 predicted proteins | sample 7455021 | NCBI WGS metagenome assembly JACCED01 (sample SAMN15323456, study PRJNA562643) | freshwater metagenome | isolation source: river surface water | place: USA:Blue River Watershed | collected 2017-08-19 | reverse complement strand
GAAGGCTCCAAGGTCGTCCTGATCGGTGACCTTGACCAGGTCGACACGCCTTACCTCGACGGCAAGTCCAACGGCCTGATCCACACCCACGAACGCATGAAGGGGCACGCCATCACGGCCAATGTCCGCCTGCTCAGCGGGGTGCGCAGCGCTTTGTCCGAACTCGCCGCCCAGCTGATGTGAGCAACTTCCCGGCCCTTCCGGGCCGGGGCTGGTAGTCCGCACTTGCGGAGACCCTCCCGGGGCTTTCGCTCATTTCCGTGGAGAAGGAAACCCCGATGCAGCGGCAGTACCGCGAATTCCGTGAGAAACTCGCGGAAGGTACGATCCTGCTTTTCCGCCTCGGCGATTTCTACGAGGTATTCGGCCATGACGCCGAGGTCGCCGCCAAGGTGCTCGGTCTGACGCTCACGAAGCGCCACGAGACGCCGATGGCCGGACTTCCGCACCACGCCGCCCCGGCTTACGTGAATCGGCTCCTGGCCGCCGGCTGGAAGGTCGCGATCTGCGACCAGTTGGAAGCCCCTGTCACCGGTAAGCTCGTGCGACGCGGACTCACCCGCATCCTGACTCCGGGCACGGCGCTGGAGGATTCTCAGCTCGACTCGCGCCGCGGCAACTACCTGGCCGCCCTCTGCTGGGACAAGCAAGGCTGGCACGCCGCCTGGCTCGACGTCTCGACGGCCGATTTCCGTCTCGCCACGGACAGCAGCCCGTCGCGTCTGCTCCCGTTGCTTCATTCGGTCTCGCCCCGCGAAATCATCCTGCCCGAAGGGCTCGAGCCGTCCGCGGCCGATCGCGAGTCCCTCGAAGTCTTTCTGCAGGGTAGGGCTGTCTCTCGCCTGCCGGGGTGGAACTTCGACGGCGCCGCCGGTGCCCGCCTGGTCGCGCAGACGCTCTCCGTCCATGGTCTGGCCGGCTTCGGTCTGACCGACGAACATGCCGCCCTCGGCGCTGCCGGCGCGGTGCTGGGCTACGTTACTGACTCGCTCTGTGATCGTCCGAAGAACCTATTCCGCCTGATCGAAGCCAAACTCGGAGACTCGGTCCTCCTGGATGCCGCCTCGTCCCGCAACCTCGAGCTCTTCGCGGCTTCGGGCGGCGCCCGCGAAGGTTCGCTGCTGGAGACCATCGACCGTACGGAGACCCCCGCGGGGGCTCGTCTGCTGGCCTTGTGGCTCGCCGAACCGTCCACCGACCTCGGGCTCATCAGCCGTCGGCAGGCCGCGGTCGGTGAATTCGTCCGTCACCCCGGAGCGGCTTCCCGCGTCGCCGAAGCTTTGCGCGGCGTCCGTGACCTCGCCCGCATCCTCGCCCGTCTGCAGAACCGTCTGCGCAATCCACGGGAGCTCGGCGGCATCCGTGATACCTTGCGTTCGCTGCCCCCGCTGCGTGAGGAACTGCAGGCTTTGCCCGGTGGCACCCTGGCCACCTTGGCCGCGCGCATCGAGACCGAGCCGGCCCTGCTGACCCGTCTGGAAACCGCGCTCGGTGACGAACTCCCGGTCGACCTGACCGAAGGAGGCGCCTTGCGCGCCGGTTACGACGCGGAACTCGACCGTCTCCGCTCGCTCGCTTCGGACAGCAAGGGCTGGATCGCGGATTTCGAGCGCAACGAACAGAATCGTACGGGCATCAAATCCTTGAAGGTCCGTTATAACGGCGCCTTCGGTTACGCCATCGAGATCACCAAGGCCAACCTGGCCGCCGTCCCGGCGGATTACATCCGGAAGCAGACCATGGTGAACGCCGAACGCTTCACCACCGAAGAGCTTCGCGCCAAGGAACGCGAAGTGCTCCGTGCCGACGAACAGGCCCTGGCCCGAGAGACCGAACTTTTCCAGGCCCTGCTCGCGGAAGTCGTCGCCCGCACGGAAGCGTTGCTCGCCACCGCCCTCGTCGTGGCCGAAGTCGATGTCCTGCGCGGATGGGCCGACCTGGCTCGCGAAGCCAACTGGTGCCAGCCGGTCGTCGATGATTCCGACGTCCTCGAAGTAGAGCAGGGGCGTCATCCCGTCGTCGAACGCATGCTGCAGGCTCGTCCCGGTGCCGGGTCTTTCGTGCCGAACGACACCCGTCTCGCCGGTTCCGGCGAGCAGATCGCCTTGCTGACCGGTCCGAACATGGCGGGTAAGTCGACGTATATCCGTCAGGTGGCGCTCATCGCCTTGCTGGCGCATCTCGGCTGCTGGGTCCCGGCCACCAAGGCCCGCATCGGTCTCGTCGACCGTATCTTCTGTCGCGTCGGCGCGTCCGATGAACTCTCGCGCGGCAACTCGACGTTCATGGTCGAGATGAACGAGACCGCCAACATCCTTAACAACGCGACCGCCCGTTCGCTGGTCGTCTTGGATGAGATCGGCCGCGGCACGAGCACTTACGATGGCATCAGCATCGCCTGGGCGGTCGCCGAACATCTTCACGGCGACGGCTCCGCCGGACCGCGTACGCTCTTCGCCACCCATTACCACGAACTTACCAAGCTGGCCGCGGACCGTCCCCGTCTGCGGAACTGGTCCGTCGCGGTCAAGGAGTGGCAGGACGAGATCGTCTTCGTCCGCCGGGTCGTGCCCGGCGCCGCAGACCGCTCCTATGGTATCCAGGTCGCCCGCCTCGCAGGCATGCCCCCGGCTGTCGTCCAGCGAGCCCGCGAGATCCTCGGGGGCCTCGAGGCCGGGTCTGGCTTGCCCGCCAAGGCCTCGGCAGCCCCGGCGCAGGGCCAAGCCTCGGCTGCATCCAAGAAGGCTCCACCGGCCAAACCGACGGGTAAGGAAGCGGGGCCGGAGTTAGACCTCTTCGCTTAGATCCGCTGGTTCCACTCCTTCGAGGCGAACTTGGCCCAGGTGCCTTCGTGGTCGAACTGGTCGTACATCGGTTCCGCGACGTCGACCGGTGTGCTCCGGAGGATGCGTCCCAGCTGGGCGACGAAGTCTTTCTCGAAGCGAAGCCAGTCGCAACCGGCCAGGAACGGCTTCCAGACGTACCCTTCGATGAGCAGGCCGTGCCGGTTACGCTTCTGCGCGGCGCCTGCGACCTTGCGGCCATCGTCCGACCTGACGAGGTCGTTGGGTTCGGCGCGCTGCGCGCAGGCGTCAGGTGCTTGGAACTCCCGCGTTCCTTCCGGGACGGGGGAAAGCCTCACTGGCTGGCCTTGGGCGACCAACGCCGCCAGGAGCGCTTCGTGGACGGCGGCGTAAGTCGCCATCGCGTCGGCCTTGTAGAGCGGATGGGCGGGTGGGATGACCAGGGCGAAGGTCCAGTCGTCGAGGTGCGAGACGAGGCCGCCGCCGGTGCAGCGTCGGACCAGCGGGTAGTTCGCCGGCACCAAGGCGCGGTATTTGGCCCATGGCTGCGATACGCCGAAGGTGTAGCTGGGCTCCGACCAAGCGAACGCCCGGAAGCGGATGCGATCAGGCGCAGGGTAGTGCTCCAGGAGCATCTGGTCGGCCGCCATGTTCACGACGGCGTCGGCGGCTTGGCGGGGCAATACGTCCATGCTCAGAAGTCTATGCCCTTTTCTAGACGACGCACGACCTTTCGGCCGGTGACCTGCTCGTACCAGTTTTCGCTTCCCCTCGGGACGCGTAGCTGCGCCAATTGATCTTCGAAGGACTGGGCCTGGGTGCGCAGTTTGCCGGCAAGGGGGTGTAACCTGAGGCTGAGGTCGCGCGGACGGGCGGCGGCGGCCGGGACTTCCGCCCGGGTGATCGGGCGCACCAGGCTGTCGGCATCCAGACCGAAGTGACGGGCGATGCGGACGCCAATCTCGTGGCGGCTCATGGCCTCGGTGCCGGCCCAGTGGTACAGACCGCTAAGGTTATTCCGTTCGCAAAGTTCGATCGTCACGTCCGCGAGATTCGAGACTTCGACCGGCTGGCGGATCTCGTCGGTGAAGAGGGAGGCGGGGCGGCCTTCCCTCCATGTGACGAAGAGCCGTTCATGCAGGCCGCGGTCACCGCTCGCCGAATTGCCGATGATCGGCGAGGTGCGCAGGACGGCGGCGTGCTCGCGGCCGTAGCGCAGGACTTCGACTTCGGCGGCCGCTTTGGTCTCGCCGTAAAGGTTCAGCGGCTTCGGGTGGTCGGTGTGCTGATAACCGCCGGCGACGCCGTCGAAGACCGTGTCGGTGGAAAGGTGGACGAGCTTCGCGCCCAGGTGGAAGCAGAGCTGCGCGAGCTTCTTCGGGACTTCGGCGTTGAGCACCTGGGCGCGGGCGGGGTCGGCCTGGCAGGCTTCGATCGTCGGGAAGGCGGCGCAATGCACGACGGCGTGCGGGAACTCTTCGAGCACCAGGGCTTCGAGCGCGGCTTCGGAGCACAGATCGAAGGCCCGGGCCTGCGCCACGCCGGGCACCACGGGCGCGCGGGAGCCGCCCAGCGCCAGCACCTCGTGGCCGCGACGCAGGGCGGCGAGGCAGACTTCGCGGCCGAGCAATCCCGAGGCACCGGTGACGATGATCTTCATGCGCGTTCGTCTACCTGCCGCCCCCCTCGCTGGCAAGCGGGGAGGCGGCACGCGGACGCTTGCCTTGAGGGGATTCTCCCTCATGAGTGTCCTACGCATGGCCACCTACGCCGACCTCGCCAATCGCCCTGTGCTGACTCAGCCCGTCTACGAGGCCGGCCGTCCCATCGAAGTCGTCGCCCGGGAATTCGGCCTCGATCCCTCCGCGGTGATCAAGCTCGCTTCCAACGAGAATCCCCTGGGCCCGTCGCCCCTAGGCCTGGCCGCCGCCCACAAAGCCCTCGACAACTGTCACCTGTACCCGGACGGCGGCTGCACTTTCCTGCGGGAGAAACTCGCCAAGAAGTGGGCGCTCGAGCCCGGTAATTTCGTCATCGGCAACGGTTCCAACGAGGTGATGATCTTGCTTGCCCAGGCTTTTCTCCGTCCGGGCGACGAGGTCGTCTTCGGCTCGCAGGCGTTCATCGTCTACAAGCTCGCCACGATGCTCTTCGGCGCCACCCCGGTGGAAGTGCCGATGCCTGGCTACCGTCATGACCTGAAGGCGATGCGCGCCGCGGTCACGCCGAAGACCCGCATCGTCTTCCTGGCCAGCCCCAACAACCCGACCGGCGGCACGGATGATCCGGCGGACATACTGGCCTTCGCCGCTTCGCTTCCGGAGGACGTCATCTTCTGCCTCGACGAAGCCTATGCGGAATACCTCGAGGCGTCGGCTGATCTTCGCCCGCTGATGAAGTCCGGCCGCAAGGTCGTCCTTTCACGCACTTTCTCCAAGGCCTATGGTCTCGCCGGTTTGCGCGTCGGTTACCTGCTGGGTTCGACCGAAGTCTGCGGGCTGCTCAACCGGGTCCGCCAGCCCTTCAACGTCAACCTGCCGGCCCTGGCCGCGGCCGAGGCCGCCCTCGACGACGACGCTTTCGTGCGTCGCACCCGCGAGGTCAATGCCGCCGGCATCGCCCAGCTCTCCGCCGGCCTGAAGCAGCTCGGCTTCGCCTTCATCGACGGTAAGGCCAACTTCCTGGCGGCCCAGATTCCCAAGGCCGAAGAGACCTTCACGAGTTTGCAGAAGGCGGGCGTCATCGTCCGTCCGCTCCGCGGTTACGGCATGACGGGCTGGCTCCGCCTCACCGTCGGCACCGAAGCCCAGAACGCCCGGCTGCTCGCCGAACTCGCCAAGCTCTGATCATGGATTTCGACGAAGCCGTCCGCCTCATCCGTCTGAAGGATTCCCGTTATCAGCCGCAGGCCTATGACGTCGTGCGTCTCGGCCTCGACCACGCCCAGAAGATCGTCCACGGCGAACCCAAGAAAGGGAAAAGCATCGTGAACCGGCATGTCTCCGGCCCGCAGCTGCTCGAAGGTTTCCGTCAGCACGTGCTCGAGACCTACGGCCCGATGTCGTACCCTTTGCTCCATAACTGGGGGCTGCGTAAGTCCGTCGACGTCGGCAACGTGGTCTTCAACATCATCGAGACCGGTCTGTTCGGACGCTCCGAGGAAGATGATCTCGAGGACTTCAAGGACGTGTACGACTTCAAGGACGTCTTCCAGCGCCCGTACGAACCGAAGTCGAACTGATCAGGCGTTGACGAAGCTGATCGCGCGGACGTCCTGGCAGCCACGGAGGAGCCGGATCTTCGCCAGCATCGCGCGTTCGTGGAAACGGATCTCGGATTTGACCACGGCGTTCTCGCATTGCACGACGAGCTTGCCGCCCTCGAGCACGCGCAGAGGCGCCGAGCGTTTCGCCAGTTTGAGGGGAAGCAGTTCCAGCCAATGCGCCACGATGGCGGTCTCGGGCACGGGTTTGTCCAGGCGCAGCTTCTTGAAGGCGTCCTGCACGGCGTCATCGATGCTCTTGAGCGGACGGTCGCTCGAGCGGCCGCGGTCCTCGGGCAGGCCGCGGAGGTTGGCGAGGAGGTTCTGGACGGTACGTGAGAACTTGCCCTTGAGTTTTCCTTCGGTCAGCAGCGCGCGTACGGCGTAAGGGGCCTCGGAGATCCGTTCGTTGCGTAGGCAGCGTTCCGGAGCGTGCGCTCCGCCGACGACCACGCCGGTCGCGCCGGCGTCACGCGCGCCTTCGCCGTCCTCGCTCGGGCTGTCGCCGAAGTGCACGAGTCCGGACACCGCACCGCCCAGCGCACGGGCGGCCTGTGCGAAGGCCCGGGCGTCCGGTTTCGCGTAACCGGTCTCCTCGGAAAGGAAGATCCCGTCGAGATGTTTGGTCAGCCCATGTCCTGCGAGCACTTGCCGCATCCGGGCGTCGGCATTCGAAAGCACGCCGACCTTCACGCCGAGGAAGCGGATCGCCGAGATCGCTGGGATCGTTCCGGGCGCCAGCCGCCAGGCCTCGGGCTTGGCGAAGGCTTCCCAGCAGTCACGGAAGACCGGCTCGAGCCTGGATGATGGCAGGGCCGGGCCGAAGCAGCGTTGGACGACTTCGCGCCAGAAGGCCTCCGGCTTGGCGTTCTTCGGTCCGCCCTTGAAAGCCAACGGGAACGCCGCGTCCAGGACGCCTGCCTCGATCTCGACCCCATGCGCCTTGGCGCAAGCAGCGTAAACCGAGCCGACCGACGGATGCGGGAAGAGCAGGGTGCCTGCGAGGTCGAACGTGACGGCTTGGACTCGGGCCATGTGGAGAGGGGACCTGCGGGGGGCGCAAAGGTCAACCCGTCCCATCATGTCCCTGCTGGACGCGGGGCGAGAACGGTTAATAAACAAGTTATGCACCGAACCGGACAGTCCTGGCCTGCGCTTTTGACGGTCCTGATGGTCCTGCTGGCCGGCTGCGCCGCCGTACCGGGTCCGGGCAGGCCCTCGGCCGGGGTCGGGAGCATCTTCGTCCGTGAGCCCGCCGGAGCCGTCACCGACGAGCTGAGGCTCTGCGGTGAGGTCGCCCACGATGCGGCCGTCCGTCGTCTGCGATCCTTGGGCTATCAGGCCGCCACCGAGCCGGCAGAGGCCGATGCGACGCTCGAGGGCGTCTGGATCACCGAGCCCGAGCCTGCCGAGGGAACACGACGCCGGGTGACGCTGCGGCTCACGCTGAAGTCTCGCCGCGGGGACGTCATCTATTCCACTCCCGTGGTCGCAGGGACGCTCCTCAGCTTCCTGAGCAAGGACCGCGTGGCCGAGGAGGTAGGCCGGAAACTGTCTGAACTCGGGACGGCTCCGTTCGTCCGCTGAAGGGCCTACTTGCGCGCGGCAAGGCGAGCCTTGATGTCATCGACCAATCTCTGCGTCTGCGGCATGGGCACGCCAGCCGCCAGACCGCGTCGCAACGGCTCGCCCCAGATGCCGTTCACTTCGACTTCGCGACCTTCCTGGAAATCGATCAGGCTCGACGGACGATAGGGGCCCATGCCGACCGTCACCACGAACTGCCGCTTGATGTGCGTGTCTTCGAAGCCATGCCCTCGGGCGACCGCGGCCGCCTGGACTTCCTTCATGAGCAAGTAGGCCCGCTCGTTGAGCGCCGGGTCGGCGAGGATGAGGTCCGTCGTGATGCCGCCGCCGGCGATGGAGAGTCCGTTGAAGGGGATGTTCCAGCACAGCTTCTTCCAAAGCACGGCTTCCAGCGAGGCTTCGGCCTGACAGTCCACGCCGGCGCCGGCGAAGACCTCGACGCACTTCTGGACGGCCGGATTGATCGGCCCTTCCGCGGCCGCCATGCGTACGTAGCCGGCAAGGGTCGTGTCGATGACCGCCGGGGCCAGCCGATTGATGCAGACGAAACAAAGGCCGGCGACGACGCGTTCTGCTGGCAGGAGTTTCGCGAGCGCCTCCACGTTGCCCATGCCGTTCTGGAGGGTCACGACCAAGGTCTGCTTTCCGAGCAACGGACGCACGAGCGAAGGCAGGGCGTCATTGGAAGTGGACTTGATCGTCACGACCACGAGGTCGCAGGGTCCGATGGCGGCGGCCTCAGGGGCGGCGGACGCGACCCGGATGACCCGCTGGGTTCCATTGTTCCTGAGCATTAGCCCGTCGCGATTGATCGTCGCGTGGTCGCTGCGGGCGACGCAATGCACCTCGTGGCCGGCTGCGGCCAGCAGGCCCGCATACCAGCCGCCCAGGGCGCCCGTTCCGACGATCGCGATCTTCATGGGCGGCTTTGCGGGCGACGGACGGAGGTATGGCGGGCTTCCGCGAGCTTCGCCGGGTAATCGAGGGTGAAGTGCAGGCCGCGGCTCTCGCGGCGCTGCAGCGCGCAATCGATGATCAGTTCCGCGACCTGGATGAGGTTGCGCAGTTCCAGGAGGCGTGGTTCCACGCGGAAGTTCCAGTAGTATTCGCGGACCTCGTCGGCCAAGGTGCCGATGCGGGTCCGGGCGCGTTGCAGCCGTTTCGTCGAACGTACGATGCCGACGTAGTCCCACATCGTCCGGCGGAGTTCGTCCCAGTTATGGGTCAGCACGACGCGTTCATCAGGGTCGCCGGCGGAACCGTCGATCCAGGCGGGCAGGGCCCCGGCGGGCGGCGCCGTCCGGAGGATCTCATCATGGGCCGCGGCGGCGCCGTCATGGGCGAGCACGACGGCTTCGAGCAGCGAGTTGGAGGCCAGCCGGTTGGCGCCGTGGAGGCCGGTGCAGGCGACTTCGCCGACCGCGAAAAGGCCGGCCAAGGTCGTCTGGCCGCGCAGGTCGGTGGCGACGCCGCCGCAGAGGTAATGGGCTGCGGGCACGACGGGGACGGGCTCGAGCGCAAGGTCGAAGCCCGCTTTGCGGCAGGTCGCGTAGATGTGCGGGAAACGTTCGGGCAGATGGCCCTTGGCGACCTGCGTGGCGTCGAGCAGCACGTGCGGCGCGCCGTCCTTCTTCATCACGGAGTCGATCGCGCGGGCGACGATGTCGCGCGGGGCGAGGTCGCCGAGCGGATGGAAGTCCTTCATGAACGCCCGCTGCGTGAGGTCGCGCAGGATCGCGCCTTCGCCCCGGACGGCTTCGGAGATCAGGGCGCGGCCGCCGTCGGGCGCCTTCAGCGCGGTCGGGTGGAACTGGACCATCTCCATGTCGCGCACTTCGGCGCCGGCGCGATAAGCCATCGCGATGCCGTCGCCCGTCGCGATGTCCGGATTGGTCGTGAACTGGTAGACCTGGCCCGTGCCGCCGGTCGCCAGCACGACGGCGGCGGCGGACAAGGTCTCGACGCGTCCGGCCTTCGTGTTGAGCACGTGGAGACCGAGCACCCGGTCATCGTCGGCACCGACGGGGCAGAGACCCAGTTTGGCACGGGTGATCAGGTCGATCGCCAGGTGGTGCTCCAGCATCCGCACCTTGGGCGAGCGGGCGATCGCCTTGAGCAAGGCGGACTCGATGGCCCGGCCCGTCATGTCGCGCGCATGCAGGATGCGTCGCTTGGAGTGGCCGCCTTCGCGTCCGAGGTCAGGGCGCCCGTCGGCGCCGTTCTCGAACTGGACGCCCCAGGCGATGAGTTCGGCAACCCGGGCAGGTCCGGCTTCGATGATGTGACGGACGGCCGCGAGATCGCAGAGGCCGTCGCCGGCGGTCAAGGTGTCCTGGACGTGGCTGGCGAAGTCGTCGGTCTTGTCCGTCACGCAGGCGATGCCGCCCTGGGCCCAGTTGGTGTTGGACTCGGAACTGGTCTTCTTGGTGACGATCGCGACCGCATGCCCGCGTTCGGCCAGATTGAGCGCGAAGCTCAGTCCGCCGATGCCGCTACCGACGATGATTGCCTCAAAATGGGTCGCCATTGAGGGTTTAACCTAGGCCAAGGGTGGGGGTGAACAAGCGGATTTGACTGTTCGTCCGGCCACCCGTAGGGCTGTTTTCGTGGAATTATTCGTCATATTGGCCTGCTGGGCG
>JACCED010179994.1_pt1 | contig 10294 bp, 9 predicted proteins | sample 7455021 | NCBI WGS metagenome assembly JACCED01 (sample SAMN15323456, study PRJNA562643) | freshwater metagenome | isolation source: river surface water | place: USA:Blue River Watershed | collected 2017-08-19 | reverse complement strand
TACTTTCAGCATTGATGGTGCTCGCGCTGTTTAACGACTCGATGCGGTATGTTTCGCAGTGGCTAGCGCCATGATGCGCACCTGAATCGCGTTATAGATGAATTGAATTTCAAGGATTGGTCAGGATGTCCGGTAGATTGTTGTGTATGTTGGCTCGATGCGTGAATCGCGTTGCAGTGTCCTTGCGCCAAGGACTGGTTGGTGTTGTCGTCGCTGTAGTGTCGATTTCTGCTACCGCACCAGCGCATGCGTTTGATCCCTTTGTGGTGAGCGACATCCGCGTTGACGGCATGCAACGTACGGAACCTGGCTCGATCTTTGCACGCCTTCCTTTCAAGGTCGGCGATCGTTTTACCGAGGAGCTCGCCACGGAAGCTGTGCGCAAGCTCTATGAGACCGGTCTCTACGCGGACGTTCGTATTCAAACATCCGGGCGCGTGGTCGTCGTGCAGGTTCAGGAACGTCCCACGATTGCTTCGATTTCTTTTACGGGTATGCGCGAGTTCGAACCCAAAAATATGATCGATAGCTTCAAGCAAGTGGGCTTTGGCGAGGGACGGGTATTCGACCAATCCATGCTTGATCAAGCACAGTTCGAGCTCAAACAACAGTACTTGGCGAAGGGTAAATATGCGGTTGAAATTTCGCCAACCGTGACGCCGTTGCCGCGCAACCGTGTTGGTATTAATTTCGACTTGTTTGAAGGTAGCGTTGCGCGGATCAAAGAGATCTCGTTCGTCGGCAATAAGGATTTTTCCGAAAGTACATTAAGAGGTCTCTTTGCCTTAACAACGCCTGGCTGGCTGACCTGGTACACCGATGCTGATAAGTACTCGCGCGAAAAGCTTGAGCGCGACATTGAAGAGTTGAAGTCCTTCTACCTCAACAGAGGTTATTTGGAGTTCAAGGTCGAGCCTCCACAAGTCACGATCTCTCCTGATCGCAAAGATATTTTCATTACGCTTACGATCAATGAGGGCAAGCCGTACAAGGTGTCAAGCGTCAAGCTCGCTGGTGATCTGATCGGACTCGACGCCGAGATTTCGCAATTAGTGCAACTCAAAGCAGGAGAACTGTTTTCTGGCGCCAAAACAAACGCGACAGCAAAAGCGATCTCTGACTATCTGGGTGGTCTGGGCTATGCATTCGCCAACGTCAACCCAAACCCTGTACTTGATCGCGAAAACAGCACGGCCGAGGTTACGTTTTATGTTGATCCGAGCCGTCGTGTCTACGTTCGGCGCATTCAAGTCAGCGGCAACCATCGCACAAAAGACGAGGTGGTACGTCGGGAAATTCGCCAGGTGGAAGCTGCCTGGTATGACTCAGGCAAGATCAAATTGTCGCGTGATAGACTTGACCGCCTCGGCTATTTCAAGGAAGTCAAGGTTACCACCGAGCCCGTGCCTGGTGCGCCTGATCAAATTGATGTGAGTGTCGTAGTGGCTGAGAAGCCAACGGGCATGATCAATTTAGGTATTGGTTACGGTCAGGCCGATGGCATTATTTTGTCGGCTGGTATTTCAGAGGACAACGTGTTCGGTAGTGGAACGAACTTAACGTTAAACCTGAACACTAGCCAGTACAACAGGACAGCAGTGCTTGCACATACTGATCCGTATTTCACGAATGACGGTGTCAGCCGGACCAGTTCGATTTACTATCGAACGGTCACGCCATACTCCAACAACCCTGGTATGTACCAAGTGACGACAGCAGGTTTGGGCTTGAACTTCGGTGTGCCGATTACTGAGTTTGATCGTATTTATGCCGGTGTCAGTCTCGAGCGAAATACGATTGGCTTGTACTCGAACTCGCCGATTGCATACCGTGAGTATGTTCGCGATTATGGTGACACGACCACGGCAGCTATTCTCAATACAGGATGGGCCAAAGATACCCGCGACAGCGCATTGGCGCCGACCAAGGGATCGTTCACTCGACTCAAAGCTGACGTCGGCACCGGCAGTCTCGAATACTATTTGTTGAGTGCTCAACAGCAGTTGTTCCTACCATTGTCCCGAGACTACACAATCGCCTTCAATGCGATGTTTGACTACGGCAAGAGCTACAGTGATCTGCCATATCCGATTATCAAGAACGTCTACGCGGGCGGTATCGGAACCGTTCGTGGCTACTCTCAGAGCTCATTGGGCCCGAAAGATCCGCTGACCGGAACCTACCTTGGTGGCTCTAAGCGGGTGATTGGTAACGTGCAGTTGTACCTGCCATTCCCTGGAACACAGCAAGATCGTAGCTTGCGTTGGTATGTCTTTGGTGACGGTGGTCAAGTCTTCGGAACGGACGGATTTGGTAATGACACGTCAATTAACCTGAGCCAGTTGCGTTACGCCGCCGGTATTGGCCTGTCCTGGATTTCACCGATCGGACCTTTGCAGCTATCGGTCGCGAAAGCGCTGAACGCCCAACCTGGCGACAACACGCAAGTGTTTCAGTTCCAGATTGGCACGGGATTCTAGGCTAGGTTAAGTTTTTTAATGGCACAATGCTCACTTGCAATTTTGTTTACTGTGGAAATGGAATCATGTCTGTAAAAAATATTTCTAACGCTCAGCTTGCGATTGCAACTCAAGCACATGCCCGTCGCAGCCGCTTCTTTTGGTTGTTGAGTGCCGGCGTTCTCGTTCTTGGCTTGTTATTCAGCGCAATGGCGCAAGCGCAGGGCTCAAAAATTGGCTTCGTGAATACCGAGCGTATTCTTCGTGACTCCATCCCAGCCAAAGCTGCGCAAACCAAGATTGAAGCGGAATTTAAAAAGCGCGAGGATGATCTGCAAAAGCTTGCAACAAACTTGCGTAACATGGCGCAGAAGTTTGAAAAAGATGCTCCGGTACTCTCGGAGTCCGATCGCAATAAGCGCCAGCGCGAATTGGCTAACTTGGATGCTGACATTCAGCGTAAACGTCGCGAGTTTCAAGAAGACTTCAATCGTCGCCGCAACGAAGAGTTCGCGACTATTGTTGAAAAGGCTAACGCCGCAATCAAGCGCATCGCCGAGCAAGAGAACTATGACGTCATCTTGCAGGATGCGGTGACTGTCAGTCCTCGTGTCGATATTACAGATAAAGTCATTCAAGCTCTCGGCAAGTAATCAAAGGGTCGTAGCATGCCGGTATTGCTAGACGCCGATCGAGCTCCGTCACTATCGGCATTGCTTCGCGCCATCCCTGGTGGGTTGGTGCAAAGCGTCGTCGCTGAGGGTGCGCAGGATGCGGATCCTCACATCGCGGGTCTCGGCGCCTTAGCGAGCGCCGGCGCGTCAGAGATATCTTTCATTGTCCATGCAAAGTACCTAGAACACCTGTCGCGAACGAAGGCTTGCGCAGTGATCGTTCTGCCTGAAATCGAAGCGCATCTCGCAAGTCAATCGCCCGCTCCGACGTATGTGCGGGTGGTTTGCAAACACCCGTATCTCCTTTACGCGCGGATAGCCCAGTGGTTTGAATGGGCGATTCAACCAGCTCGCGAGCCGATGGTGCATCCAAGCGCCGTCGTAGACTCGACAGCGATTCTCGGCGCAGGTGTGACCGTGGGTGCTAATGCTGTTATTGGCGCCCGTTGCGAGATTGGTCCCATGACATATATTGGGCCTGGTTGCGTATTAGGTGATGATGTACAAATCGGCTCGTCTGGTCGCCTGCATGCACATGTGTCGATTTACTCTGGCGTCCAGATCGGTGCACGAGCTATTTTGCATAGCGGCGTTGTGATCGGTGCCGACGGCTTCGGTTTTGCCCCAGATCCCACTCTAGCCAAGGGCGCTTGGGGGAAGATTCCTCAGTTAGGCGGTGTAGTTATCGGCAACGACGTTGAGGTCGGTGCCAACACAACGATTGATCGCGGTGCGCTCGAGAACACCGTCATTGAGGATGGCGTAAAGATTGATAACTTAGTCATGGTTGCGCACAATGTGCGCATAGGTGCACATACCGCGATCGCGGCCTGTGCAGGAATTGCTGGCTCAACAGTGATCGGTTCACGTTGCACCATTGGTGGGGCGGCAGGTATCTCTGGCCATCTTACGATCGGCGATGATGTGCATGTCTCGGGCGGTACGGGGATTTCCAACGACGTGTCCAAGCCAGGACGTTATACCGGAGTTTTTCCGTTCGGAGAGCATTCCGAGTGGCAGCGCAATGCTGCAGTGGTAACGCAGCTCTGGGGTATGCGCAAGCGTTTGCGCGCACTGGAGCGCGGATAGGGTTGGTTACGATTAATCGCGATAGCTAGTCGTTGTCGCACTCTTAAAGTAATACATGAACATGGCGATACAACTCGATATTAAAGAGATCCTAGATCGAATTCCTCATCGGTACCCGATGCTATTAGTTGATCGGGTGCTTGATATGGTGCCTGCAAAGTCGATCAAAGCCTTGAAGAATGTATCGATCAATGAGCCTTTTTTTACCGGGCACTTTCCTCATCATCCGGTGATGCCTGGCGTACTCATTCTCGAGGCGATGGCTCAAGCTGCAGCAATTTTTTCTTTTGCGGATGAAACAGGTCTCAAGCCGGTTGACGGTGAGGCGGTCTACTATTTTGTTGGGATTGACGGGGCGCGCTTTCGTAAACCTGTTTTGCCAGGCGATCAGTTAATCATGGAGGTCGAGGCAGAGCGCCTAGGTCGTACGATTTGTAAATATCAGGCTAAGGCTTTTGTTGATGGCGATGTTGTTGCCGAAGCCAAACTCATGTGTGCGATCAGACCACTGGAAAAATAATGTCTGCCCAGATCCATCCCACCGCATTGGTAGATCCGAAAGCCAGCTTGCATCCAACGGTTAGCGTTGGTGCGTACTCTATCATTGGTCCGAATGTTGTTATTGGCGCGAACACCGTCGTCGGTTCGCATTGTGTTATCGATGGTCATACAAGCATTGGCAGTGATAATCACTTTTACCGGTTCTGTTCGATCGGTGGCATACCGCAAGATAAGAAGTACGCGGGCGAGCCCACAAAGCTAGAGATCGGTAATGGCAACATGTTTCGTGAATATGTCACGATCAACATCGGCACGACGCAAGATGTTGGTGTGACGCGTTTAGGCTCGGATAATTGGGTGATGGCCTACGTTCACGTTGCGCATGATTGCCAAGTTGGCAGTCACGTCATTCTCGCCAATGGTGTGCAAATGGGCGGACATGTACACATCGGAGACTGGGCGATCGTGGGCGGTTTGGCCGCAGTGCATCAGTTTGGGCGTATTGGGGCACACAGTATGACTGGTGGACAGAGCGCCTTGCACATGGACATACCTCCTTACGTGATGGGGTCTGGCAATCCGTGCGTTCCGGTCGGTATCAATGCGGAAGGTCTAAAACGCCGCGGATTTTCGCCTGAGGCGATCTCGGCATTGCGCGACGCTTATAAGATCATCTACCGACGTGGTCTATCTTTGAGTGACGCTTGCGCAGAGTTGCGTGCACGACAGCAAAGCGAGCCGGGCGTTGCCGATGCGCTTGAGCCATTGCTTGCCTTTTTCGCCGAAAGCACACGAGGCATTATTCGTCCATGACATGGCGACTCGGGCTAGTCGCGGGTGAACCATCGGGCGATTTAATCGCTGCTCGCGTGCTCGCTGGCTTGGCGCAACGTGATCCTTCTATTCGCCCCGAGGGAATTGGCGGTCCAAATCTCGTTGCTCAGGGAATGGATGTCTGGCATCCCATGCACGCTCTGACCGTATTTGGTTATGTCGACGCACTTAAGCGACTGCCGTCGTTGCTTCGGATCTATCACGACGTCAAATCTCGTTGGTTGCGTGAGCCTCCAAAGCTGTTTCTCGGGATCGACGCTCCAGATTTTAATTTCAGACTAGAACATCGGCTCAAGCGTGCCGGTATCCCCACCGTTCACTTTGTTAGTCCATCCATTTGGGCATGGCGCTACGGCCGTATTCAGCACATCCGTGAGTCTGTCTCGCATATGCTCGTGCTCTTTCCATTCGAAGAAGCAATTTATCGGAAGGAGGGCATTCCGGTTACGTACGTTGGACATCCACTTGCAGACGTTATACCTATGGTGCCAGATCGTAGCTCTGCGCGTGCACGTCTAGGTATAGCGGAAAGCGCACGATTGATTGCGATACTGCCCGGTAGTCGCTCTTCCGAAGTGAGATTGATTGCGCCCAGATTCTTGCAGGCGGCACAACAAATGCAGCAGCGTGACGCATCGTTACATTTTGTTGTTCCCATGGTGAGTCAAGCGCGCAAGGAAGAGTTCGAGGCTGCTCTCGCGTTGTATCCCGTTAGAAACTTACAGATTCTTTTGTCCTCCACCGAGACCGGTGTCCAAACCGATCCGATCGCGTGGCTTGCTCTTGAGGCTTGCGATGCCGCATTGGTAGCCAGCGGTACGGCCACGTTGGAAACCGCTTTATTCAAGCGTCCGATGGTGATCTCGTACGCAGTCACGCCCATGATCCGCCGAGTGATGGGTTGGACGTCTGGGCAGCAAAGGCCGTACTTGCCTTGGGTAGGACTCCCAAACATTCTACTCAATGACTTTGTAGTGCCCGAGCTGATTCAAGACGATGCGACACCAGAGAAACTGGCAACCGCAATGTGGGAGTTGCTCGATAACCCGTCTCGTTGCGAGCTGATGCAAAGCCGTTTCACTGAAATGCATCACACACTTAAGCGCGATACGCCCAGCCGTGTCGCGCAGGCGTTGGAGCAAATCGTGTATGAAGGGCGCTAAGAAATTATCGGCAAGGGCGTCAGCCAAAGATCCGCAACAATCTGATTTGTTTGCGCAGGACATACAGGATTTTCAGCACTGTGCGGGTGTCGACGAAGCAGGGCGCGGCCCGCTCGCCGGCGATGTATACGCGGCAGCGGTGATTCTCGATCCTGCGCGACCGATATCCGGTCTAGCCGACTCTAAGGTTTTGTCTGAGGCGAAGCGCGATGCGCTTGCACTGGAAATTAAGGAACGAGCGTTGTCTTGGTACGTGGCGAGTGCAAGCGTCGAGGAAATCGATCAGCTCAATATTTTGCAGGCGACCATGCTTGCCATGCAACGCGCGGTCAAAGGGTTGTTGGTGCGTCCTGAGCTTGTTTGGATAGATGGCAATCGCGCACCGGTGTTGAATTGTCTCGTCAAAACAATCGTGAAGGGAGATTCCCTTGTGCCAGCTATTTCAGCGGCATCAATATTGGCGAAGACCGCCCGAGACGAGACACTTCTGAGCCTACATGAGCGTTATCCGCAGTACGCGTTTGATCAGCACAAGGGTTACGGGACTGCATTGCACATGGCGCGATTGCGTGAGTATGGCCCTTGTCCCGCACACCGACGCAGCTTTGCACCGGTTCGGGTGCTATTGGATCAGAAATGAAAATCATTGAGTCTCGTTCGAATCCTTTATACAAGCAATTGTTTAAATGGCAGTCAAGCGCCGGGCGTCGAGATGAGCCTGTGTTGTTGGAGGGCGTGCATCTTTGCGAGGCATATCTCGCGCTGGGCCTTCAACCACAATTTGCCTTGTTTGATCATGCACGGATAGAGGAACCACAACTTGCTCGCCTCATCACGCAATTACCCGATCAAGTTTGTTGTACGTTGTCTGGTAGCTTGTTAGGCAATTTATCAAACGTTGATACTGATCAAGGCGTGTTATTTGTTGTTAAACCTTCTAATCCACCGTTACCCGAGAAGCTAACTGGCAATATGCTTTGGCTAGACCGTATTCAAGACCCTGGTAATGTTGGTACGTTGCTCAGAACGGCTGCGGCAGCTGGAGTCACGCGTGTGCTTGCGTCAACTGGAACGGCGGCGCTATGGTCGCCAAAGGTACTGCGTAGCGGCCAGGGTGTACATTTTGGACTTCGCTTGCATGAACACGTTGACTTGGTCGCAGCCACACGGCAACTCGAGGTGCCGCTGATTGTGACAACGCTCGGTGAGGCAACCGATTTGTTTAACTCGACACTGCCCCCTCAGGCGGCTTGGGTGTTTGGACATGAAGGGCAGGGTGTGAGTCAAGCGCTAGTCGATTTAGCGGCTTATCGATTAAAAATCGAACACGCAAAGACAGTTGAGTCTTTGAACGTTACCGCTGCGGCAGCTATCTGTCTCTTCGAGCAGCGCCGGCAACATAGACCACTCGCTTAATAAGCAGTATGACGGTCCAGACCCACCTCTTGTAAGACGGTCGTTGAAATTTCTTCGATCGACTTGGTTGTTGTCGACAGCATTGGGATGCTCTCTCGGCGCATAAGTCTTTCGGCTTCGGCAACCTCATGGCGGCACTGAGGCAGGGACGCATATTTACTGTCTGGTCGTCGTTCGTTTCTGACCTCTGTTAGGCGTTCGGGCTGAATGGTCAAACCAAACAACTTTGCACGGTAAGGCATGATGGTTTTCGGCAGCGCACCCCGGTCAAAATCCTCCGGGATCAGCGGAAAGTTCGCGGCTTTCACCCCGTACTGCATGGCGAGGTACAGGCTCGTAGGCGTTTTACCGCAGCGTGAGACGCCAATTAAGATCACATCGGCCTGAGCAAGGCCAGAGATAAACTGACCGTCGTCATGCGCTAAGCTAAAGTTAATGGCTTCAATTCGATTCCTGTATTGGGTGGAACTTACCGCCTTGTGCGATTTGCCGATGGAGTGGCTTGATTTCATCCCTAAGTTTTGCTCGAGTGGTTCGACAAACGCCCCAAAAAGATCAAGAAACAGGGCATTGGCGAGTTTCACGCGGGTTAGAACATCAGGATTGACAAGCGTTGTGAAGACGATCGGTGGGTTTCCTTGGTCAGCAGCGCATCGGTTAATCCGCTGCACGACGGCGTCTGCCTTTTCTACTGAGTCTATGAACGGCACTCTGACTTGCTTAAAAGTGACGGATTCAAATTGTGAGAGCACGGAGTGACTAAACGTTTCGGCCGTAATCCCAGTTCCGTCGGAAATGATAAAAACGGTACGTTCAGTGGCTGGAGTAGTCATAAAAATATCCGCGACAAGTGTCGAAGTAGTATAATGCAGCGCAACATTTTGTACTGGAAAGTCACTTAAAACGGCGTCTAAAACCCGCACGGTTAAGTTTAAACCTAGTAGCAAATAAGGCCAGTTTGGTCAGCGTGTTCCGCACATTGACCAAACTCGCTTTCTTATATCGCTAAAGGTGACTTTCATGTCGTATGTCGTTTCATTTGAGCAGCTCCGTATGACGGATGTTGACTCTGTCGGAGGAAAAAACGCCTCACTAGGCGAAATGATCAGCCAGCTCGCGCATGCGGGCGTTCGTGTCCCAGGTGGTTTTGCGACTACTGCACAAGCATTTCGTGACTTTCTCTCAGGGACTGGTCTCGATAAGCGTATTGCTGATCGCCTCAGCACACTTAATCCAGATGACGTGCGTGAACTTGCGACGGCAGGGGCTGAAATCCGTCAATGGATTGTCGATGCATCTTTGCCCAAACAGCTTCATAACGATATTGCAAAGGCATTTGCGCAACTGGATGCCGACGGCAAAGGTTCGTTTGCCGTCCGCTCGTCTGCTACCGCTGAGGATTTGCCCGACGCGTCGTTTGCAGGACAGCAAGAAACCTTTTTGAACGTCGTTGGTTTTGAAGACGTCATCGATAAGATTCGTCATGTATTCGCCTCCTTGTATAACGACCGGGCAATTTCCTACCGTGTACACAAGGGTTATGCACACGCTGATGTTGCACTCTCAGCCGGCATTCAACGTATGGTGCGTTCCGATAAGGGCAGCGCTGGCGTGATGTTTACGCTTGATACGGAATCTGGTTTCAACGACGTCGTATTCATTACCTCGTCCTATGGTTTAGGTGAAACGGTTGTCCAGGGCGCTGTGAACCCCGATGAGTTCTATGTCTTTAAGCCAACACTCGCCAGTGGGAAATTCCCGATTGTGAGCAGACGCATTGGATCCAAGCTCTTAAAGATGGAGTTTGACGCTGCAAGAACCGAAGGTCGGGCTGTGCGAACAGTGGATGTTCCGGTGTCTGAAAGAAATCGTTTTTCACTCACAGATGATGAAGTGATTGAGCTCGCGAAGTATGCGGTCATTATTGAAAATCATTACCAACGTCCCATGGATATCGAGTGGGGTCGGGATGGTATCGATGGCAAGATTTACATCCTGCAGGCACGTCCAGAGACAGTGAAATCGCAGCAAGGTCACAGCGATGTTCAGCAGCGTTACAAGCTGAAGGCGACTGGCGATGTCCTTGTGACAGGTCGCGCAATTGGACAAAAGATTGGTGCAGGTCCTGTCCGTGTTGTTGCCGACATATCAGACATGG
>JACCED010551972.1_pt1 | contig 10296 bp, 11 predicted proteins | sample 7455021 | NCBI WGS metagenome assembly JACCED01 (sample SAMN15323456, study PRJNA562643) | freshwater metagenome | isolation source: river surface water | place: USA:Blue River Watershed | collected 2017-08-19 | reverse complement strand
CGCCCAGGCGCTCAAAGCCTGCGTGCGATAATTGCCCGCGCACAACGCATGCGGCTGTAGCTCAGTGGATAGAGTATTGGCCTCCGAAGCCAAGGGTCGTGGGTTCGATCCCCGCCAGCCGCGCCAACCCCTCCTAAGTCTTTGATCCGTCAGGGCTTTCACCTGCGGGGGCCGCACTGCTACATCGCTCTGCTACAAAAAGGTAGAGCATGGCAAGGTATCTTGCACGCCGAGGCGGCATCTGGTGGACCCGCCTCGTGGTCCCAGAACGACTGCGTTCAGCCGTGGGCCGACGCGAATTTGTCCAATCCTGCCGTACAGCCGACCTCCGTATGGCGAAAGCTGTGGCCGCCATGCTGATCGCCGAATGGCGGCAAAGCATCTTGCGTGTAGAGTTGGCGGGCATGGACTCACAAGCACTAAAACTGCTCAAACCTGCTCCGGCGCTGGCTATTGGTGCAACGATCACCCTTGCTGAAGCAGAAACACTGGGCGTTGATAGCCTGCAACTACTTCGGGTCGCAGCTGCAGGGCGTTTAAAGCTGTTTTGCCGTCTTGCAGGCACTCCAGGGCACCTACTGCGCCCGGACAGCCTTGAAGGTGACCCGTTGATGGGCGGCAAAGATATTCCAAGTCCTCGGTTCATGCCAGCAACGGCGGTACAGGTTGTGCGAAATGGTGTGCTGGAGATACCGGATGCGCCCCAGCTGGCGAATTCGATCTTAGTTAACGGGTTGGATCAGCCGGTGGAAGTGGTTGCTCTGGCCTTCACATCACATCAGTGGTTTGTGCCCGATCGGACCTTAGTGTTTGCTGTCGGGGCGCTTGAGGTGGAAGCCAAGGCTGTAACAGCCATTCGCGGCCACCTTGCGAAGAGCCTGCCGCACGAGGCAATCGACCGTGAGTTGGCAATGCTCAATCCCAGTAGCGGTTATGCAGACAGATCAGCGGACTTCGGTCCTCGTGCAATGGAGCTGTTCAGTGTTGCGGTGGACGCCTACTGCAAGGACCCGGATGGGCTACCAAAGCGCTTGGCTAGCTCTCATGAGATCAAACAGCGTAGGAAGTCGATGCTGATGTTTGCCGAGTTCATGGGCGACCACCCACTGCATGTGATCACATCAGATATGCTGCGGAGTTACCGTGACGGTCCTTTGAGAACGGTACCCGCGAAAGCGAATAATCTCCCCAAGCAATTCAAACGCGACTCGATGCCAGCGACCATTCAAGCGTTGAAGGAAGCGGGGAAGGATTACCCGCTGCTGAGCTTGGAAATGCGCCTTGAGCGCATGGCGCATTTGGTACGGCTTTTCGATTGGCTGGAGGCCAAAGAGTGGATCACCCGTAATCCCGCGAAGGCAACCCACGGAGAGACAGGCGTTTCGAAGTCCGAACGGCAACAAGAGAGGCGTGAGCGTCGGTTCGAAAAAAGGCTTGGGGATGAAGAGGAAGGACGCCAGCCTTTCACAGTCGACGAGCTTCGCAGGATCTTCGGTCAGCCCCAGTACGCGACGGGTGATGGGCGGCATGTGACGAAGAGGAACAAGACTTGCTACCCCTTCGAATATTGGCTGCCTTTGATCGGGCTTTACGCGGGATGTCGAATCGGTGAAGCTTCGCAACTTCACCTGAGCGATATTCGACAGGTCTCTGAGGTCTGGGTTTTCGACCTGAATGAAAACACGCCAGACAAGAAGCTGAAGACTGACGCCACTTCACACCGATTTATTCCGATTCATCCTGCGCTAGTCGACCTTGGGCTGCTGGACTATTGCGATCAGCTCCGGAAGCAGGGCTTCAAGCGTCTCTTTCCTGAACTCTCGTACTCCTTGACCCCAGCAAGGTATGGGAAAGAACCCACCCGAAAGATGTCTCTGATGTTGGCAAGGCTCGGCATGCCCAGGAAGGGTGACAAGGTGTTCCATTGCTTCCGGCACAACGCCAACGATGCGATGATACGGGTACCCATGTCGGCGCTGCCTTTCGCAGACGAGAACCTTCGCAAGTTCATCAGGCACAAGTTGATGGGCCACCAGCAAGCTGAAGACGTGAATACAAAGCACTACACGTCTAGTTCGATTGGCGAAGCAGCGAGCTTGGTAAATGCCGTTTCGTTCGATCTGCCGCCAATTGCCCGGTTCAATGTGGATGCCGGTATCAATTCCATCAAGTATGCACTGAGCCGAAAGCAGGGAGACAGACGTGCCATTGAGGACATGGGGCCTGTAAGTGAGTCTCCCGAGTCATGACGAATCGGGACATGCTTCTTTCCGCTTCCTTGGCGGGCTTGCCGTCAACTAGGGCTAGGGGCATATCGGAATATTGAGCCATAGCCAAGCAGGTTTCAAGCTATTCGAGTCGAGATCGCTCTCGAAGAATTTTTTGACGGTTTAAATAAATATGGCAACGGTTTGCAGCATAAAACCGCAGGTCATCCTGACTAAATCCACGGTTGTTGATTGCGATGTTTACAGCTTCTTCCTCAACTTTGGTGGCAGGAAGAAGATCGGCAACCGTCGCTGGATTTTCACCACGATCCATCAATCGTTTTGCTCGAACGGCAATCTCACCAGCCGTCTTGCATTGCTGCTCAAAGCTGGATGCCAACAGCGGTTGAGCCATAAAAAAACCGAGAGCGAAAAGCGCAGCCCTCATCGCTCATTCCAGTGATACGTCATCGGGCCGAGACTTTTTGCAAAGCCAGCACTGTAGGAAACTTCCTTTGGAGATGGCGTTGCAGCTTGGGCATACCCATTGCATTTGTGCGCTGGGGTCTTCCGCAGGTTGTTCCTTGCCACAGTGCTTGCACAGCAAGGCTTCAGATTGGATGCTTTCTGCGCAGAAAGGGCATTTCTTCGTGACTTCCGGTGCTTCGGACTTAGAGCTGAAGACAACCGCCAAACCGACAAATGCCGTGATTGCCGCTGCAATACCGAAGTTTCGCTTGCGCTCCTCAAAGTCTGCCAGCATGGTCTTCCAGTTGCCCAACTCGCCGGAATAACCGCCACGGTCAATGGCCCTGCCAAGCACCTCAGCGTATTCCCAACGCATGGCATGTGGTTGATAGGCGTAGTAACCAGCCACGACAGCAAACGCGAGTCCCAGCAGGACCAACATCCATCCCAGTTTTCTTGTATCCATGATTATTTTGTCACGATTAGTGCGCCCACGATTGGTGCGTGGCCTTTTATAGCACGGCCCGCGACAGTTCCCTCGTGGAACAGAACATTCGTCAGAACTTTGGTGCACGGGTCAAAGAGTTGAGAGCGGCAACTGGCCTTTCTCAAGAGGCTTTCGCCGACAGGGCCGGATTTGCTCGGTCCTACATGAGCCGTCTTGAGAGAGGAAAGGCGAACCCCTCAATTGATGCCGTTGCAGTGCTGGCCGTTGCCTTGGGTGTACCGGTGCCGGACCTGTTCACCTCGACCCCCGTGACACGTAATAAGCGCCCGCCCGAGGTGCTGCTAGTGCCCTATGCCGCCGATGGGAGTTGCTTCGCCCCCACACTCCAGCGTGCAGGCAAGTTCACCGTGGGAGACAAGGACGATGAAGTCCAGTTCGAGAACTTCGACGAGGCCTTGGGTTACCTGCGCCGGATGGGTGTCGCCAAGTGGCGGCGTCCGAATGCTGCGGGAAGCTGGGGGATCGTGAACGCCGTGAGGTGGGCTGAGCCAGGTCCGATCAACCGCCGCTGAGCGGCTTTGCTCAGATTTTCCGGCTCTTTTTAGCCGCTAAGTGATTGATTCCATTCACTTTCGCGCTTTCACCCTATTAACTATGTATCCATCTGAATGATGGATACATAACCTCCCTGCCTTACTTCATCAGCTTCTTGGTCAATCGTCTTAGGGAGTCATAGGCTTTGTCGTTCAATGCCTGGTCTGCAACGCCTGAAGATGAAAAAAATCGGGGGCGGCGGTCTGGATGCGCCCGTGGCTTTCTTTCCCCAACCTGTGCCACACCCTTCAAGCCTTCGGCCACGAACGGGTCCAAGCCGTCTTTCGTGCGCCTAAACTTGAAATACTTCGACAGCGTTTCCATGTCGAAGCCCTCCCATCCCTCAAGGCTTGTGAATGGCAGCTTATCGCCTTTGAGGGTGATTTCCATCCGCGCCCTGTGCTCCCCCACTGGCAGCGGTTTCCCGCCGTTGTCGGTCGTTTTGACGTAGATGTGCTGCACCTCTGCATCGGTCTTGTGGCCGATGTAGATGTTGAAGTCCTGCTCCAAGGCTCGAATCACATCCCGTTCGTTGACCAGCGCTTTTCCGCTGCCCTTGAAGTCTTTGGCCGCTCTGCGGACATCAGACACCATGCACGCAGCATGTCGGTAAAACCGTTTGGCCATGTCTTGCAGCTCTGTCATGTCATTTGCTTTGCTGTAGGCGTCCAAGGCCACCTCAATTCCAATCACTTCGGGAGGCTTGGCCAATGGGTGGTCGTGCGTCAGCCTCTCCAGTTGCTCGCGGACACTGCGCAAGCTCGCAGGGTCGTGAATCTTGAACGTGAAAGCCGATGCAGCGCCACCTGACCCCTTGTCTAGCGGTGTGACTTGCGGGACGCCCAGCCGCCTGCGGAGCGTGTCGAAATTGCTCGGCGTTTGGAGTTCGATGCGCAGCTCCACCCAATCCACGACGGCGTTGATCTTGAAGCGGTCATGAGATGGAAAGGATTCGCACTGCGTCAGGACTTCAAGCGTTGACGTAGTGATTTCGATTGTTTGCGCATCGGTCATGGGGTCTCCTTCTTGTGTCGCTGGCCATGAGTAACTGTAGTGGCCTTGACACTAGATTTCGGAGCTGTGTACTCCCGCGCCGCGTTTTTTGCCTCTTTGGCGATAAAGCAATCATCCCCCTCGCCCTATAAGGATTGAATGGCTGAAGCGGAAATGATTGAAGGAGTAGATTGCTCCCCATCGTTTCTTGCCCTCGTGATTTTGTTGTCAGCAAAAACAGCCCTTAGCTGACAACTCTCATACTACATCCGTATCGGTTTCATATCCCTCAAAACAGCGCCAGCCCAAGCGTGGCGCGGCTTCCGAGAGATTTGGGGGTGTCGCAAAATTTTTGCTCATTTTTTGAGCAAAGTTAACGGCAAACGGCGGCAGTCTCGACGCCTGGCTCTATAAGGTTTGACCTTTAGACACCGGAACGATGAACGCACTAGGTTGGCGCGGTTCGTCTCCTCCTAGGACTTCCACTTGGCGTGTGCAGCCCTGCTGTATGGCGCTGGAATCCGTAGCGTGTTCCCGCTTTCCCGCCAAGACCTTTCGGCGATTCCGTGTCCGGCGCAACACCACCCTTGGCGGGACCGAGGCTCCTTCCTACAGTTGTCCTCACACCGGACGCTCGTCCTGTCATGTGGACAAACCAAAAGGAAGACCATGAAAACCACCCCCGTCCAGTTCGTCACCTACTACCGTGTCAGCACCCAACGTCAGGGGGCATCCGGTCTCGGTCTTGATGCTCAGCGTCAAACCGTTTCGCAATACCTATCAGGAAGCGCCAGAACGACCGTGGGCGAATTTGTCGAGGTGGAGACGGGAAAAGGATCGAATGCACTGGATCGTCGCCCTCAGCTCCGTTTAGCCCTCGACCTGTGCAAGAAAACCGGCGCGACCCTGTTGATTGCGAAACTAGACCGCCTGGCTCGAAATGTCCACTTCGTGTCGGGACTGATGGAAAGCAAGGTCAGCTTCGTGGCGTGTGACCTTCCCGAAGCGAATCAGCTCACGATTCACATCATGGCCGCGTTTGCCGAGCATGAGGCCCGACGCATCAGCGAACGCACTCGGGATGCGCTGGCTGCTGCGAAGGCTCGCGGTGTGGTGTTGGGTGCTACCGGTCCAGCGAACCTGAAGACCTGCAACGACCTGCGCCAGCAAAAAGCACTGGAGTTCCGCGAGCGGCTGCGCCCCGTACTTGATGGCATGGTGGCGCAGGGCTTGACCCGACGGAGGATGGTTGAGCGGCTGAACGTCCTAGGCATCAAAGCGCCAATGGGCGGTGCGTGGTCACTGGGTCAGATTCAGCGGTTGTTCAGCATGTAACGATAATTTGGAAGCCAGCAACAGACACTCCAAAGAGCAGCCCGACCTACGCGAGGCAGCTTGATTCTCGTGTGATCGCACTGACGAAGGCGTGTCTGGCTCCTACCCGATTGCCAGTAAACTAGTATTGAGAAACGCATAAACAGGGAATGGCTAATGGCAACTGTGCAGACGCGCCCCTTCACAATTTTCGGATACTACATCGACCGCCTTGATGCGCCGGAAAGTCATTCGGTAGCTGAAGAGATTGCCAGCTTCCTTTTCAATCCAGCGAATTACGCCGGGAGCGTTTCGAATGTATCCTGTAGCAACGGCAACGGGCACGACTTTGAGCTGCGCGATGTTCAGATTGACACGAGCGGACAATACGTTCGTGGAACACTGGCGCGGATTCGTGAAGACCGGCCACCGGTCCGTGATGCCAACAAAGCAGTCCGACCGTTGAATCTGGCACCCGGCAGCAATTTGCTTGAGAGCAACTACTTTTACTATCGGCGGCGAGACCGATTGTTGCTTTGGCACTTCAATCTCAGGGCGAATTTCTCCTCGAATTTCGCCCAAATGCTTACGCGCATGACTGGAAACCAGCTAACCTACTGCGCGACTCAAGTCGTAAAACACTCTGTTCTGGATGATGTCACTTCCATCGACGTAGTGGATTTTTCAGTCTCTGCTCCAAGGAATCGCTTCACCCGAGAGTCGCTTGAAGAGGTTAACCCTTCAAGCTGGGGATGGTTCAACCCGTTCAAGACCATGACCGACACAGGGGCGTCAACGATGTCTGCCAGAATTTCAACAAGACGTTCGGACGGATTGAATCAAGGGGTGGTGCGTCAGCTGATTCAAGGCTTGCAATCAACCGTAAATACGAAGAGACTTCGTGTTGAACTCACAAACGTCGACGAACCGATTGACCTGTTGGCAGACCGTTTCAAGTACAAGACTGAGGTTCAGCTTGACCTCTACCGGAATCCTCACGCCACATCCATCTGGCGAGCATTCGATGAAGCCATCCAGCTCTTCGACCAAAGCCCGCCGGACGCTTGATGGGCTTATGCGGCATCTCGCCACCATCGTTGCGGTGGGGTGTGTAGCTGGCGGTTCATTGTTTTGGTTCGTATATCAGGGCGAACCGTGGCACGCAGAAGCAACCGCGAATCTACGCAGTTTTGCCTCCACTGTTGCGCAAATAGCTGCAGGCTTGGGAGCGCTCATGTTCGCGGGCTTGACCCTCCTATTAGCATTCCCACCTAGCACTGGCCTAGGCATCCTAAAGCGAAGCGGTCATTTTTTCGACCTTTGTGCGCGAATGGCATTGACCATGGTTGTCTGGTTTGTTGTGGTCGCAGTGGGTCTTGTTGTGATGATTGTTAACGATCCATCGGCGGGTTTGTTATGCGTCATCGTTGGGTGTGCGGCGGCGGCACTCTCCAGCACATTGGGCAGCATGATGAAGTTGCTTGCTCTGATTTTCTTCACGGCACGTCAATTCGATCCTGACTACATAAGCTGACAGTTCACCCAAGCTCCAGGTTCAGTCCAAGCATAGGAGGATGAGTTGGATCGCTTATCGAAGAATGCACGCTCGACTTTGATGAGTCGAGTCAAGCAAGTGGCCACGGAGCCGGAGATGCTGGTTCGACGTGGGCTACATCGACGTGGCTTACGTTATGTACTGACAGATCGTCGTTTGCCGGGGACTCCCGACCTTGTCTTCCCACGCTACAAGACGGTAGTTTTTGTGCATGGATGCTATTGGCATGGTCATGAAACATGCACAAGAGGAAAACCTTCGAAGACCAATTCAGAATATTGGGCGCCGAAGATTGCGGCCAACAAAGCCCGCGATGTTCGAAGCGAGGCAGCACTTCAAGAAATGGGGTGGCGTGTATTCGTGGTCTGGTTGTGTGAGATACGCAGCTCAACAAACCTTGAGGCAAAGCTGGATGAGCTGACCCGCCAGATTCAAGCTGATTAGATTAGGCGGCACGCTTGCGTTTCCATGCGCCAGCTTCAAGACCTATACGCAGGGATTCACCAATCGCACGAGCCAAGAGAGGGGGAACAGCATTCCCTACCTGCCGACCTTGGGCTGTTTTGGAGCCTTGAAGAACCCAATCATCAGGGAATGACTGAATGCGAGCAGACTCGCGCACTGTCAGTTGACGAGGAAGCGAGTAGTGAATTGGCGGATGGAACCCTGCGAGGTGATCTCCGCGCGGACCATGTCCGCCACCTGCGCGAATTGTTGGGCTGGGGCGATCGGAGTGAATCCGTCCACGCCGATAGTTAGGATCGACCTCACCCTCGGCTAAGCGCGTCCATCGCTCCACCACGTGCGGCGCATGGTTATTAGGCTCATGGTTATGGACGCCCTTAGATCGCTTTAGGAGGTCTCCTATGGCTTCTTTGGTGCTGACTTTTGCATTGATGTGTGTTGGCTTGGGTAACTCAGGCATCCAGCCCAACCCTGCTAGCAGGATAAGTCGCTTGCGCTCTTGCGGAACACCGAAGTCCGCAGCGTTCAGGATCCCGTAGGTGACGCTATATCCCAGTTGCTCTAGCTGAGCGATGAATGCGTTGAGGTGATGGGCGTTTTTCTTGTTCGCCATGCCTGCCACGTTTTCGAGAAGAAGCGCTAAAGGGCGTACCTGCTCTACGATCCTGAAGTATTCCCGCCACAAGAAATTGCGAGGATCGTCAGGATTCCCCTTGCCAGCTGTACTAAAGCCTTGGCATGGGGGGCCTCCTACAACCAGGTCGTACTTGCCTTTAGGTTCAAAGTTACGAATGTCACCCTCGATAACATCCCAACTCGGACGGTTGTGTCTTAGTGTCTTGCAGGACTCTGGGTCGTTATCAACACAGGCAACCGTTTCCAAGCCAGCCATTTCCAGGCCGAGATCAAGGCCACCGCCACCGGTGAACAGCGACAAGACTGAGAACTTGCTTTGACTCACTGCAACAACTCCTGGATAGGTACTGTAATTTTACCCAGTATTTTACGCAAGCGCTCGGCGTATTGCATCTGCATACACATTTACTGGGGGTAGGGCACCTGGTTGTGCAAACGCGTTGGCGACCTGATCTACGGTCGTTGTCAGATGCCCGCTTTGTACCAAGCCCCTTGTTTGTCCATCTTGCACAGCTGGCGCAATGTCATACCAAAGAAAGGTCAATGCTCCAGTCTGGTGAGGGTACTCAGCCAAACTTGTGCCCAGACGCTGAATGATCTTCTCATAGACCTGCTTCGGACAAACAAAAAATAATCCTTTTGTACAAAGTTGCTCTCTGCGAAGCACATTGCCCTTGTATATGAGTTGCGGCAGTATTCGTTTGTTGACGTTCTCCCAGTTTAGGCCGGCAGTGCTTGAACCATCGAAATGATCTTCAGCCAGGTAAGCGGCACGCTCTGACTGGTAGTTGCCTGTTGTGTCAATTGATTGAACCTCAACAGCTACGAAACTTTCCACATCACCTGTGGCGTCCAATTTCGCGAGAATCCAATCTACAAAGTAGCTGCCTGAGCTGCCCCTGGTCGGCAAGCTGAGTTCGCCGCCCCATCGCTTGCCGAAAACGGCGACCATTGCCGGTCCATTGCGACTTGGGTTCTTCACTCGTGGATCGTTGCCTGGTACCAGTTCGATATCAGAACCAAACGCAATGCGAGCAACATCCCTGAGAACTTTGTAGTTCTCCGCGTACAGGCGATCTGGGCAGATGATTACAGGCGCGGTACGCTGCAGCTTTAATGTACACGCGCCGCTTTGCTCGCCACTGCTTAGCGTCTTGGAGCAGGGCTTGTCTACGTATGGGCATGTTCGCGAAGTGCGAGCTTGCTTGGCCGAAACACTTCGATCGGCTGGTGCATATCCAAAGAATTCAATGATGTTGGATGACATAGGAATGCACTGCCGATCAGGCCACGGTTTTGTGAGGACAAAGAATGCGGATGGTTTGTATCCGCATCTTACATGGCGTCGATTTTCAATCGATCAGGATAGGCGTACCTTTCATGGTTTCTCCAGCGCCATTCGTCGGGGTTCGCGGTAGGTGCTACAAACCTGTGCTACAAATCGAATCTTCATCAACGTGCGATGTAGTCTTGGCGAGGTCTTGGATGTGATCCCCGCCAGCCGCGCCAAATTCGACAACGCCACCCTTTGCGGTGGCGTTTTTCGTTTGGGGAAAGTCCTTGCGGGACAAGCACTTGCTGAAATTTTTAGCACGCGGAGGGTCGCTGGCTGTGGG
>JACCED011207115.1_pt1 | contig 10298 bp, 8 predicted proteins | sample 7455021 | NCBI WGS metagenome assembly JACCED01 (sample SAMN15323456, study PRJNA562643) | freshwater metagenome | isolation source: river surface water | place: USA:Blue River Watershed | collected 2017-08-19 | reverse complement strand
TAAGGCTAGATAAATGATAGTTTAGAAACAGAATCCGGCTTATGAGGTTTGTAGTTACTTTTTTTAATTGAACTTAAATTTGAATTCATATGACGATTGAACAGATTAAGCGTATGAAGGACCAAGTAAGTGTCCTGAGGAGGTTTCTTTGACGTCGACAACCGTTTATATAAGATTGATCTAGACAAACAACTTTCCTTGTCCCCTGGATTTTGGGATGACAATAAGCGTGCAACTGCCACGATGAAGGAAATTAAATTAAATGAATTTTGGACCAAACTTTTCCATGATGTAGAAACTTCTGTGGAAGACTTTGTGGTGCTGTTCGAGTTTTGGAAAGCAGGTGATGCGACTGAAGAAGAAACAAAACTCGCTTATGATTTAGCAATTAATACAATTGAAGAAGCAGAGTTTAAGAGTACATTAAATAAGCCCGAGGACGAGCTCCCTGCTATATTACAAATCAATCCAGGTGCTGGCGGGACAGAGAGTCAGGACTGGGCCGAAATGCTGCTTAGAATGTACACAATGTATGGTGAGAAACAAGGTTGGACCGTTAGTTCATTAGATTACCAAGAAGGGGATGGTGCAGGTATTAAATCTGCTACTATCCAATTTGATGGACCATTTGCTTACGGTTTTTTGAAAGCAGAATCCGGCGTTCATCGTTTAGTAAGAATTTCACCTTTTGATAGTAATGCAAGAAGACATACAAGTTTTGCATCTGTTTATGTATATCCTCTAATTGATGATACAATTGAAATCACAGTGAACCCTGCCGATATAGAATGGGAGTTTTATAGAAGTGGTGGTAAGGGAGGTCAGAACGTCAATAAAGTAGAAACAGCAGTTAGATTAAAACATGCTTCTGGTATCATTGTAGAGTGTCAACAATCAAGAACACAGGGAGAGAATAGAGAGCTTGCGATGAAGATGCTTAAGAGTAGATTGTATGAGGAAGAAATGCGTAAAAAACAAGAAGCTTTAAATGCGTCTAATGCAAATAAGAAGAAAATAGAATGGGGTAGTCAGATTCGATCTTATGTTTTCCATCCTTATAAAATGATTAAAGATCATCGAACCGATTTCGAAGTTGGTAATGTTGGTCCAGTGATGGACGGAGAAATTGATGGTTTTATTAAAGCTTATTTGATGCTAGAAAAATCCGAAGAAGCTTAGCTGCTTCTATTAATTACGCTTAGGCGATAAAATATCAAATTTTGTTTTAGGCTTTAAATCTATCCACCATTTAAAATTATTTAACCTGAGTGCTTCTTTAGGAATTTCATTCAGTGGGGACATTTTCCCTGTCAATTGATTGATAAAAACAATCTTTACGGGTTCGTCATTGATAAAATCAATTTTTATGATTTGTGCATTGGATTGATTTACGCCAATAAATTTACCCTCTTCATCTATTGCAAAATAGATATTTTCGGCATTTCCCTTCGTTTGCATTTGATGTATTTTACCATCTAAAAAATCTACAATAATTGAATTACCTTTTAGCTGGTTAAAATATTCGGTACTATCCACAGAATTAATTGCTAATGCATTATTGAGAACCCTTAGTTGTTCGGCTTTTTTATTATTCAAATGCAAGTATATCGTGTCACCTGTTATTTGATTTTGATTCACCCAAAGGATTGGGCGCTGATGAAGTCTAATAGTAGAATCAGCCAATGAGTAAAACAAACTATCGGTTATACCTTGAAGAGAATCCGAATAAATCTTAACGTTGTGGAAGGCTTCGAAATATTTATTTAAACTTGAATCTTTAAGTACAGGTTCCAGCGTTCTTACTTTTGGTATAGTTCTTTTTAAATCAGAAAGCCTGCCACTATATAAAGTATCGGCACTTATATATAAAGTGTCATTTGGTTGTTTAACTAAAAGGGTAGGAAGTTCAGTAGCTAATAAAATATCTTTCTTACGATTCGTTTTAATATTATTTGCTAATAAATCAAAACTCAAACTGTCTTTAGATTTATACAAAGCATTGCCTCTAAATTCTCCTAAACCAAGTGAGTCATCAATCGCCATCTCGTCTGCAATAAAAAAATAACTACTATCATCAATCGAAGATCGTTCGTATAAATAGCCTTTTCTTGTTCCTATATTATAGTTGCCATTTTTTGTTTTTATCAATCTAGATCCACTAATTATTTTGGATGGACTAATGAAGTTAGCTAATTGAGAATAGGTATTATATTCTAATGTGTCAGTGAAAATGCTATTATCTGGATCAATCAAGGATACTTTATTGCGAAATATAACATCTCTTGTAATGCCATAACAAACTCCTTCAGTACTTTTTAAAACTGTTTTGTTGCGGACCAATTTGCCCCCTTTTTTATAAACGCCAATTTTAACAGCTACATCATAATCTAGCGAATCTGTAGTGAGTGTTCCTCTGCCATCGGTTAATTTAACCTGTTGTCTTAATTTAGCCTTTTTGGTATTGCCATCGTAATAAAGGTAATCTGCATAGGTATGAATTGAGTCTGCATCATTTATATGCACTTTCCCGTAACCCTCTAATGTATTTTTTGTGGCATTTACAATGATGCTATCCCCATATAATAAGGTTGTTCCTTGTTTTACTTTAACGTGACCTACAAGGATTAAATAATCCATGCTGTCTTGTTTTTTGATATTATATGTTTCTGCAGAAAGGAATTCAATCAGTTTGCCACTTGTATTTGTAGCTTTTGTAGTGTCTTGACTTTTAGCTTGTAATTGGATTAGTAAACTAAAACACAAAAAGATATAAGTAGAAAATTTAATCATGAGCCAAAGTATCCGATAAAGGTTTTGTCAAAGGTGTTTTCTTATCCTTCTTGCCAAAAACGGAAAGGCTAACATAACGTTTAGGATGCACTTTTATATCATCTACTAAGGTGTTTACACTTTTAATCGTATTCTGTAATTGTATGTACATATTTGGATCATTCAATAATTTAGAAGCAGTTCCATTACCATTATTCAATCTATTGATTGTCGTATTTAATGAAACCAAAGCAACTTGAATGTCTTTAATTGTTTTATTTAAATCTGCGTCCTTGATGGATTTAGTAGTACTATCTAGATTAGTTAGAATGTTTGTAATCTTTTGGTTGTTCTGATTTAAATTGGCTGTAAAAGCATTTATGTTATCTGCAGTTTGTGAAATCGAACCATTTTGTTTGTTCAACATGCCTTCCACAGATTGAATAGATTTATCTAAATTGGCAGTTGTTGTAGATAAGTTTGCTAAAATGACTTTTAAATTTTGTCTATTTTCTTCATCTAATGTTTGATTCACATTATCTAATACATTCTTTAATGAAGTAATGGTATTTTTTATTTGTTCACCAAGTGGAGATAAGGTATTCATAAAATCGCCAAGCAAGCTTGTTGCTGGAGCAGTTTTAATGGTATCGCCAGAATGAATTAATAATGTGCTATTACCAGGAACAATATTAATGGCATTCGTACCTAATGGATTTTCTTGAATAGTAGCAATAGAGTTGACAGGTATTTTGTATAACTGATTCAATTTTATACAAACAACTAATTCAGATAAATTGTCATTCATGTTTTCTATTTCAAAAACAGTACCTACTTGAAAGCCATTTACAAAAACAGGGTTAGAAACAATTAAGCCCTTCGTATCAGTGTATTTTGCATATATAAATGTACCTGACTTAAAAAAGGTTTTGCCTTTTAAAAAATTAAAACCTAGAATAATCAAGGTTACGGCAATGACCGTTAAAGCACCAACTTTAGTTTCATTTGATACACGCATAGTATTCCAATTACTTGATTAGAGTACAAATTTAGCTAAAAAATAGCCTAATTCGCATTTGCCTTCTGTTGATTCTCTAAAGAGTTTTTATAGCGTAAAAGTGCCTTAGTAATAGCCTCGCAAAGTTCATTTTGGCCATTTTCGCTATTTAAATATTCTTCTTCTTCCGGATTTGATATAAATCCTGTCTCAATTAAGACAGCAGGCATTGCTACTGCCTGAAGAACCCAAATTCCTGTTGGACGTTGTTTAGCTTCTCTACTGACTCTACCGGATGCTTTAAATTCTTCTTCGATTGTTAAGGCTAGACTTGCAGCTCTTTGAAAATATTGCTGAGCTAAGATACTTGCCATCATTTTTTTAGTTGGATCTATTTCAGATTCATATTCTTTAATTTGTTTCAAAGAAACTGAGTCTAATTGTTCCACAACTTCATCTACCATCTCACTAGCCAATTCTTTTCTGAAATCAGATTTGCCTACATTGTAAATATAAGTTTCTGTACCTATAGCAGTACTAGGGGTATAAGTTGTCTTATAGATTGGCACATCTCTAGTAACTTTTCTTTTTTTCCCTTTTTTCTTAACAGTATAAGTCTTCTTAGTATAACCAACTATTTCTTTCACTGCTTTACCTCTTGCAGAATTAGTATGAATACAAACGAATAAATCTCCTTTAGCTGCATTGGCTATTTTTGCCTTTTCAACCACAGAATGATAAATGTCGGTTGTCCTAGTCATTACAACCTCGACATCTGGCATAGCTTGCTTGATGTAATTCTCTAGTTTTAAAGAAATGGCTAAAGAGACTGCCGCTTCTGTTGAATATTTGCCCTTTGAACCAATATCTGTACCACCATGTCCGGGGTCAATAACGATGCGTTTTAATGATTTTGAGGGGGTTTGAGCCTTAAGACTAAGTCCAAGAGCTGAAAAAAGGGCAATTAGACTAAAACTAAATGCTAAAATCATTCTATTTTGCTTCATAATCAGTTCCTTAACATTGTTTTACTTTATTTTTGCAGGAGTGAACCTAGCAGGATACAAAAATAACGCAAAAACACCCCTTTCTATTGTTAAAATGCTCATTTTAACGATATTAATTTCTGTTTTTCATAAGTTTTCCTACGCTCAGGCAGATACTTTAACCAGAAAGAAGATTTTATTGTCTAAAGACAGTGTAGATGCAATCATAAGTTACAATGCAACTGATTCTGGTGTGATGCTGTTAAAATCTAAGATATTCCTTTTGTATGGCAACGCTAAAACTAGCTATAAAACAGCTCAATTAGAAGCAGGTAATATTGTTTTTGATCAACAGACACAGAATATAACTGCCTTTGGTGCCAAGGAAACGACGGGTAATTTAAAAAGCAAACCCAGGTTCAAAGAGGGTGATTTAAACTCTACCAATGATTCCATTTTTTACAATTTACAATCCGGTAAAGGGTTAACCAAGAATAGTAATTTTCAACAAGGTGAGATATTTGTTCAGGCTGCCGCTATGAAAAAAGTGAATCCAACAGATGCATTTGCATGGAAAGCTAGATTCACAACTTGTAACCTGGATGAGCCACATTTTGCCTTTAGGACAAACAAACTCAAAATCGTTACCAATAAAATAGGGGTGTCTGGCCCCGCTTTTCCAGAATTTGAAGGGGTTCCAATGCCGATTGGTATTCCTTTTGGTATTTTCCCTTTAAATAAATCTGGGGGACAATCTGGTTTAATGGCACCTGCGTTTACTTCAAGTGAAGATTTTGGATTAGGTTTTGAAGGAATAGGATATTACAAAGTGATTAACCAACATATGGACGCTACTGTAAGGGCCAATATTTATTCTTATGGTGGTTGGAATGTGAATATGAATAGCAAGTATATTCAGAGGTATAAGTATCTAGGTAATTTTAATTTAAGTTTACAAAAAACGCGTGCACTGAATAGGAATAATAGTATTGCTGATGAATTCACAGGAGGTAATACCTATATGTTGAATTGGTCTCATTCTATGGATCCCAAAGCTCGACCAGGTACAAGTTTTAGTGCGAATGTGAATTTCGGTAGTACCAAATACAATAGAAATTTATTGAATAATGCCACACAGAATTTTCAGAATCAAATAAGTTCATCTGTTTCTTATAGCAAGTCTTGGGATAATAAATATAATTTATCTGTCAACCTTACGCATAACCAAAATAATAACCTTGGATTGGTTAACATGAGTCTTCCAAACATCAATTTCAATGCTATTACAATTTATCCTTTTCAATTAAAAGATCAAATAGGTTCTGGCAAATGGTATGAAAAGATTGGTATTGGATACAATGGAAGTTTACAAAATCAATTGTCTTTTTATGATTCTGCATTTAGTATAAGAAGGATATTAGATACCATGCAATGGGGTGCAAATCATAGTATTCCTATCACATTATCGCTACCATCTCTAGGACCAATTACAATTTCTCCAAATATTTCGTTTGAAGAAAAGTGGTTTGGTCAACAGAATATAAAATCATGGAATAGCACTTTAAATAAAGTAGATACGACAATTAATAGAGGATTTTATAGAGCCACTCAAATGAGTTTTGGTGTAGGTACGGCAACAAGAATATTTGGAACGTATAAGTTCAAAAAAGGAAATATTAAAGCTATACGCCACGAGATTAGACCTTCTGTTTCTATTAATTATAAGCCTGATATGGCTAAATCATATCATTATTCTGCAAAAATTGATACGAGTGGTCGAACTTATCGTTTTTCAAAATATGATGGTAATGGATTAGGTGGTGCTTTTAGTGAAGGAACTTTCGGGGGAATGGGATTTGGTGTTGACAATTTCTTGGAGATGAAAGTAAAAGACAAAGAAGATACGAGTGCGGATGCCTTTAAGAAATTTAAATTAATTGAAGGTTTTGGATTCAACTCTAGTTATAATTTCCTAGCAGATAGTTTTGCACTGGGTGGTTTTAATTTTTATGCAAGAACTACTTTATTTGAAAAGTTAAACATAACTACTTCTTTTAATTTAGATCCATATGAAACGGACGCTAAAGGTTTCAGGGTAAACAAAATTGCAATAGACCCTTCTAGGCTGAAATTCGGAAGTATTACGAATGGTGGTGTTTCTTTTTCAACCTCTTTTGCAAGCAAGTCAAAAGATAAAAATAAAGAAGGTAGTAAAAGTATACCACTTGATCCATTTATGACACCTGATGAACAACAACGTCAATTACTTTATGTAAGGTCCAATCCGGCAGAATTTACTGATTTTAACACACCGTGGACTTTGACAGCCTCTTATTCGTTTCAGTTTTCAAAAACAATGAAGCCAGATTATTCCGGTTTTAGACTTCAAACTTTTTCTACTTTAAATTTAACCGGTGATTTTAGTGTTTCGCCTAAATGGAAAGTAGGAGGCAGTAGTTTTGTAGATTTATCTCAATTCTCTGTTCAACAACTGAGCATGTTTATCACTAGAGAGATGCATTGTTGGCAACTAGCAATTAACGTGATGCCAATTGGTATTTATCGTTCATTCAGTATCACAGTAAATCCTAAATCAGGAATTTTAAGGGATCTTAAGATCAATAGAAGTAGAACTTTCTCAAATTCCACTTACTAGGCTGGGTTATTTTTTAAATAATGTTCAGCCATTTTTTCAAATGCAAGTTTCTTTAGGCTTTGAATAGTATGTCCTTCAACTGAAATAGGCTCTAAAATATCCATTTGAATTTTCCCAGGAGTCAAACACATTATTGGATAAGCAGGTAAAATCTTTTTAGTATTTAATAATACAACTGGTATAATAGATTTTTGTGTGTCAATGGCTAATTTAAAAGCACCATCATAAAAAGATTTTAATGGTTCCGAAGTTTTATTTCTTGTACCTTCTGGATAAAGAAGCATGTCCATGCCTTTTTCTAATACTCTTTTCATTTCATCATAGCTCGCTCTTCTGCTTTGGTCGCTTTTTCTATCAACAATGACCGAAGCAGATTTGTAAATCCATCCAAAAATAGGCACATAGACAAAGCTCTTTTTTGCAATTGTCTTATTCGCCCTTGGTAAAAATGGGGTACTTACAACTACATCTATCAAACTATTATGATTACATATGATAATGGCTGGTCCAAGATTATTAAAATGATGTTTACCTCTTATGGTAAATCTAATTGCAGATAGCGCTAAAAAAACGCTCATCCATATTTTTGAAATAATACGATGCCATTTAGTTTTATTTGGTTCGGGCAAAAAGAAACAGGGTAAGTAAAACCAAATAAAAACAAACATGGTTGATGCAAATACATAAAGTGCCCAAAATGCCATCAATCTTCCTCTATAAAGTTTTAATTTCTCTTTCATTTTAAATCGTCCAGTCAATTGGATCTTTTTTTACTTGAATTAAATATTGGTTAGCCGAACTAAAATGTTTGCATCCAAAAAAACCATTATAAGCACTTAATGGTGATGGGTGTGCAGCTTTAAGAATTTTATGTTTAGTTGCATCAATTAGAATTTGTTTTTGACTTGCATAATTACCCCAAAGTATAAAAACAAGGTCTGTTTTTTCATTTGAAAGTAACTTAATCAAATCATCTGTGAATTGAGTCCAACCAATTTTACTATGACTACCTGGTTCATCAGCTCTCACAGTTAGTACAGAGTTTAATAATAAGACACCTTGTTTTGCCCAATTAGTTAAATCTCCTGATTGGGGAATTGGCATGCCGATGTCTTTATTTAATTCTTTATAAATATTTTGTAAAGAGGGTGGAATTTTACAGCCTTTCGGTACTGAAAAACTTAACCCCATTGCTTGTCCAGGTTGGTGATAGGGGTCTTGACCAAGAATAACTACTTTAACTTGATCAAAAGGGGTATTGTTAAAAGCATTAAATATTAAACTACCCTTTGGATAGAATGTTCTATTAAGTGCTTTTTCGGTTTTAAGGTGCGCAGTAATCTGAGTAAAATAGGGACGCTCAAATAAGGGCGTCAATGCTTTTTTCCAACTGTCTTCTATTTTAACCTCCATAATCACTAAATTACACTTTTTAGTTATAAAATTGTCTGTTCAATATGAAAAAGGGTATCCTTTTAAGTTCATTTATGCTTTCTTTTTTGGTATTAAATGCTTCACCAATCATAAAGGATTCAATAATTGCGAATAAGCGAATCCATCTATTGAATTTAATAACTCAATTACAAATAAAGAATGATGGCACAGTTTTACAAGGGTCATTCCCATCCACTAGAAAGTACTTCTATAGCCAACGACTGAAACAAGAAGACAACGTTTTTTTTACTGCCTTAGTTTTATGGAATATAGGCCAATTTGAAAAGGGCATGATGCAAGATGAATTATCCATTTACAAACAAGCAAAAAACAATGCACTACCTTATATTGAAAGATTTAAAAACAAAAAGAATAACCTGACTTATAATTTTTGGCCTCGGAACCCAGCACAAATTTTCCCAAATGGAGGTTGGCTAAATTTATTTAATGAAAAATTTGCATTAGCAGATGATATTGATGATGCTGCTATCACTTGGCTTGCCTTAGGAATCAATGATTCAATTGCTATAAAACTGCAGTCAAAATTTAGCGATTACAGTGTTGGTAAGATTAAGCCTAATCGTAGTTTTTATAATGCATATAATCAATGGCCAGTTTATAGTACATGGCTTGGTCACAAAATGCCTAAAGATGTTGATTTATCTGTTTTATCGAATGTTTTATTAATGCATACGAAAGCGAATATTCCTTTTAATTCGAATGACTCTGCTAGTCTCAATATGATTGTTGAATTAGTACGTATGAATAAACATCTATCTGATCCTAAATATTTATCACAACATTATGCGAACTCATCAACAATTATTTATCATATAGCTAGATTGATTCATTTTTCTAATTATCCTTCTTTGTTGTCATTGAAACCCATTTTACTTGATCAAGCAAAGCAATTATTAGAACAAACGAATGCACCAGTAGAAAAGTTATTATTAAATACAAGTATTTTGAGATTAGGGGAGAAGATTGATTTTCCTGATGGGGTAGATGAAAAAACTTTACAAGTGAATGACTACCCATATTTTGTTGCAAATATTGCTTCTGTGTTGAACAATCCATTAAAAAGAATCGTGAATAAGTCAAATATTGTAAGATTTGATTATTATTCTTATGCCTTTAATTTATCCCTGATGTATGAAAATTTGATGTTAAGAGAGGAGTAAAAAGGATTGTCGTCGTTGCACTCCGACTTCCTTTAGGATATAGCACAAAGCCTTTCAAAGGATTACCTCCCTTTGGTCGGTGATCCTTTTGGGTTCTTACCCAAAGCCATTCAAAAGTACGCTGCGCATCCTTTTGGCTTTTGTATTTCATGTCAACGCCTACAAGCAAGCTTGCGCGTTTCCCTAAAATACAAAAGCCTGTCACTTTCGTGACAGGCTTTGTGATTCGGATTGGATTCGAACCAATGGCCCTCATCTTAGAAGGATGACGCTCT
>JACCED010204388.1_pt1 | contig 10298 bp, 10 predicted proteins | sample 7455021 | NCBI WGS metagenome assembly JACCED01 (sample SAMN15323456, study PRJNA562643) | freshwater metagenome | isolation source: river surface water | place: USA:Blue River Watershed | collected 2017-08-19 | reverse complement strand
CCCCCCCCCCCCCCGCAACCCACGCAAAGCCCAACGTCAAAGCCCAACGTCAAAGCCCATGGCCCCCTTCACCGAAGGTCAGTCCCCGCGTGCCACGGGGAGTCCCGGCGTGTTGCACCACTCACTCCAACTGCCCGCATAAAGCGCAGGCGTTCCCAAGCCGGCCAAGCGCATGCCCAAAATGTTGGGAATCGCACTCACGCCGCTGCCGCAGTGGTGAATCACGTGCGCCGCAGAGCGTCCGGCCAGCAAGGCCTCAAATTCAGCCCGCAATTCGGCCGCCGGTTTGAAGCAACCGTTACTCGCGATGTTTTGCCCATAAGGCCGGTTGAGCGCCCCCGGAATGTGTCCGGCCACGGGGTCAAGCGGTTCGACCTCCCCCCGAAAACGTGGCGTGGCGCGCGCATCGATCAGCACCTGCTGACCGCCGGAGAGCCCTTGGGCCACCGTTGCGGTGTCCACCCATTTCACCAGGGGGGGACGCAGGGCAAACCCACTCTCTGCGGGCGGCGCTTCCTCGCCCCCCACCACCGCGCCACCGGCCGCCTGCCAACCGGCTAATCCGCCATCGAGCACCGCCACTGCGGCGTGGCCACACCACTGCAGCATCCACCACAAGCGGCCACAGTGGAGCATGCCCTGGCGGTCATACACCACCACTTGGGTGTCATGGTGAACGCCCATGCGCTGTATCCATTGCAAAAACACTTCGCGCTGTGGCAGGGGATGCCGACCCCCGTTCACCCGCAACGCTGGGTCCAACGTGCTGAGGTCATGCTCCAAGTCCGCGTGGTGCGCGCCGGGCAGATGGGCTTCAAGGTATTGCCGATGTCCTGCCGCTGGATCCATCAGTTCAAAGCTGCAATCGAAAACGCGCAACGGTTTTCCCGAGTCCATCAGGCGTTGCAATTCGAGGGGATGAATCAAGGTGTCGTACATGAATGGATTCCTCAACATCAAGGAGAAGATGGATGTGACGCAGCCCGGGCGCGCAGCAAGGTGGAGGTCATCCCGCTGGCAATGATCAAGGCCATGCCCAACCAACCCACCCAGGGGATCGCCTCGTCAAACAGCATCATGCTGTAGAGCACGGAAAAAACAATGCCTGAGTATTGCAGGTTGGCCACGACCAAGGTGGTCCCCCGGCTGTAGGCCCGTGTCATGCACAGTTGCCCAAGCGAGGCGAACAAGCCCACGGGTAAAAGCCATACCGCATCAGCCCAAGACCAAGCGGAGACCCCCACCACGGCCATGCCCACCAATCCCGCCAAGGCGGTGCCAACCGCAAAGTAAAACACCGTGCGTGTCTCTGGCTCCCCAATTCGCCCCAGGGCCGTCACCTGCAAGTAGGCAAAGGCCGCCAAAATGCCCGAGACCAGTCCCACGAGCCCCGCCAGAATTTGATTCTGGGCAATGGTGGGCTGCAACATGAGCACCACCCCCAGAAAGCCCGTGAGCACTGCCGTGGCCAATGGCCATTGGGTGTCCTGCGTGCGGAGCCCGCCCCGCAACGCAAACCAACTGCTGCCCACCAAGAAGGCCGCAATCCAGACCCCGCTCATGTAATTTAGCGTCATGGCCGTGGGCAAGGGCAAGACGGCAATGGCGTAAAACCAAGCGCAGAGAGAAGACACCCCGACCGCGGAGCGCCACAAATGCATGCCGGGGTAATTCGTGCGCAAGGAAACCCGACGCTGGCGCGCGAGCAAACCGATGAATACCGAGCCCACCAATCCGCGGTAGAAAACCAACTCAAAGGAATTGAAATGCGCCGCGGCGAACTTCACGCAAACCCCCATCGTCGCAAAGAACGCTGCACCAAGCAGCATCCAGAGGGCTTGCATGGAGGGGCCGAGGCTCAGGTCGAGGGCGACGCCATTTTCCGGCGGTACCACTCGTGGAAATGCTGCATGCCGTCTTCCATGGGGCTTTGGTAGGGTCCAAATTGGTTTTCACCACGGTCGAACAAGGCCTTGCGCCCTGCGTCCATGCGCTCGGCGATTTCGTCATCCTCGATGCAGGTTTCCATGTACGCCGCTCGCTGGGCCTCCACAAACTCACGCTCAAAGGCCACGATCTCTTCGGGGTAGAAGAAGGCCACCATGTTGAGCGTTTTGTCCACGCTGATCGGGTGCAGGGTCGAGATGGTCAGCACATGCGGATACCACTCCACCATGATGTGGGGGTAGTAGGTGAGCCAGATCGCGCCGCGCTCGGGCAGGGCGCCATTGCGGTAGTTGAGCAGCACCTCATGCCATTTCTTGTAAACATCCGAGCCCGGTTTGGCAAAGGTGTTGGCCAGGCCCACGGTTTGAACGGAAAACTCCGGGCGGAATTCCCAGGCCAAGTCTTCGCATGTCACAAAGTTGCCCAGACCGGGGTGGAACGGGCCGACGTGGTAATCCTCCAAATACACCTCAATGAAGGTCTTCCAGTTGTAGTTGCAGGTGTGCATCTCGACATGGTCGAGGGCGTACCCGTCAAAGTTCAGGTGCCGAGCCGTCTCCATGCCCGCCAAATCGGCCAGCACATCGCGCCCATTGTTCTCAAAGAGCAAGCCATTCCACTCGCTCAGCCCGTAGCGCTTGAGGTCGAGACAGGGGTCTTGGCTGAAGTGGGGGGCGCCCAGCAGTTGTCCCGTTGGGGCGTAAGTCCAGCGATGCAGGGGGCACACAATGTTGCCGCCCGCCGACGCCGGCCCCTGACCTTGCAGGGAACCCCGGCCTTTGAGCATCACCGCCTGGCGATGCCGACACACGTTGGAGAGCAGCTCAATGCCTTGTGGGGAATGCACCAGCGCGCGGCCTTCTCCTTCTTGGGGGAGGGCGTAGTAGTCACCCACTTCCGGAACTGCCAGCCGGTGACCGACGTAGCGCGGTCCCTGCTTGAACAAGGTTTCGATTTCACGCTGAAACAGCGCGGCGTCGAAATAGCTGGAAACTGGAAGTTGGCTTTGGGCCTGCTGCAGTTGAAGACTTAAATCAGACATATCGGACCTGATCCAAAGACTCCCCACAGGGAGGAAAAAGATAAAGAAAGCAACGCCACGTTGCGCGGAGGGGGGATTGTAGCCCTGCCCCCTGAAAAAAACCGTTGGCCCCGCCTAAAATAGTCGGTTTTTGACCTTCGACAAAGGTTTCCCATGCCCAAAACCCCCGCGACGCCCGCCACCGAAGCCCCTCCGGAGAATTACGAGGCGGCCGTTTTGGAGCTGGAAAACCTTGTCAGTCGTATGGAATCTGGCCAAATGCCGTTGGCCGATCTGCTCTCAGGCTATCGACGCGGGGCTCAACTTTTGTCCTATTGCCGCAACCAACTCGATACTTTGGCCCAGCAAATTCAAGTCTTGGAGGGCGAGACGCTCAAAGACTGGAAAGCGGACGAGTAATTTCATGTTTGAGTTCCCCACATGGAGTCAAACGCAGGCCGCTCGCGTCGAGGCCGCGCTAGAGGCTTGGGTGCCCGAAGCGGCGGTAGGCGGTCTTGGCCCCGCCATGCGTTACGCCGTGCTCGATGGCGGCAAACGGCTCCGCCCCATGTTGGTGCTCGCGGCCTTTGAGGCCGGGGTGACACCCCCTTCCCCTTTCACCACGGAGTTGGCCCTGCGCGCGGCCTGCGCGGTCGAGCTCATCCACGCCTATTCCCTGGTCCACGATGACATGCCCTGCATGGACAACGATGTCTTACGCCGTGGCAAGCCCACGGTCCACGTCCAGTTTGGCGAGGCGACCGCCCTGTTGGTTGGGGATGCCCTCCAGGCCTTGGCCTTCGAATTGCTCCTGCCGCCCGAGTTTGAGCCCACCGCCGTGCAAGCGGAGCTCTGCCGCTTGCTCGCTGTGGCGGCGGGTCACGCGGGTATGGCGGGTGGACAAGCGATCGATTTGGCCAGTGTGGGGGTGGCCTTGGATGAATCGGCCTTGCGCCAGATGCACCGATTGAAGACGGGCGCCTTGCTCGAAGCCAGCGTCATGCTCGGCGCGGCATGTGCTGGCTTGTCGCCCAACGCGCGGGCTCAGTTGCATCAATATGCCCAGGCGCTGGGCTTGGCCTTTCAAGTCGTGGACGATATTCTGGATGTCACCGCCGACTCGGCCACTCTGGGCAAAACCGCCGGCAAAGACGCTGCCAACGACAAACCCACTTATGTCTCACTGCTGGGACTCACGGCAGCCCAAACCTTGGCTCTGCAATTGCAGCAGCAAGCGCTCGCCGCCCTGCAAGCCAGTGGTCTTCCCAACACCCACGCGCTCGCGGCTCTGGCCGCGCGCGTCGTCCAACGCAGCACCTAAACCCCATGTCTGATTTGCTAAACGCCATCGCCTCACCGGCCGACCTGCGCCGCTTGAGCCGAGCCCAACTGCCGCAGCTCGCCAGCGAGCTACGCGACTACTTGCTCCACAGCGTGGCGCGTACCGGCGGTCACTTGAGCTCGAACCTCGGCACGGTCGAGCTCACCATTGCGTTGCACTACGTCTTTCAAACGCCGCACGATCGTTTGGTCTGGGATGTGGGTCACCAAACCTATCCGCACAAAATTTTGACGGGACGGCGCGAACGCATGGCCACCTTGCGCCAGCGCGGCGGCATCAGTGGTTTTCCCCGTCGCGACGAGAGCGAATACGACGCTTTTGGCACGGCCCACTCTTCGACCAGCATCTCGGCGGCCTTGGGCATGGCCCTGGCAGCGCAACAGCAAGGCCAATCGCGCCACGCCATCGCAGTCATTGGCGATGGGGCCATGACGGCTGGCGAGGCCTTCGAGGCCCTCAACAATGCCGGCGTGAGCAAGGCGCGTTTACTGGTGGTCCTCAACGACAACGACATGTCCATCAGCCCTCCGGTTGGCGCGCTCAACCGCTACTTGGCCCAACTCATGAGCGGGCGCTTTTACGCCACGGCCAAAGACTTGGGCAAGCAAGTCCTCAAAGGCGCGCCCCCGCTTTTTGAATTGGCCAAGCGCTTGGAGGAGGGGGCCAAAGGCATGGTCGTTCCCGCCACCTTGTTTGAAAAGTTTGGCTTCAACTACATCGGGCCCATCGATGGTCACGACCTCGACGCTCTGGTCCCCACTTTGGAGAACCTCAAGCACTTGGAGGGCCCACAGTTCCTGCATGTGGTCACGCGCAAAGGGCAAGGCTACAAGCTCGCCGAGGAAGATCCCATCGCCTACCACGGCCCTGGCAAGTTTGACCCGAGCGTGGGCTTGGTCGCACCGGCCAACAAACCCAAAACCACGTTTACCCAAGTCTTTGGCCAGTGGCTCTGTGACATGGCTGCGCGCGACAGTCGACTCGTGGGCATCACCCCTGCCATGCGCGAGGGCTCAGGCATGGTGGCCTTTCACGAGCGCTTCCCCGAACGCTACCACGATGTGGGCATTGCCGAACAGCACGCCGTCACGTTTGCGGCCGGAATGGCCTGCGAAGGCTTGAAGCCCGTCGTTGCCATTTATTCCACTTTTCTGCAGCGCGCCTACGACCAACTCATCCACGATGTAGCGCTCCAAAAATTGCCAATGGTTTTGGCCTTGGACCGCGCGGGTATCGTGGGCGCCGATGGCCCCACCCATGCGGGCCTCTATGACATCGCCTACTTGCGCTGTATTCCGAATACAAGCATTGCTTGCCCCGCCGACGAAAACGAGTGCCGTCAGCTGCTCACCACCGCCTTTGAGCAAGACCATATTGTGGCGGTGCGCTACCCCCGTGGGGCGGGCGTCGGCGCCGCCATTTCACCCGAACTCAACACCCTGCCTTTTGGCAAGGCCGAGCGCCGCCGCGAGGGCCAGCGCATCGCCATTTTGGCGTTCGGCACCCTTTTGTACCCCGCTTTGCAAGCCGCTGAGGCTCTCAATGCCACCGTGATCAACATGCGCTGGGCCAAACCCTTGGACATGGACATGCTGCGCGAGGTGGCCACCAGCCATGAAATGCTGGTCACGGTGGAGGAGCACGCCCGCATGGGCGGGGCGGGCTCCGCCGTGTTGGAAGCCCTCCAAACGTTGGGGCTCCAGCGCCCCACCCTGGTCTTGGGGGTGGACGACGTGGTGACCGGGCACGGTGATCCGCAAGCCCTCCTCGCAGAAATGGGGCTTGACGCGGCTGGCATCGAGGCAGCCGTTAAAGCCTACAGTCTTCGGGGAAACCCCTTGGGGTAGGCCCTTGAGCGTGCATACAATGCACCCCACCTGACCCTCCGCGCGCAGCGCGGGAGGGATGGATTCAAAACATCAACTCTCAAACTTGGAGTCTTACTATGGACCGTCGTTCCGTACTGAAAAACGCTGGTATCGCTGGTGTCTTGGCCGCTGGCGCAGCACCTGCCGTGCATGCCCAAGCCGCCATCCGCTGGCGCTTGGCCTCGAGCTTCCCCAAAGCTCTCGACACCATCCACGGTGCCGCTGACGTCTTTGCCCGTGCCGTGAAAAACATGAGCGGTGGCAAGTTCGAAGTCTCGGTTCACGCCGCGGGTGAACTCATGCCCGCTTTCGGTGTCGTCGACGGCGTGCAACAAGGTTCGGTGGAAATCGCCCACACCGCGCCGTATTACTTCTTCGGCAAGGACGAAACCTTCGCCCTGGGTTGCGCCATTCCCTTCGGCCTCAACAGCCGCCAGATGAGCGCCTGGATGTACGAAGGCAACGGCATGAAGCTCATGCGTGAGTTCTACGCCAAGTACAACATCGTCAACTTCCCCGGTGGCAACACGGGCGCCCAGATGGGTGGCTGGTACCGCAAAGAGATCAAATCCCTCAAAGACATCAAAGGCATGAAGATGCGTATCGGTGGCTTCGGTGGCAAGATCCTCGAGCGCATCGGTGGCGTGCCGCAAAACATCCCCGGTGGTGACATCTACCCCGCCCTGGAAAAAGGCACGATCGACTCCGCAGAGTGGGTGGGTCCTTATGACGACCTCAAGCTCGGCTTGAACAAAGTCGCTCCCTTCTACTACTACCCCGGTTGGTGGGAAGGTGGCCCGCAGCTCGACTTCTTCATCAACGACAAGGCCTTCAACAGCCTCCCCCCCGAGTACAAGGCGATTGTCGAAGCCGCTTGCGCGCAAGCCCACTCCGACATGCAGGCCAAGTACGACGCCCGCAACCCCACCGCGCTCAAGCAACTCGTGGCCAACGGCGCCAAGCTGCGCGAGTTCCCGAAAGACGTGATGGCCGCGGCCTTCAAAGAGTCCATGGCGTTCTACGAGGAAATCAGCGCCAAGAACGAGAGCTGGAAAAAGGTCTACAGCGACTACTCCAAGTTCCGCGCCGAGCAAAACCTCTGGTTCCGCTTCACCGAAGCGCGTTTCGACACCTTCATGCAAGCGCAAAAGCTCTGATGAGGGTCTGAACGCTCTGCGTCTCTCGCCCGTCAGGGCGTGGGGCGTGGCGAAAACCAAAACCGCGCCTAGGCGCGGTTTTTTCTTGTCCGGCTCAAAACCCTCTGACGCTCCTCAAGGCTTGCGCCATGCGCGCGCACTCCTCCAGCAAGGCCGGATCGGCCACATAGAACACGGTGCGTTTGCCCGAGAGGCTGCGCACATAAAAACGGGGGGCAATGAGCCATTCCAGTCCGCGCACGCGAAACAAGTGCGCCATGGCCATGTCCGCATAGTCTTGCTGCTTGTCCCAGACCCAGTTCTGAAAAACGCCGCGCTCGTCCATGCGCACTTGGCTGGTCCACACAAATCCGCCGCTCCAAGCCAGCAAGCACCAGCCCAGCACAAACCAGCCCGCCTGGCGCAACCCCTCTAGCCCTGTATCGCCCCCAAACGCCCCTTGCTGCCACAAGATCAGTAACCAGACGGCCGCCCCCAAGACGATGAAGGTCGTCAGGAGTTGGTAGGGACGAGAAAAAGCGGCACCCCGAAGGGTGCCGCTCTCAGGGACATAGCCAAAAGGGGCAGGTCCCAGGTTCGTCATTTGCGGTTGAAGAGCTCGTCAATCTTCTTCTGCTCATCTTCCGCGCTCGGCGGCTTGATGTCCTCGAGCTTGATTTCCTCGGGCTCCTCTTGCGACTCAGGGGCTTCAATCACCACCTTGTCGAGGTCCACTTGCACTTCTTTGTCCAAGAACATGGTCACGCTCTGGGGCACAAAAATCACAATCACCACCAAGAGGATTTGCATCAACACCCAGGGTACCGCGCCCAGGTAAATGTCTTTGGAGAGCACGGGTTTGGCAATCCGCCCCTCTTTGAAGAGCGTGTCGGCAATCCCGCGCAAATAAAACAGCGCGAAGCCAAACGGCGGGTGCATGAAGCTCGTTTGCATGTTCACACACAAGAGCACACCAAACCACACCAGATCAATGCCCATTTTGTCGGCCACAGGACCGAGCATGGGCAAGATGATGAAGGCAATCTCAAAGAAGTCCAGGAAGAACGCCAGGAAGAAAATGAAGATGTTCACCACGATCAGGAAGCCCACTTGGCCGCCCGGCAAACCCGAGAGCAAGTGTTCCACCCAGCGCGCGCCATCCACGCCTTGGAAGACCATGGAGAAAACGCGTGAGCCAATCAGAATGAACACCACCATGGCGGTCAAGCGCATCGTCCCATGCATGGCTTCCCATACCAAGGAACGCGTCAAGCGACCATGGATGGCCGCCAGCACCAAGGCCCCGATACACCCCATGGCGCCGGCTTCTGTTGGCGTGGCAATGGCGGTGTCCATCCAGGGCAGGCCGCCCATCGACCCCAGAACGGCGAAGATCAAGATGGCTGAAGGAATGATGCCGCGCAAACACTTGAGCCACAAATGCAGACCGTCCATGGTGCGGGCTTCTTTGGGAATGCCCGGCACGTGGGAGGGTTTGATCAAGCCCAGCGCGAATGTGTAGAGCGCAAAGATCAAGACCTGCAAGATCGAGGGGCCCCAAGCGCCTTTGTACATATCCCCCACCGAGCGACCCAACTGGTCGGCCATCACCACCAGCACCAGCGAAGGCGGTACCAACTGGGTAATCGTGCCCGAGGCGGCCAGCACCCCTGTGGCGTAGCGCATGTTGTAGCCGTAGCGGATCATGACCGGCAGCGAGATCAAGGCCATGGCAATCACCTGGCCGGCCACGGTGCCCGTGATCGCGCCCAAAATGAAGCCCACAATGATCACCGAGTAGCCCAAGCCGCCTCGCACGGTACCAAAAAGTTGGCCCATGGAGTCGAGCATGTCTTCGGCCAATCCGCATTTCTCCAGAATGGCGCCCATGAAGGTGAAGAAGGGAATGGCCAGCAGCAAATCATTGCTGAGAATGCCAAAAATGTTGAGCGGTAAATTGGCCATGAAACTGGCCGGGAACCAACCCACGCTGATGGCGAAGAAGCCACAGCCCAAGCCCAAAGCCGCCAATGAGAAGGCGACGGGGAAGCCCAACAGCATGATGAGCACCAGCCCGGCGAACATCAGGGGAGCGAAATTTTCCATTTGCATGATCGTGTGCTCCTCTGCTTATTGCACTGGTTTTTCGTAGTGGGTGTCCATCTCGTATTCGCCTCGCAAGAAGGCCACACGTTTGATGATTTCACCCAAGCCCTGGAGGAACATCCAGCCAAAGCCCAAAGGCAGCATGAGCATGGCCGGCCAGCGAATGAGGCCACCGGCGTTGCTCGACATCTCGCCCGTCACATACATCTTCACGAACAAGGGCCAACTGAGGTAGGCCATCAAGCCCATGACCGGCAACAGGAACACCACCAAGCCAAACAAATCGACATACACGGCCCCATGGCCTTTGAGTCGACCGTAAAAAATATCCACTCGCACGTGTTCGTTGAGCTTGAGCACGAGGGGCGCACCCAGCATGACGGTCATGGCAAAGAGGTACCACTGAATCTCCAGCCAACCGTTGGATGAGATATCAAAGCCGTAGCGAATAAATGCATTGCCAGCCGAAATCACGGCAGCCAACAAAACCGCGACCGAGGCCACATTGCCGAACTGACGGCTGATTTTGTCGACCCCGAGGGCCATTTTGAGTAAGGGGGACATAGGCGTGTCTCCGAGAAAGAAAAACCAGCCATTTTAGCCTTGAAAGCGGGCTTTTCCCCGTTAAAAACAGTGCCCTGACCGGGGTTTCACTTGGGGCGCCGAAAAGTCCACCAAGGCAATTCCCCCTTCAGCGGGCGAACCGCCCCCGACGCCACCGGGGCGTAACCGGCGAGGGAGCCCAAGGTTCTCGCCCAGTCGGGGCTTTGCAGATGTTTGCGCAAGGCCTGTAATGGCGGCGTCTCAAGGGCGGATTTCAAACAAACCAGATGGTATTGCTCCTCCACCAGCGGCACAAAACCCAGGCCATGCACCTG